>ERZ1035001.139-NODE-139-length-48388-cov-25.173918_pt1 | contig 48388 bp, 34 predicted proteins | sample MGYA00520685_ERZ1035001 | MGnify/ENA primary metagenome ERZ1035001 (study PRJEB33766, sample SAMN09781749) | gut metagenome | biome: gut microbiome | host: Homo sapiens | place: Madagascar | study: EMG produced TPA metagenomics assembly of the PRJNA485056 data... | reverse complement strand
GGATTTTCTGCGATGAGTTTTATATTTTGTTCCGCTATGAGTACAGCGCCAATTTTTTCTACAAGCTCTGGAAACGCATTCGCAAATACAATGGTTTGGTCACCGGTCTGACGCAGAACGTGGACGAGTTGCTGCGCTCCGACACTGCCCGCTTGATGCTGGCAAACTCGGAATTTCTCGTGATGCTGAACCAGAGCGCTACCGACCGCGTGGAACTGGCGAAGCTGCTGAACATTTCCGATAACCAGCTGGGCTATGTCACCAACGTCCCCGCAGGCTGCGGGCTGATTCGGTGCGCGGGAAATATCGTGCCTTTCACAAATTCTTTTCCCCGAAACACTAAGCTATATAGATTGATGTCGACCAACCCGTCCGAGAAAAAGGAGTAGAGCCATGCAATACAAAAATAAAGGACCGCCGAAGCGGTCCTCAGGGATGCTACAAACTGTAAGTTTCCTGTTATAAAATATTTGCAACAAATTCTTCTATCAAACTATTTATCTGTTCGGGTTTGTCTGTATTGGAATTATGCCCAGCTCCCTCAATCCATGTCAAAGGAATTTTCGTATTTCGATACCAAGCCTTGTTGTAGCGTATACAAGAACCGGCATGGTCCTGCGTACCGCAAATCAATAAAGCAGGACACTTGATTTCATACGGCAGATCCTTTTCCATCGCCGCTGCCAAAATACGATAACCATGTCCGGCGATTTGTGCATAGCGTTTCTGATTGCCGTCATAAGTCAGCATCATTTCTCGCATGAGATTTCTGCCATAGTCGGTCGTGGCAACGCCTTCCGACCCCGATTTGAGGAGCCATTTCCACGGATAATGCGCATATACCGGCTCCATTCGTTTCAAAAGCCAGATTTCAACCGCAGTCACATAGCTTCGCTGCAGCGGTGCAGAATCAATAGAAACAAAGCCTGTCAGCTGCGTTGGATAGAGCTGTGCATAAGCCTGCCCCACATATCCACCCATAGACTGCCCCACAATGACAGGCTTTGTGATTCCTTCTCGGTCTAAGATATCATTCAGCCATTTTGCCTTATCGAACAGATCAAAATCAAATCGAAATGGCCATGAGGAAGCGTGTGCCGGTGCATCCCAGACGATAACATTATATCTGTTCTCAAAATACTGAATCTGCTTATCAAACAATCTATGGTCTGCTGTCAATCCCGGCAGAAGAACTAGAGTAATTGTATCCGGGTTTGACACACTTGCCCAATAGTGAATCATTCCACAGCGAGTATGATACGTTTTTTCTTTCATCGGGCTTTCCTCCATAACTTCCGATTTATACACCTGTTTTAATGCTGCCAAATATTGTTTTCCAAATCCCGCAGCAGTCCCTTATAGTTGTCTATCAGAGCCTGAAGATTTTCCCCCTGAGGGAAGGTCACCAGATAGCCGTCCCCGGCCTCATGAAAACCGATGATCCCCGCAAGCCCTGCCATCTCGGCTACTTTCAGCAGGGTGTGGTAGTCATATTCGGCGGCACTGATATACAAATTCATAGGAGCAACCTCGCGTTTCAAAGATATAACCCTATTATAGCGACATTTTTTCATAATTGCAAAGAAAATGCTGTATCGCCAAAAACAGGAAGATACAGCATTGTTTTTATATGTAATGGCCCTTTAGCCTAATTTGTTGTCTGGCCTTGACCGAGCGATTGCTCTGGCATGGTCTAAGGCGCAGTGGTGAATGCGGGATGCTTCCCGCGTTTGTTTCTTGATTACGAGATTTATTATAGCGGTGACTTGTGTGTAGAATTTAAAAGCCGTTTGAACGATTTTGAAACTTCTTTTGAAAAAATTATGACGGGAGTGATGCCATGAAGGAGATAAAAGAAAAGCCAGCCGAGCGTATACCGAAAAACAATGCTGCGGGGAAGATTCCGAAAGCAGCGCTGAAAAAAGCGTGGACAGAGGCCAAAGAAAAAAGCCGAACCAAGCTGCGGGAAAGCACTTCCACGCAGGGAGACGGTGATTATACAACTGCGCAAGATACCAGCTCGGTGGTAACCGATACATCCTATTCGGTCATCAAGCAAAACACCGATTTCACCGTACAGCAGGGCCGCAAGTTTGCCCGCAAGCAGATAGAAAAGTACCGCGAACGCCGCGCCGCAGAACAAGCCGAAACCACCCGCGCCCACGCCGCCAATGAGCGCGGTGTCAGCCCCAAACAAGTCGAGCGTGGCACGCTGCCCGATGCGGCGCAACACCCGCACCGTGGGGCAGATTTGCCCCGCCAGCGGGCGAAAGAAAAAGTCGTCGCCGCCAAGACTGCACCACACGACATTCGCGGTGTGACCCAAGGTCAGCGCCAACTGCGCACCGCCGCAAACGAAACGGTGCGAAACATAACAACCCAAGCACAAATGCAGACCCGCATCCGCCAAGTTCAGTTTGCTATCCAGAAAGCCGCCAGCAGCACCCGTAAGACAGTTGCGGCGGTACGCTCGGCTATCCGGCATTTTCTTGCCAGCTTGCACAGCCTAGTTGTTGCCATCGCCACAAGCATCAGCGTGGCGCTTAGTATTATTATCGTAATCAGCCTTGTGGCGTTTGTGTCCGGCTCGGCCTACGGCATTTTTTTTGCCGCCGATGCCCCCAACGCAGCGTCCGTCACCGTGCAGCAGGCGGTGGAAACCCTGACGGCAGAATACCGTGACAGACTGGAAGAAATCTCCGATACGGTACAGCATGACCGCCAAGACATTACAGCCAACGATGACATGTACTACATTCGTTGGCAGGATGTCTTGGCGGTCTTTTCATCGTATGTTTCCGGCAATGAGCAAGGCGCGCCTGTAGCGGCGCTGACGGAAAATCAAGTGGACAAGCTGCGGGAAACCATGTGGGCAATGAACGCGGTGGACTATTCCACCCACCCGGAGACGACTACCATAGACACCACCGACGAGGACGGCAACCCAACTACCACGGAAATAACCGAAACTGTTCTCGTAATCGAACTGACCCACAAAACACCCGACGAAATGGCGGCATACTACCACTTTACCTCTCGCCAGAACACCTATTTGCAACTCCTGCAAGACCCTCAATACGAGGAACTATGGGCGGAACTGCTCGGCGGCTTTGCACAGGGCGGTGGTGAACTTATGTCCCCGGATAGCACCCGCACCCCGACAGGCACCCTGCAATGGCCGCTGCCGGTTGCGGGTACGATTACTTCTCAATTTGGTCACCGCGTGGATCCCATCACCGGCGAAGTCAGCTCCCACACCGGCACCGACATTGCCTGTGCCGAGGGAACACCGATCCTTGCCGCGGCAGACGGTACAGTTACCGTTGCCAACGGTCTTGACAGTTGGGGCGGCAGCTACGGCTATTACATCCAAATCGACCACGGCAGCGGGCTGGAAACACTGTACGCCCATTGCTCGTCCATCTGCGTTACCACCGGTCAGCAGGTACAGGCAGGGCAAGTCATTGGTTATGTGGGCCACACCGGGCGGGTTACAGGCAACCACTTACATATAGAAGTGCACATCAACGGCAGCCGTGCAGACGCAATGCAGTATTTCGGCTAAGTACGCATAAAAAAGGCTGTGCCGGAAAAATCCGGCATAGCCTCAGGGGAGATATTACAGCAGCTTCTTATGCAGCGTGGCCCCTACATGTGCGCAGTCGATGTTGAGGACGGCATCGTAGCTGGAGGCGGCGCGGGTGGTGTCGCCCAAGCCGTAGCTGCCCAGCGCAATCAGGTACTCGCAGTGGGCGCGGTTGCGGACGGAGAGGTCTTCGTCAAACAACTGCAAGTCCGGCAGAGATACGGCGAAGTAGTCAATTTTCACCTTATCGTAGTAGTGCTTTTCGCCATAGCTGATGAGCTTGAAGAAGCGGGAGCGTGCCTTGACTTCGCGGCCCAGCGCACGGTTGGCAAGACCCTCGTACATGATAAGGTCGGCGGGCTGGTCGTTGTAGTACATCATACCGGCAGGCTCCTCGTCACCGGCGGCGGCGCGTTCCAGATGGGCTACGGCCGCATCCTCATTGCCCAGCGCACGCTCGGCAAGGCCAAGGTAGTAGTAGATGTTGTTGTCCTTGGCACCTTCCAGCTTACCCTCGCCCAGATTGTGCGGGAACACCAGTGCCTTTTCCAGCAGCTCTTTTGCCTTGGCAGCATCGCCGCTTTCCAGAGCAAGACGGCCCATCTGGGTCAGGCTGATGGCGTACTGCGTCGTGACCTTGCCTTCGCCGCCCTCCCACGGGTGGAACTTATGCGCCATCACGAGGTCGTAGGCCTCCTGATAGAGACCTTGCAGGTTCAGCAAGGTCACATACTCAACATACAGGTCGTCGCGCTTGAACGCGGTCTCCTTGTGGGCATCGAGGAACTCGAACCGCTCCGCCACGCTCTTGCCAACCTTGTGGTACAGCTGATCAAGCTCCAGCAGAATGCGGGCATCGCTCTCATCCAGCGCGTAGGCTTTCTCCATGCAGAGCAGCGCCTTGGCGGGGTTGTTCTGCTTGTTGTAGTAGGCCAGCGACAGGTTGCGCCACACGGTGGGGAATGTCTCGTCCATCTCGGCGCTCTTTTCCCACAGGGCAGTGGCCTGCGCAAACTGGCGGCGGTCATACCACAGGCAGCCGAGGTAATACGGCGCTTTGGCATCGGCGGGGTTCTGCGCAATGGCATATTGCAGAACGAGAATATCCTCCAGCTTGTTCGGGAAGCAGTACAGCGAGTCGTGCTGTGCGGCATCTGCAAGCGCCTGCTTGGAGAGGTCGGTATCAAACTGTGCGGCGTAGTAGGCCTTGTAGTAGGCCAGCATCGGACTGCCGTCGGTGCAGAGGTCGAGCGCGGAGACCGCCTTGCGGTAGTAACCGGCTTCGGCATAGTCGATGGCCGTCTCGATAAAGCTGCTGGTGCGGTTTTCCATCAGGCGCAGCAGTTCGTCCTTGCCCTCGCCAGTCAGAGCCAGCAGCTCCATACGGGAGGTGTAATCGAACGCATCCAGACGCAGGTTCTCAGTGAACCAGGCCTTGGCTTCCTCGGTGCGGTTCAGTTCTGCCAGCAGCATACCGCGCAGGGCGCGGGCTTTCAGGTTGTGGTAGTTCTTGACTAGGCTGCGCTCGATATGCTCAAGGGCGAGTTCATAATCTCCGCGGCGTGCATCGATGGCAGCCAGATAGTAGAAGCCCATCTCCTGCTGGGCAGCCGTCCAAGTGGACTTGAAGAACGCATCGTAGGCATCGTCCGGCTTGCCCTGATAGAACAGGCTCAGGCCCAAATCAAAGTAGGCTTCGCTGTCGTAGGGGTTAGGGTTGCGCTCGGTCATGCGCTCGATGGCGGCGCGGAAATACTTTTCGCTCTCGGCAAAGAGGCCGCGGCGCAGCAGCAGCAGACCGTAGGCAGTGTTGGAGCGGATGTCGCCGGGGTCGCGCTTCAGCGCTTCCAGATAGTAGGGGTCGGGCAGGTAGGTCGCGTGGCGGTACTGCTCGATGTGGATGCCGGTCAGATACAGCTCCTCGATGGTCTGAATCTCTTCCGGCAGCTTGGCCGGGGGCATCGGGTCGGGGATTTCTTCGATTTTCTTGGGCTGCGGAGTGTATTCCAGCATTTTGCGGCCCTTGGCGTTCCAGACGGCCAGCGTCACGCTGGTTTCTGCCGTGCCTGCGGGCAGTGCCACGGTGTCGGTCAGGACATCCACCGGGCTGATTTTGGCGGTCTTTTCATACACGGGCTTGCCGTTCACCAGCACGCGGATAACGGCATCCTCATACACGGCGGTGGCGTAGACCGTGATAGAGGCCTTATCGTCGGCAATTTCAAGGTTCAGCACGACCTCGGTGCTGGCGTTTTTGACGTTGGCGGCGGCCTTGTAGGGCATGAAATACTGGGTAAAGGTCTTTTCCTCAAAGGGCTTGAGCCAAGTGAAGTCGGGCTGGTTGTCGCAGAACATGCCGGTCATCAGCTCAATGTAGGGGCCGTTGTTGTCGGTCAGGTTGCGGTCCCACGCCTGACCGAAGTCGCCGCAGCCCCACGTCCACTGCTTCTTGCCGGGGCTGACGTGATGGTCGGCCACATGCAGGATGCCCGCGCCGACCTTGTAGTCATAGCCGCCCACAAAGTTGTAATCGGAGTGGGCGCACATATAGCTGGTGGGAACCGGGATGTTCTTATAGCGGGAGATGTCCACGCCCGCGCCGTAGTCGTGCTTGTAGTAGACGCCGGTTGCAATCGGGAAGTTGCTGACAGCACGCTTGCCGTGGTCGAACACCGCGTTGACATCCGGTGGGAAGATAGACTGGGTGTAGTCGTTGACAGGCACCGCCGGGTTTGCCCACCAGAGGAAGGTCTGGGGCAGGTTGGTGCGGTTGTACAGCTGGCCTTTGACCTCAATGTACGCCTTGTCGGGGTAGACCGTGAAGCTGATCTTGCCCTTGGTGCCGTACATCTGGTCAACCTCGCTGCACTCCACCGTCTTGCTGCCGTCGGCGTTCTCCTTGATTTGGTAATCGGTGGGGGCAAAGGTGGTGGGGCGGTGGTGCTGCGGCCAGTTGAACTCGATGCCGCCGGAAATCCACGGTCCGAGCAGGCCGACCAGCGCGGGCTTGATGACCTCATTGTAGTAGACGAAATCGTAGCCGTTCGTCTTATCGTAGGCGCGCTGGATGCGGCCGCCCAGCTCCGGCAGGATCATAACCTTGATGTAGTCGTTTTCCAGCCAGAGGGCGGTGTAGGGCATATCCTTCTTCTCGTCGAGGATCTTGTCCACAACCGGGTACGGATACACGCGGCCGCTGCTGCCCTGATAGACACGCTTCTCCAAGAACATAGGGTTCTTGTCGGCTTTGCCGATGCCGTAGGTCGGCAGCATGATCTGTTCCTGCCAGACTTCGGCCTGATGGGTTTTATGTTCCATAAAGATGCCTCCTGTTCGTTTTAGGGGTTCTTGCTTTTTCTGTAGCTTCATTGTACGATAACGGCGCTGTTTTGGCACTACGCAAAATTGCTGTTGTATTGCTTAAAACTGCGCTTTTTCTGTTTCGATTTTTAACGATGTATCGCGTATGAAGCAGGCGGCTTTATAAAAAAATGCCGATGCGCAAATCAGGCATCGGCATCCGCTGCAAGAAGGAGAACGTGTTGCAGCGTTTATAGAAGAAGAATGGGAAATATCTTAGCTGTTCAGGATGGTGTCGTTCGCGGTATCCAGCTCATTCTGGACGAAAGCGGTCAGTTCATCGCCGGTCAGGCCGCAGTCCCAGATAACGCTGGAGGCGTTGTCCATAGCATCCCAGAAAGCGTCCATCTTGGTCAGGACCGGGCAGGGGTAGCTGTGGGCCATCTGCTCGGCAAAGCCGGCCATGTAGGGGCTGTCGATTTCCACCTTGGTGGTGGGGCAGGAGCCGCAAATCTCATAGCGCAGCTGCTGCATCTCGTCGGAAATGAGGAACAGGGCGAAAGCGTTGGCCTCGTTGACGTGCTCCGAGAAAGCGGAGGTATAGATCATGCGGGCAGTGGAGAACACTTCGGGAATCGTGTCGGTGCCGGGCAGGGTCGGGAGCGTGGTAACGCCGAAGTCGATACCGGCATCCTGGAACACGGAGACATCCCACAGGCCAGTGACGAACATAGCTGCATTACCGGCAACAAACTGTGACTGCAGACCGCTCTGGTCAATGTCGGAAGAAGCGATGTTCATGACCGGGCGCAGGTTCTCGACCATCCAGGCGAAGTTGTCCACGCAAGCCTTGTCGTTCAGATGGGTGACAGTGGGGTCATCACCGAACTCGCCAAAGATGCGCTTATCGGGGGTCTGGGTGCAGTTGGTGATGGTGTAGTAGCCCTGTGCGACGTTCATCAGGAAGCCGTACTTACCGGGATTCTCGGCGTTGAACTTCTCACAGAACGCGACCAGATCCTCGTAGGTCTTGGGAACCTCGTCGTCGCTGATGAGGGCGCGGTTGTAGAACACCGCGTAGCCCTCGGACGCGATAGGCACGCCGTACAGCTCATCCTCATAGGTCATGGCAGTCAGAGAGCCGTCGGTCAGCATCGTTTTCACATAATCCTGCTGGGCCGTGGGCAGAACCAAGCCGGAAGAAACCAGCACGGCGGCGGTGTTGTTGGGGGCCGCAAACAGGTCAGGACCGTTGCCGGTGGGTCCGTCCAAAGCGATCTGGCCCTGTGCGTCACCCAGCTCGACGTTGATGTACTCAATGTTGATGTTGGGATACTTCTCGTTGAAAGCCGCGCCCGCCTGCTTGATGAACTCATCCGCACCGGCGGTGGACTCCCAGACCTTCAAGGTAACGGGGTCGCTGCTCAGGGGGATGCCCTGATATTCCTCGCCGCCCTCCTGCGTGGCGGTGGTTTCAGCGGGAGCCGTGCTGTCGGCAGCAGTGGATGCCGACGAGGACGAACCGCCGCAGCCGGCCAGCAGACCAACGGACATGGCAGCAGCAAGAGTAAGGGAAATTGCCTTTTTCATAGTAGTTTTCCTCCTTATTTTCTACCGCGAATTCTTATCGCGCTATAACTAGATTTATTCCTTCACTGCGCCGGACAGAGAACTGATGATTTGCTTCTGGCCGAGGCAGAAGAAGATGATGAACGGAATTGCAACGATGATCGCACCCGCTGCAAAGGTGGTGTAATACTGCTTTTTATCGGTGACAAGGCTGTACAAGCCCAACGCCAGCGTCTGCATCTGCGGAGAGCGCAGCGCCATTTTGGGGAAGATGTAGTCCATCCACGGCCCTGCAAAGGTGGTGATGGTCAGGAAGGTCAGAATGGGTTTGATGGTGGGAATCGTCACGCGGGTGAACAGCTGGAAGGCGTTCGCACCGTCGATGCGGGCCGCTTCATCAACGGCCTTCGGGGAAGCGTCGATGTAGTTTTTCACAAGCCATGTGTTATACGGCACGTTGCCCGCCGTGTAAATCAGAATCATGCCCCACAGGGTATCCAGACCATTGATGCGCCACAGGATGACGTACATAGCAATCATGCCGACGAAGCTGGGGAATACCTGCAAAATCAGGAACGAAACCAACAGCGTCTTGCGGCAGGGGAACTTGAAGCGGGAGAACACATACGCGGACAGCGAGCAGACGACCACTGTCATAAGGGCGGTGCCGACAGCGATGATCAGCGTATTGCGGAACCACAGCACGTAATCGGTCTTTTCCAAAAGGTAGGTGAAGTGATCCAGCGTGAAGCCGGTCTCAAAGGGAATGGGGGTAACACCCGCGATGGAGTCGCCGGGCGTGAACGCTGCCGCGACCACATAAATCAGCGGATAGAGTACGAACAGCGAGATTATTGCCAAAATTACATTGATGGCGATGGTCGAGGGCAGCACGCGCTGCTTGTTCAGACCGTCTTTGCCTACTTTCACACTCATTACAGCTCACCCTCCTTAAACGACTTGGTGTTCACAAAGTTGAAGATGGCGAAAGGTGCCAGCACAAGGAATACCAGAACTGCCAATGCCGATGCGTAGTTGTACTTCAGCAGGTCGATGGTCAGGCTGTAAATCCATGTCACCAGAATATCGGTGCCCTTGGCCGAGGTTGCCGTGGAGTACGAGGTGGTCGGGTTGCCGCCGGTCAGGAAGAAGATGGCACCGAAGTTGTTCAGGTTCTTGCACAGACCCATGATAATCAGCGGCGTATTCTGCCGCAGCACCAGCGGGAGCGTGATTTTCCAGAAGCGCTTGAAGCCGCTGCAGCCGTCGATGGTGGCGGCCTCGAAGATGTCCGGCGAAATCGAAGTGATGGTGCCGAGGGCCAGCAGCATGAAGTACGGGAAGCCCGCCCACAGGTTGACGATGATACAGACGATGCGGGCCAGCGATACATCGCCCAGCCAGTTGATGTTGGCATTGAGACCCAATGCTGCCAGCGTCTTGTTGATGGTACCAAACGAGCCGTTGAACATGAAGCGCCAGACGATCATGCTGATGTTGGCGGGCACGGCATAAGGCAGGATGTACAGCGTGCGGAAGATGGGTGCCAATTTAATGTGCTTGTTGTTGACCAATTCGGCAATGATAAGGCCGCCGAAGTAGCAGGTCAGCGTTGCCAGCACGCCCCAGATGAGCGTCCAGATGCTGGTATGGATCAGCGCGGTGGTGAAGTTGGCATCCCGGCCAAATAAATCCTTGAAGTTGTCAAAGCCGACCCAGTTGACCGTGTTTGCGGGCGGCAGATGGTTCGGGGAAGAATAGTCGGTGAACGCAACCAGGAAGGAGAAGATCAGCGGCACCAGCACGAACACAACAATCAGCACCAGCGTGGGGCTCATGGCTACGCCGAAGAACAGGTTTTCAATCAGCTGGCTGTGCTTGCGCTCCTTGCCGGGCAGCTGCCCGCTGCGCAGCACCAGCTTGTATTCCTCCACGGTGGAGTGGACGGACACCCAGTACAGGATGGCGACCAGCAGCAGCACCGCCAGCACCAGAATGCCGTCGATCATCATAAAAATCGAGTGGTCGCGCTGTGTGACAGGCAGTGACAGATTTTGTTCGCCCAGTGTGATAAGACCGCCGATTTTCTGAATCATACCCGGCAGGTTGATAAGTGCCAGCACCTCAACCGCCGCGTAAAACAGACCCATTGCATAGTTTTTCAAGTAGAGGATCTGCCCCAGGCCCATGAAAGCACAGGAGGTCAGCCGTACCTTTTTTAAGCTGGGCAGACTTTGTTTTGTGTCAGTCAATGCTTTTCTCTCCTTTTCTGTATCGTTACGCATCGGTTTTCGATGCGACATGGCCATTTGTACGATATTCCGTCGGAGTTATCTTTTGTATCTTCTTGAAAATCGTACAGAACATACTTTCGGAGGCGTATCCGACCATATAGCCGATCTCCTGCACGGAGTAGGCTGTGGTCGTCAGCAGGTATTTTGCGTAGTTCATCCGCACCGAGATGATGTACTGCCGCGGGGTCATGCCCATCGCCCGGTTGAATGCGCGGATGAAGTAGTATTCGCTCAGATTCACCAGCCCGGCCAACTGCTTGATGCTCAGTTCCTCGTCCAGATGCTCATTGATGTAATACAGTACATCGTCCATTTGGGGTGTTGTGCTGCGGGGCTGCGCGGTGGTCTCCACCTTTTCGGTCATCAGTGTCAGCGCGGCGGTCAGTTCCAGGGCGATCTTCGGCTCGTTCAGTGCTTCAGAGCCGTCAAACATAGTATAAATCATCGCGAGATGCTTTTGGAACTGCTTTGTGTCCGACACATGGAACACATTGCCATTGGTGCGGCGTATCAGATCGTAGTAGCCACGCGCCGCGATGCCGTCGAAGTGGACCCAGAGCGCCTGCCAGCCTGTCTCGGAATGGTAACGGTGCCACTGGTAGCAATCCAGCAAGACCACATCGTTTTTCCGCGCCAGATAGGATTCGTTTTCGGTCTCTATCACGGCGTTGCCGTCCAGAATGATTTCCAGGAGAAAGCTGTCGAAGGAGTTGCGCTCCACGCTGTACCCCGGTTCATAGGTGAATTTGCCTGTGCTGTTGAGATACAGGAAGGATTCCTTTGCCGTCACACTGGAGGCGTAGTTGTAATAGTTGGAGGAGGCCGCCACATATTTTTCTCTTGATTTCAACTGCCGGCCTCCTTCCTTGTTTTACAGTTGTCCAATAGAAATCTCGTTGACCGGATGCAGCGCTGCGGATTCCAGCCCCGCGCGGACGCTGCCGACGCGCTCGAGCTGCCCGGCCATCGGGGAGCTTACATCCACCTGCACATTCTCGCGGATGGGCGTAATGTAGATCGTCAGCGGGTACTGTGCCAGCTTCTTGGCCGAAAGGTCGAGCCGCGTCTCCCACATGTCGCCGTTGGCAAAGTTATCGTTCAGCATGATACCGTTGATAAAGGCGTGGCCAACATCGCCAAAGTAGTTTGCGCGCAGATACACCGCCTTGTGGCCGCGCAGAGCCTCCTGCGGGATGTCCAGCGTGTAGCGCCCTGTGCCGACCTGCGTGGCCGTCAGCGGCTTATCATCCGCCGCCTCCGGGTGCAACCGCACCGTGAAGCCGGTGAAGATGCTTTCCGTCGTCGGCTCAACCGCTGCCACATCCCTGCCCTCCGGCTTAAAGGCGTTCAGGGCATCAGCGGGATAGGCGCAGACCGTGGCAGTCTCGCTGTTCATTTCAATGTGCAGATTGCCATTGTCGAACAGCAGCGGCGCGTCGCTCAGGAATGCGACTTCCTTGCCGCCGTCCTGAATCATATAGAAGTCCATTGCCTTGCGGCGGCTCATTGTGACGATGGTGACCTTTTTGCCTGCGGCGGTTTGCATCGTGAAGGTGCCGATGTCCCCTGCTGCCGGGGTGCAGGTCAGCACACTGTTCGCTTCGCTGTGGTCGCAGCCGGAAATGCTGCTTACCGTATCGGCGGCGAAGTGATACCCTGCGGTCATGCCCTGCGGCACCATGAAGAACCAGACCGCGCCGTCTGCGCTGTCCATCTTCGTGATAGGCTGGGCGGTAGCGTACAGCAGCTTGGCATCCTCGATGCTCTGGTTGAACGGCAGAACTGCGCTCTCGCCGCTGGCAAGGTCGATGCCGTCGATGACCAGCTCGCCATCCGGCAGCGTCAGGGTGATGCTTTCATTCCTGCGGGCAGGCAACTCAAAGTGGTCCTGGAAGTTGTTCAGGAACACAAAGCCGCTGCCGTCCTTGACGCGGACGCTGTACCGCAGATGCTCGGTGTCCTTGGGGTCGAGGCTGTCCATGTAGTCGGGCAGGACGGTTTTTGTCTCGCAAAGCTCATCCGCAAAGCACTGGCACAGGTAGTGCAGCACACGCAGACGGTGCCAGCTGGGGCGAACCTGCCCATACTGGCCAAGCGCAGCCTGATAATCGTAGTTCAGCTGCGGGTCCTCGTACTGGTTCAGGAACGGCGTTTTCTCGCCCACCGGGTCCGTGCCGCCGCGGTACATATAGTAGCCCAGCAGATTGCAGCCGCTGCCCAGCTTGATGTTTGCCAGCGCGTCCACGCTCTCAAAGGGGAGAATGAAGCGGTAGTTGTAGGTGCAGAGCATACCGCCCATCATTTCGCAGCAGGCGTAAGGACGATCCTCCGGGTCGTAGCGCGGCTCAAAGTTGTAGGTGGAGCGCACATTGTTGTTGTGATTGTCGCGGTAGATGTACTCCGGCGTGGCAGGGTGTTCGCCCTTGCCATCGGTGAAGATCCACGGCTGGTAGGAGTAGCCGCCCCACAGCGGGAGCGCCTCATCGATGGGGGTGCGTGCGCCGCCCCATGCCGTGCAGGTGTAGAACGGCGTGTCCAGCCCGACCTCTTTCATGATGTTCTTGATGTCCACCATGTACTCATCGCCGCCGTTGCCGCCCGGCACCCACTCGAAAGATGTGCCTGTCGTCATCTCCCACGGCGCGGCGGAGTGCATGTACTCGTTGTCCAGCTGGGTCGCCACCACCGGGCCGCCCTGCTTGTAGTACATGCCATCGACCTGCTCGTGAACGGCCTTGAAGTAGCGGCGCACGCAGTCATAGAAGCCCTCGCTGCGGCTGCGCACCTCAAAGGGCTTGCCGTACAGCCAATCGGGCAGCGCGCCGTTGCGCATCTCGCCGTGGCCGAAGGGGCCGACGCGCAGGATCACATACAGGCCGTGCTTTTTGCACAGCTCCAAGAACTTGCGGATGTTGCGCACACCATCCCAGCGGAAGGTGCCCTCCACCTCCTCGTGGACGTTCCAGAACACGTAGGTAGCTACGATGTTCAGGCCGCCCATCTTGGCTTTGATGAGGGTATCCTCCCACTCTTCCTCGGCAATGCGGGCGAAATGAATCTCGCCGCTGATGCCGAAGAACGGCTTGTCATTCACGGTCATATAATAATTCGTGAATCCAAGCTTCTCGCCGTCCGGCGTCTGGCCGCTGAAGTTTTTCCCAAGTGGGCGGATGGCCTTGTGCGGAACATTGCTCAAATCCAGTTTGTTCCCCATAATGATTCTCCTTTTGCAATGTGGACTGTTTTCTTGCTTTCGTGTTGGGAATTTTGCATATTGCACATTAGTTTTTCATAAGTGCTTCTTCTATTGTCAATAATATCAGCATCTTGTGAATTTCCCAATTCTCAATATTGCGTTCCTGTTGCTCAAAATTGCTGTCTGTTTATATTTAGAATATTGCCTTATGACGCTATTTTCAATATCTGATTTTGCAAGAAAATATAACTATTTTGCAAAATTAAAACGCAAAACCGCCTTTCCGGGAAAGATGCAGCCGCATCTTCGTCAAAAAGACGGTTCAAGAGGTGTTCTTTTGTGCGATTTGTCAATGCTTTTGTCCCCGGAAGGCCGAGGGCGTGATTTGATTCTGCTTTTTGAACAGCTTGATAAAATGCGCCGGGCTTTGGAATCCGATGCTGTACGCAATTTCACCCACGGTCAAATCGCTCGTCCAAAGCAGCATTTTTGCCTGCTCCAGCCGCCGATGCAGAATATAATCGTAGGGGGAAAAGCCGGTTTCTTCCTTAAAAGTATGGCTCAGCGTCGAAACGCTGATGTTCATTTCCGCCGCCAACGCATCAATGCGGATTTTTTCGGTGTAGTGCGCGTCAAAATACTCGGACAGCCGTTGAAGCAGCAGTTCCCGCTGCTTCAGCGCCGGTTTTTGGGTGTTTCCTGCAATCAGTTCAGCCAAGAGACTCCCTATATAAGAGGAACGCAGAATCTCGCTGTCCAAGGTTCCCTTTTCGGATTCCTGCTCGATTTTCTTGAACAACAGCGCCTGCTGCGGGTCGGTCAGCGGGATCACGATGCCCTGCTTGGCAAAAATTCTCTGCATCAGATCCTGACTGCAACAGCCGTTAAAGTGGAACCAGCGGAATGTCCATTCCTTGTTAGCATAGTAGCGGTGCTTTTGACTGCAATCGATCAGAGCAATCTCCTGTGGATGGCAGACCGCCGTGCCGTAGGGTGTTTCGATGGTGCCGCTGCCTGCCTCAGTCAAAAGCAGCAGGCAGTTGTCCATCGTTCCCGCTTCGCGCTCAATGTTGTAGTCTCCGTCACAGTTGAAATGACCGCATACCTCTACATAAAATAGATTTTTTTGTGCCCAATCGCTGGGCGTGATGAATCGCACGCGGTATCGGTTATGGAATACTTGTTCTGTAATGGATGCAGGCACCGTCGTTTTCCCTCCTGTCAGCGAAGATTTTCTACCTTGATAATAGTAAAAAACAGGGCATCTGTCAACTTCACCAAATACGCCGGGCAATTTTAAGGCAAATAGTCAACAATTTTCAGCAACAAAACGGCAGATTTCAGCATTGTGCAGCGCATTTTCTGTACGATACAATGAATAAAAGCGCTTCTTCTATTGCTTGGGTATCGTATTACATTTTTAAGGAGTTGACGTTATGAAACGACTTTTCCGGCAGACGCTTTCTCTGGGCGTTGCAGCCGCCGTTTTGTGCAGCGCCGCGCTGCCGTGCTTTGCACAGGAGCCTTCCGCCGAACAATCCCCCGTGGGTGAGGTCGCCACCCCGAAAAGTGCCACCACTGCGGTGGCGGAACAGGTGCTTGCTATGGAAAGCAGCGACGACGCTGCGGTGGTGGCGCTGGAGGATACTTCCGGGAAAGAAAGCACCGCATCCGGCTTGCTGAATGGCAGCTTTGCGGACAGTACCTGGCTGCATGACAATGTTTATGCCCCAAACAGCTGGATAATTAGCGGTACTGACGGTGCTATGTTCGGTAAATGGGTCGAGACTACTGCTTCCGCTGACGGTGACAATTACATTGTAAGCGCATGGTCGGACAGCGCCTACACCGCCGGACTTTACCAGCAAGTAACCGGGCTGGCCGCTGGCGATTACGTTTTAAGCGTGCAGACGCAAAGCGGCGGCACGAGAAACAGCCTGTTCCTGTATGCCGATTCTCCCGCCAATACATCTGATAACCGTGTTAAAAAGGACATTTCCGACAGCAGCGCGTGGACAACAACAAGCCTGACCTTCACCGTGGGCGCGGATGGTACAGCGGGCATTGGCGTCTGGCTTGACGCTGAAGCCGGATACTGGCTGAACCTCGATGCCGTCACGCTGACCCTCGCGCCGACCACACCGGAAGAGCCTACCGGTGCCGTCGCCAACGGCAGCTTTGAAGACGGCACGTGGGAGGGCAGCACTTACACCCTCAACGATTGGGCGCTGACCGGTTCTATGGCCGCTTCCTACGCCGAAGATGCAAAGGACGGCACTTACATTTTGCAGGCATGGTCGGACAGCACCTACACCGCCCGCGCCGAGCAGACCGTAACGGGTCTTGAACCCGGCTACTACTACCTGACTGCCTACGCCGTCAAGGGGGCTGGTGACCTGGGCAGCGACGACCAGCCCGTATGCTACCTGTACGGCAGCGGCAGTGGACAGGATGCCGCCATGACGATGATCCCTCGCCGGGGCGTGGAGGCGCACAAGAACGATTGGACACCCATCACGGTGCGCGGCATTGAAGTCGGCAGCGACGGCAAGGCTACCATCGGCGTGTATACCGAGGGAAACCCCGGTAACTGGCTGAAGCTGGATAACATCGCCTTGACCCGCGAAACCAACCAGAACTGCCACTATCAGCTCTTGATGGGCGGCGATGTCTCGATGGCCTCCTGGCTGGAGGACAGCGGCGCTAAATTCTACGACGAATCCGGCACCGAGGGCGACGTGCTGCAAATTCTGGGCGAAAACGGCTTCAACATTGTGCGGCTGCGCCTGTACAACAACCCCGGCAAGGGGCGCGGCGACGGCACCTACTACTGCCCGGAGGGGTATCAGGACTTGGACGACATCCTCACCCTTGCCCGCCGTAGCAAGGAAAAAGGACTGCAAATCGAACTCTCGTTCCATTACAGCGACTACTGGAGCAATGCCGGAACGCACAACATCCCCGCTGATTGGGTTGCCCAAATTGAGGGCAAAACCACCGAAGAAGCTGTGGCAATTCTGGAAAACAATATGTACAGCTACACTAAGGAAGTTTTGCAGGCAATGAAGGCACAGGGTACTGTGCCGGAGTACATTTCCTTGGGCAACGAGATGCAGAACGGCATCCTGTACCCCTACGGCAAGGCATCCACTGACCGATGGCCGTACCTTGCGCGGTTCCTGAACGCTGCCGCCAAGGCCGTGCGGAAGGAAACGCCCAATGCAAAAATCATCCTCCACTCCGACGATGCCGGAAACGACTGGAAGTATAATAATTTCTTTGGAAACTGCAAAACCTATGGTGTCGATTACGACATTATGGGTATCTCCTATTATCCGTTCTGGGTCGATTTGGAGGTATCGGACATTGTCGCATTCTGCAACCGTATGATTGACTCGTATGATAAGGATATTATCCTTATGGAGACCGGCTTTAATTTCAATGACACTACCGCAAATGGCAAGCCTGGTCAGCTTTACCATAACGGCCCCTACCCCTACGGCGGCGGTGCCAGCAGCCCCGCCAACCAGCGGGAATTTATGGCAGAGCTGTTCAATGGTCTTAAAACCGTTAAGGACGGCCGCTGCATTGGCGACCTGTATTGGGACCCCATCATGGTTGAGCAGGACGGCGTCGGCTGGGCTATGCAGGAATCCACAGACACAGCTGATGTCAACGTAATTTCCAACACCGCACTTTTTGATTTCGACCACAAGCTACTTACAACCGCGAATGCCTACCGCTATAACCGTGACGGCAGCAGCATCGGCAAACTGAGCGGAAAGCTCGTCGGTGAAAACGGTCTGCCGATTCAGAATGTTGCTTTTACGATTACTTTGAGCGGAACGGACTATACTGCTGCAACGGATGCCTACGGTCAATTCCTGCTGTCTCTGCCTATTGGTCGCTACACGGTTGACGGTGCGGCAGTTTCCGGCATGACTCTAGTCAACAATACTTCCGATTTTGCTGTCACCGCAGATTCCAACGGAAATGTAACCCTTACGCTGCAAGCAGCCAGCGTCAGCGGTGTGGTTTTGGATGGCAGCAATGCTCCTGTCAGCGGTGCCACCGTCACCTTGCAGAGCGCGGACGGCGCGAATGCCTACACCGCCGCAACGGATGCCGCAGGGCAGTACGCCTTTGTCAATGTTCCTGCAGGGGGCTATACCCTCACCGCCGCGAAAATCGGCTATAAATCCTCTGCCCCCGCCACGGTCACGCTGACCGCAGGCGACACCATTTCCGGGCAAAACCTGACGCTGACCTGTGTTTCCGGCACTGTGCAGGGCAAAGTCCTTGATGCTGATGGCAGCGCACTTGCCGGGGTCATCGTCAAAGCCACCGCCGACGGACATACCACGCTCACTACGCAGAGTGACGCCAACGGCGCATATACGCTTTCCGGCTTAGAAGAAAATACCACATACACCCTTACTTATCAAAAATCCACCTACCACACCGAGCAGACTACTGTGACCGCCGCTGTCGGCCAGGTCACAACGCTGCCCGATCAGGCGCTGTACCTCGACCAAGGCAGCGTCAAGGGCTGTGTCGTGGATAAGGACGGCCAGCCTGTGGCCGGTGCCACGGTAACGATTGGCGAAAAATCCACCACCACCGATGCAAGCGGCAATTTCACCATGACCGAGATTGACGCAGGTAGTGTCACTCTCACCATCCGCGCAGACAATTACATGGAGCGCAGCTTTACCGAGAGCATTACTTTCCACGAGACAACCGATGCAGGCAAATTGATCCTGCCCGCGCCCATCACCTTGCAAAATCCCAGCTTTGAGAATGATTTGCAGGATTCTGATTGGCAGCTGGACGGAAGTGGTGTCCTTCGGCAGTGGCGCGACACTGCAAGCCGTTATGACGGTGAGTACGCACTTTCTTTCTGGTCGGATGCCGCCTTTACGGCAAGCGCTTCGCAGAACGTGCAGGGGCTTTCTGCCGGACAGTATGTGTTCAGCATCCAAGGCTATGTGGGCATGACGCACAGCCAGTATGCCGATTCTGAGCTTTACCTCTTTGTGAAAAACGCTGCGGGTGAAATCATCGCCCAGCAGGCAATCCCCAACACCGGCACTTATCTTCCCCTTGAAATGGTATTCACCGTCCCCAGCGATGGTGACTATGCCGTCGGTATTTACGCAAATGCAATCAGCGAGGATTGGGCCGTGTTTGATATGGCGCGCCTCGGCTACTGCGGTGTACCCCAAACCACACCTTCCGAGCCGGAGACGCCCACAACACCCGCTCAACCGAAGCCCTCTGACCCCGCACCGGCTCCCTCTCAGCCTGAAACACCCGCAGCCTCCGGCAGCACAACACAAACCACAACAAACAGCACCGAACCCGGCACCACAACGGCTTCTGCGGCAGCTGCAGAAAGCCCCGCAAAATCGGTTGCTTCCGGCAAGGCTGCACCAGCGATTCCCGCAACCGGGGATACTTTCCCTGTTGCCGTGCTGACGCTCTTAGCAGTTTCTTCTGCGGGGATGTTCTTGACTTTGCGCAAGAACTCGAAATAGTGTATCAACCTTTTTCCAAACTATAAGAAACGGCGGTTTTGCAGATTTTGCAAAACCGCCGTTTCTATTAAGGCTACTGTGATTCTTCATGCTCTTTCAAAAGCGCAATAAATCCAACCACAAGTTCACGTTGTTTAGGGGTACAGGTTGCAGCAAGGCGGGAAATTTCCCGAAGCGAAGTGTCTGCTGTTATAGATTCCGGGTAGAAAAGTTCATCTGCGGAAACGCCAAGACACCGAATGATGCGGTAGCAAGTTTTCAGGCTGGGTGTTCGCTCCCCACGTTCAATAGCCGCAATGTAGCGTTCACTTTTTCGGATACGTTCGGCCAACTGCTCCCTGGTAAGCCCTTTTTCTGTTCGAGCGTGTTCTAGCGCTGTACCCAATATATTGGCAGACAGTTCATCTTGTACATTCACAAATAGATCACCCCTACGCTTATTGTAATGGGCATTCACTATTTCAAAAATGAGCTATTTGTGTAAATTTTAATACACAATCAAGTGATAAATCGCAGCCCAGAAAGGAATGCATTGTGACTTATCATGGGCATTTTGTTTTACTATTTTGTCGAAAACACGACGAAACGCTTAGCCACAGTGCAGCACGGATAAAAACTGCCAGTTGTTTACTATTGGAAAGTTGAGAAAAGCCGCTCTCACAGCAGACACTTTCTCCATCCCAAAGATGAACAACTGGTAGCTTTATTTTTTCACATTTTTTTCTTTTCTCGCGGCCCTCCTTTTTATCTTTCAAAAAAGAAGGAGGTTATCAACTTGAGTGAAAAAAATATTTTTAGAAGCGCATTTTATATAAGACAGGTAGTGTCTTATATGGCATATACAATATCCCCAGAGCCGAAGTTGAGGGGGATGCCTGTTGAGAATTAGTGAGCGACAGACAGAGTTGATTCGGCGTTTGTATGTGCGCAAGCATGATACAATGGCCAACTTGGCTTTAGAGTTTGATGTATCCGTTCGAACAATCCAGCGTGATATTGACTATCTCTCAAGGTTATACCCGATTTTGCTTCTTCGTGGAGGACATGGCGGTGGAGTTTACATAGAACAAGACTGCCTTCCACGCAGAGTATTCCTCACCAAAGAAGAACAAGCATTTTTAATCAGAATATCCCAGACCCTTACCGGGCGGGATTTAGAAATTGTAAAAGGAATGCTTCTCAACTTCGCTCACGCATAGCGATGTCTATGTAGAAGCACCTTGACAACCGAATACCCAGCATAACAGGTACGTTACTTTCCCGGCAAGCCCCGGTGGGCGGTTCGGCAAACCAGAATTGCGGCGGGAAAGACCATAATGATACGCCAGCTGCCTCCGGCGTCAGAGGGGGTGACCGCGCTGCGGTTGGAATCAGTAAGATCGTGGCAGAGTCAGTGAACGGGTGTGCCAACGCCCTGCCTGTTATGTTCCCGGTGTCAGGGGTGCGGGCGGCAAATGTGACACATCTAACTCAACTATTTACTTTTGCCGTTTAGGGCAAATCGTGGGCAGCAAGTCCCAAGCACCTGCTGCCCATCATTTTGCTTTAAACGGGATGGAAAACAGAGGTGCAAAACCTATGCAAACCTATCCGACAGGCTATGCGGAATCCCACCGCATAGCCGAACAGATTTTCCGGGAGATTCTGCCCAGGCACGGCATGGCGGTGCGCGAGGAACAAATCGCGCTTTGCCATGAAGTTTTAGATACCTTATATAATAAAGAAATTTCCCTGTGCGAAGCAGGCGTAGGCATCGGCAAGACGCTGGCCTACCTCGTGGCTTGTATCCTTTGGCAGATGAACAGACCCAGCCAGTTGAAAATGCCTGTGGTAATTTCAACCTCCAGCATTGCGTTGCAGGATGCCATCCTCAACGAGTATCTGCCCGACCTGTCCGCTGTTTTGCTGTCCGAGGGCATCATCACAGCACCGATTACGGCGGTTGTCCGCAAGGGCAAAGAGCGCTTTGTCTGCGATGCCCGCCTTGCGGAACGTCAAGCAAAAGCGATTTCCAAAGCGCAGCGACAGAAAAACAGCCTACGCATGGCCGAGAGCATTCTCGATTTAGACCACATACCCAATCTTACTCGGTATGACCGCTGCCGGATCTGTGTGCCGCAGTCCTGCCCGCGCGATTGCTTTATGCGCTTGGATTGCCGCTATCAACAGTATTTGCGGGATTCCATGAAGCCGGACATTCAAATCTGCAACCACAACTATCTGCTGGCCAACGCATCCCATCGGCTGGAAGAACGACCACTGCTGCTCCGGCAGTATCAGGCGCTGGTAGTAGACGAGGCGCACAAACTGCCCGATGCAGCTCGCCAGATGTACACGGAAACTTTGTCCGCGCAGGACATGGATGAATTATGCTTTTTATTACAACAGGCACATTTCAAGGGCTTGTCCAAACGGCTGCGGACGGCGTTCCTTACGCTCTCCATTTCCTGCACACCGAGCTTTTCTATGCCGAAAAGAAAAATCAGTGTGTCGTTCAGCCTTACGCCTTTCCGGCAAGCGGCGCTTAACGACTGCATCAGTCATTTGCAGTACATCGGCAGTCAGCCGGATATGCAGCACTACCTGAAATATCGGCTGGCAGAAACAGAAAGTCTGCTGCGCCTTTTTCTCTTGGATGTGCCGACGCGTATCCTGTACCTTGAATTTTCTGCAGACGGTCAGCCTACATTCTGCGCGGCCAGCAACCGGGTGCCGCAGTTACTCCGCAGCGCCCTGTGGAATACCCGTGAGCCGACAATCTTGACCTCCGGCACGCTGACGGCTGCCGGAGATTTCGACCACACAGAACAGCTTTTGGGGCTGGTTGCATACACGCCGCTGCGCCATTTCCGCGCAGAATCTCCGTTCGATTATAGGAAAAAATGTCTGTTATATATCCCTGCACGGCGGGCAGCGGCTGTTCACGAAAACCAGTACCTTGCCGACCAAATCGTGCAGCTCGTCGCAGCCTGTCACGGACACGCGCTGGTGCTGTTCACATCCTACCGCCAGATGCGCAATGTGTACGACGCGCTGGACGGGCGACTGACATTCCCTGTTTTCCAAGCCGGACGCGGGCAGAATCGCAGTATCCAGCAGTTCAAGCAATCCGGCAACGGCGTGTTGTTCGCTGCTGGCTCCTGCTGGGAGGGCATCGACTTTCCCGGCGATATGGTGTCTTTGCTGATTATCGCAAAGCTGCCATTCCCGTTCCCAGACCCTGTCAGCGACTATGAGCGTAAGCAGTATCCTAATCTGCGGGATTACATAAACGCCGAAATCATCCCCGAAATGCAGAAGAAGCTGCGGCAAGGCTTTGGCCGTGCGATTCGTACCGAGCAGGATTCCTGCGTGGTGGCGATTCTGGATGAACGCGCTGGCATCGGCGGCAAATACCATGATGCCGCGCTGGCAGCGCTGCCAACCTGTCCGACTACCGAGAAAATCGAAGATGTGCGGCAATTCATCCGGGAGCAGAAGCGCCCGGATTACTTTTTGTGAAAAGAGGAACCTGAGATGTACCTTATGCGAAACCACGATGTCTGGATTTATGTGCGCTGCGCCAACAGCGATCCGCGCATTGCCTTTGACCGGCTGTATGACCTTATCGACGAAGCCGCCGGGCATGGATTCCTTGTGCGCGGCACGTCTTTTGACCATTGCAGCGGAAACACCTTGAAAGACCGCATCGGTCTGCGCACAATGCTGGACGCAGTAGAGAACGGTCGGGTTGAAGCCGTGATGGTGCGTGATTTGGAGCAGATCAGCCGCAACAGTTACATACTGGTGGGAGTTATTGAAATTCTGCGTCAGAATGATGTCTACCTCATCACCACTGAATGCGACCTGAACGCCGAGCTCATCAACAGCGGGCTGGAGCGCTTTGTCGGGGACCGTTTCACGCGGGCATCCTTTGGCAAGCCCCGCTTCGATGTTCGACTTCCGTTGATGGATCAGTTTTGAGAGAGGTGCGCTCATGAAAGAATACAAAGTATGGGCTTTTGCCCGCAGCGCCGCACCGAATCTTCCTGCGCTGGAGGAACAGCTTGCAGAAGTCATGCGCGAAGCCGACAGACGCGGCTACATCCTCGTCAACTCCTGCATGGAGCAGAAGTACGGCACAGAGTTCTGGCGCCCCGCGCTGTTTGCTATGCTCACCGCCGTGCAGCAGGGGCGTGTCAATGCCGTCATGGTGCAGAGCCTTGACCGTTTGAGCCACGACATTACAACCTTGTACCGCATCCTGCGCTTTTTGCAAAATTATGGTGCCGTACTGATTACGACCGAGACCAATCTACAATATGAACTCTATCTAACGGGGCTGGAGTGTCGAATCCTTGCTCGTACCGCGCGAACCGGAAAAAGAGTGCCGTGGGAGGTGGCTGTAGATGCAGATTGAACCGTTTCCCGTAAGGCTGGAACAGGAACTGAAATATGCACTGGCCTATGCCGCGCTGGTATCCGCTGCCGCAAACGGAAGATTGCCTAGGGACATCTGCCAGCGCACAAATGTTGGTTATGCCCGGAAATGCGGCGTTTTGTGCCGAGAAGTTTAGTGGTTCTCATGAATAGCTTTTGGGCTGCTTTCAGGGTATGTTGTATGTGACAAAAAGAGTGTCACAGCGTCAAACTCGGAGGAAATAGTATGCCGCAAGTCCAAGTTATCCAGCCGATACAGCAACAGCCGAAACGACTTCGCGTGGCGGCTTATGCCCGCGTCAGCAGTGATTCAACCGATCAGCTAAACTCGCTGTCCGTGCAGGTGGACTATTATACCCATCTGATACAGGAAAATCCAAACTGGGATTTCGCCGGAATCTATGCCGATGAAGGCATTACCGGCACCAGCACCAAACACCGTGAGCAGTTCAACCGTTTGCTGGATGACTGCCGCGCAGGACTGATTGACCGTGTGCTGGTCAAGTCTGCATCCCGATTTGCCCGCAACACAGCGGATGCGCTGGCATCGGTGCGCGAAATGAAAAGCCTTGGCGTTACAGTTGCTTTTGAAAAAGAGAACTTCGACACCGAGACATCCAACGGCGAAATGATTCTGAGTATGATTTGCTCCGTTGCACAGGAAGAATCTCTCTCCATCTCCAAGAACATGAAGTGGGGTATCCGCAAACGGATGCAGGATGGCAAATACCTGAATGGTATGTCCCCTTTCGGTTACGAAAAGCAGGAAAGCCAGCTGATTCCCATTGAAGATGAAGCAAAAACTGTCCGCTATATTTACAACAGTTTTCTGGCAGGGATGGGTACTATACAAATTGCAGAGGAACTAAATCGCCGGTATCCGAAAGAGAACGGCAGGTGGTATGTATCTGCTGTGCGGCGCATCCTTATGAATGAGAAGTACATCGGGGATGTCCGCCATCAAAAGAACTTTACCCCTGATGAACTTCCCCTGCTGTGCCAGAAAAACAATGGTCAACTTCCGCAGTATTATGTGCAGAACAATCACGAGGCGTTAGTTTCGCAGCAGGAATTTGAAAAGGTTCAGACCTTATTAAAAAGAAAAGGCACGGAAAGAAATCATCAGAAAAGCTGCTCTTTCAGCAACAAACTGTACTGTGCCGAGTGCGGTTCTGTCTTTTCCCGAAAAGTCAGAGCCAACGGTGTCGTTGTGTGGGGCTGCAGAAAGCATCTGGATAAATCCAAATTATGCCCGGTAAAGCCTGTGTACGAAGCAGACCTTTGCCGGGCGTTCTTATCCATGTACAACAAACTGCAAGCAAACCGCGAGAAAATCCTGCGTCCGGCGCTGGACGACCTTGCCAGTCTCCGATATCTGCAGGAACAGGGAAATTCCGAGCGTGTAACGATAACGGAAGAAATTCAACGATTGGGCAAACAAAACCATAATCTGGAGCGTCTCCGCACCACAGGCTGTATCGATAGCGCCCAATACTGGGAACGCCGCGCTGTAATCGAACAGCAGCTTATTGAAAAGAAGGCGCTGTTGATGCGCAGGTTTTTCAACAAGAATGTTGAAAAAGTGCTGCGGCAGACAAAAGGAATCAGCACGCAGCTGGCAGCCGGACCGCCGCTGACAGACTTTGATGAGGCGGCTTTTACAGCTCTGGTAAGCAGAGTGAAAATCAGCAGTACATCGATAACATTTGGACTGATAAATGGAATGAATCTGACAGAGGGGAGAACAGAACCATGAAAAATCGCTATCTCCCCTTCGGTTATAAAATTGCAGACGGTAAAATCGTGGCAGATTCCGAACAGGCCGAAGCTGTGCGCCGGATGTTCGATGCCTATACCGCAGGGCAGACATTTCAACAGATTGCAGATGCGATGCACGCCCAAGGCATCCCCTACCGCTCGGATGCACCCCGCTGGAACAAAAACATGGTAAGCCGTATCCTTGCCAATGCAGGCTACTGCGGTACGGCGGAATATCCGCAAATCATCACCGCAGAACAGCTTGAAGCGGCAGAAAAAATCCGAAGAAGCAAGGCCGTCACCTACTCGGCAACGCTGAAGTCGTTTCGCAAAGATATACAATGCGGATGCTGTGGTGCAAGGCTTTACTGGCACACAAAAAGCCGACAATGGTTTTGCCAAGGTTGCGGAATGTGGTCGAAGCCGACACAAGCCGAGGAAACTTTCAACAGCATTGTGGAAAAACTGCGATGGCTCCGGCAGAACCCCGAAGTCGTCCATCCCCCGGCGGGGCAGACAAATGTGCAATCAATGGAAACCACTCTGTTGGATCGGGAGATTGGACAAGCCTTGCTGGATACAGAACCCGATGCCGATGCGCTGATTGCCAAAATCCTGCATCGGGCAGAACTGGAATACAAATTCTGCTCGGCGGGGGATGCTGACCCGGCAACCCTGCAAATACAAAAGGCGTGTGCAGAGTTTGAGCCGACAGACGGCTTTCCATATACCTTTTATAAAGAGGTCGTCAGCAAGGTCATCCTGTACCGCGACACCCACATCGAACTTAAACTGCAGAACGGACAAATTGTGTAAGGGGAAAAGCCATGAGCAACATGAGGATCATTGAGATTCCCGCATCTATGAGGGAAAGCGCCGGACGGAAAAACACGGTGCGCAAGCTGCGGGTGGCGGCCTACTGCCGTGTCAGCACCGAGGAAGAAGAACAGCAGGGCAGTTTTGAAATCCAGAAACTGTACTACACCGAGAAAATCAATTCCACCCCGGAGTGGGAAGTTGCGGGCATCTATGCAGATGATGGAATCTCCGGCGTACATACCAAGAAGCGTGACGGTTTCAACCAGATGATTCAAGACTGCAAGAGGCACAGAATTGACCTTATTCTGACGAAATCTATTTCTCGCTTTGCCCGCAACACACTGGATAGCATCCAGTATGTCCGAATGCTGAAACAAATGGGAATCGCGGTGGTATTTGAAAAGGAGAACATCAACACCGCCACCATGAACTCCGAGATGATCCTTACCGTCCTGAGCGCCTTTGCACAGGCAGAGAGCGAGTCTATCTCCCAAAATGTTGCCCGCGGCAAGCGCATGGGATATAAGCATGGTAAATTTGCCTTCCCTTACGGCAGGATTATCGGCTATCGGAAAGGAGCAGACGGCAAGCCGGAGATCATCCCGGAACAAGCCGAAATAATCCGGCTGATTTTCAATAGCTACCTGCAAGGGGACAGTCTGCAAAGCATCAAGGCAAAGCTGGAAACGGTAGGTGCGCTCACAGCCCGCGGCAACACCGCATGGTCTGCGCAGAGCATCCAGCGCATCCTGCAAAACGAAAAATACTGCGGTGATGTGTTGCTGCAAAAGACTTTCACTGAGGATGTGCTGACGGGTGTACATAAGAAAAACACCGGGCAGCTTCCGCAATACTATATTGAAAATTATCATGAGGGCATTGTCAGCAAGCAGATGTTCCGAGAGGTGCAAGCCGAGATCACCCGTCGAAACAGCAAGTCTGCTGCTAACCAGCGCAAGCGCCGCCGCGGGCGCTACAACAGCAAATATGCCTTGTCCGAGCGAATATTCTGCGGTGACTGCGGCAGCCCTTACAAGCGGGTGACTTGGAACATTCACGGCAGAAAGCAAATCGTCTGGCGGTGCGTGAACCGCATCGAGTATGGAACGAAATTCTGCGGCAGTTCGCCGTCCATCCCGGAAGAAGAATTGCACCGCGCCATTTTGAAAGCGGTGCAGGATTTGACCGCAAACTTTACCGATGAAGTTGCAGCCCAGATTAACGGCATCCTGCATGACATCCAGACCGGCGAAAGCGCAAAGCCAAACTTGCAGGAGCAATTGGAGCAGACCCAGCAGGAATTTGACCGCCTGCTGGAAATGTCCTTGGACTTCAATGAGAATACGCCATTTCTCGATGACAGGTTGAAAAAACTGAATAATAAAATTAAGAGTCTGAAAAAAGCCATCGAGGACAGCGCCGCCCGACAGGAAAAAATCGGTCAACCGGAAATGCTGCTGTCAGCCAAAGATATGCAAATCCAAGAATATGACGATACGCTGACTGCGAGAATCATTGAGAAAATCACGGTGAGGTCGCGTAATGAAATTGAGATACGGTTCATCGGCGGCTACCGAAAGACAATGCAGCTGACATAAAAATAAAGAGGGCATACCCAATCGGAGATAAGCCATCTTCGATTGGGTATGCCCTTTTTCACTTTTATCGGAAAGAGGTAGTTATGAAGCTGGGAGAAAAAATCAAGCTGGTGCGTAAGCACCGAGGACTAACGCAGCGGGAACTAGGAGAACGACTGCACTTGGATGGAAATGCAGCAAATCGCATTGCCCAATATGAATCAGGATTCCGAACACCAAAAGAGGGCCGAATCGAAGAAATAGCCAGCGTTCTGAATGTCCGCAAAGAAAATTTCTTTACAAGGGCAGAAACACCGGAGGACATTATTCGCTTGATGATTTGGTATGACTGGGAACATGGCTGCAGTGGGTGCGTTCCGATTGATATAGTTTTGCTCTTTGACGATTTTGATGAAGTGGGTGATTTTTTGAAAGAGTGGTGTAAGCAAAAGAAAAAATTAAAAGCAAGGAAAATCACAAGGGCAAAGTATCTGGAATGGATGCTGCTATGGCCCACAGTGAAAGAAAATAATTGAATTTTCTCTACTATCGTTGATTTTTCTCTCTTAAAACAGGGTATCTTTTTTGTCACACTCAGACAACAAAAGCTCGTTGAAACGACAAGTTTCAACGAGCTTTTTTCTACATTATGGCAAAAGTGGTAACGATCTGGTAACTTTGACCCCAAAATGACCCCAAAACGATAAAACGACTGCGCCCGGATGGCTGAGCTTTTCAACCGTCCGGGCGCTTTTTGTGGATAAATTTTGCGGAGTTGGCAGGTAAAAATAGGAACGGTCAGCGTAGTCAGCTCGCCTTGACGAGTATCATTAGGCCGGAATTGTGCGGTGTTGCCTTGGGTAGCGACGCAGGATTTTGCCCATCCCCACGCCGGATGCCATAGAGCATCAGTATGTGGAGCAGCGTGTAAGAGAATTCTTTTTCGCGTGTTGCAGATGCGAAAGCTATTTTGGTGGTTTTGGCTTATTAGATTATCAAGGCACTATGCAAGAGTATCTATAAGATACGTCAATAAGTTTAGCTGCCTTTACATAAATAACTTTCAGAGAAACAGCCTTCTTGCAAAACCCGCGTAAACTTGTTACAATGAAAACGTATCTTAAAGTCAAGCGTTAGAATGAGCAAGTCGAAGCGTTGAAAGCGTGTGCAGCGGGAAAACCACCGGAAAAATGCGCTTACACCGGGCCGTGCAGTGCTGGCAGAGTTTATTGCGGAATCGCAGTATATTATAAGTAATCGGGAACTCATGGAAATATATAACGGAGCTTTACTAAGAAGCAAGCGAAATATCCGTGTGATAAATATCTTGCAAAAGAATCATGTAGAAGGGATGGGGTCAAGGTTTTGCTGCAGATAGCCATTGTGGAAGACGAACGCTCAAACCAAGAACAGCTTTGTGAATATATCACCCGCTACGGGGCCGAGACAGGGAAAGAATTTTCCATCCGCTGCTTTATGAGCGGCGAGGCGTTTTTGCGGGAATATGATGGCAGATATGACTTGGTTCTGTTGGATGTGGAAATGCCGGGAAAGGACGGCATGGAAACAGCCAGATTTCTACGAAAAATAGATGAGCAGACCGTTTTGGTTTTTATCACCAATATGGCGCAGTATGCGATACAAGGATACATGGTACAGGCGCTGGACTACATTCTGAAGCCGATTTCCTATATTTCGTTTAAAATGCGCTTTGCCCGTGCGCTGGGTCGGGTGGACCACCAAAAAGATGCCCAAATTCTGTTGGATTGCAATGGACAAATCGTGCGGATTGCCGTTCGCAGCATTCTTTATGTGGAAATTCAGCAAAAACACCTCTGTTACCACACAGAACAAGGAGATTACACGCTGCGCGGCACTTTGAAAAGCGTAGAGGATATGTTAGCAAAATATCCCTTTGCCAAGGGAAATTATTGGTATCTTGTGAATCTGGCGCGTGTGAGTACAATCGGAGCAAAAACTCTTTTCATCGGTGATGGTGATACAGAATTGCCTGTCAGCCGTGGATGCCGTGCGGAATTACTGGCGGCCTTTAATGATTATATAGGTAACACACGGCGGTAAGGGAGGAAATAATCGGGTGGACGGACGTTATTATGTCAGCCTGTGGATGGTTTTGCATGTAATCGTTTTTTTGCTTCCCATGCCGCGCCGCAGCCATTGGAAATCACGACTTGCAGCAGGTGCCTGTGTCCTTTTAATAGCAGGGCGTTATCTGCTGATGTTGCAAAGCTATGTCATCAGCATCCCATTGGTGATACGGCTGCTGATGGGTGCAGCGGCCACAGTGTTTATTTTATGGTGCAGCCCGACTTCTCCTCAGCAGGCAGCTTACGCAACTGTGTGGAGTATGATGACCCATCAGACATCGCAGAATATGGTGGGGGTTTTGATGAATTTCCTGTGGAGATTAGATTATGAGCCCCTGTATGGGATTACATTCCTCTGCTGGGAGATCGTTTCGATTCCACTGTGCTACTTCTTTTTGGCAAAAACATTATTTAAGCGTCAATACAACATCAGCCGATACCATTTAGAAATTGTTGCCGTATTATTTGTAGAGTTTGAACTGGTACAGGGCGTTCCGGACATAAAGGTTATCCGTAATGGACTGGGACAGAATTATCAGTTTGTTCTCATGAACAGCATTTGTCTGCTGGTGGCGCTCTATTTGGTACATACACTTTTTGCGAAAAAGCGGGCAGAGGACCAACTTGCCATAGCAAATGCACTACAGCAAAGTCAGCGTATGCAGTATGAGAGTGCTAAACGCAATATTGCACTGATCAACCGTCACTGCCATGCGCTAAGGATGCAGCTGGCTGATTTGAAAGCGGTGCATAACGCGGATGAACAGCAGCAGCGTCTGCAGTGTCTCAGCGATGCCATTGATGGCTATGACAGTCAATTTTCGACAGGGAATGAAACATTGGACCTGGTGCTGTCGGAGCAGCAGGTATTTTGTGCGGAGCGCAATATCAATCTTCACTGTGTGGCGGATGGTACGCTGCTCAGCTTTATGGAGAATGCCGATTTATATACGCTGTGTACCAGCATGATGAAGAACATCATCCCATGGATTGGAAACTTCGCTGACCCGGAACAACGACAGCTGGACATAACGCTATACAGTCGACAGGGAATGATTGTACTAGAGATGGCAGGTATGCTGCCGGAAAAGGCAGAAACCGCTTTACCTAAAGAGCCTGCCGGGTTGGATAATATTCTGGAAAAATACAGCGCCGTACTATTTATTAGAGAAGAATATGCCTGCGGTGTGATGCGCTGCCTGATTTCGCAGAAAGAGAAATAAAGTAAGACTGCATCGCAGAAAAGGTTCTCTGCGGCGCAGTCTTTTCTTGTTGATTTGCACAGTAAATCGGAATGAATACAGTGCAAAATCACAAATGTTTTTTACAGCGAGGGCGCGAAAACGACCGCTCAGGCCAAAAGTATTGCACTCCCAGAGGGGTGTCTTTATACTCGAAGTATAAAAACATTCCGAAAGGGGACTTACCATGAAAAAACAATTCGGGAAATCTTTACAACTGCTATCCCTGCTAGGAGCAGGGGTGGCCTTGGTCGGACAAATTGTATATGTGTTGTTGTACGGTTTGGTGCAGCGCAGCATGAACAGTATGTCGTGGCCTGCTGTATGGGTTATGTGCATCGGTCTTGCAGCAGCAGGGGTGCTGTTCGCTGTTAAAAGGGAAAAATGGGCTGCACCGGTTCTTTCCGCCGCACAACTTGTTTCTTTCTTCCTATACATCTACGCGCTGTATCCCTACATCTCCGCGGCAGTAGTCGGCATCGACTCGACATGGGAAGCAGAATTTTTCATTACACTGGCACTGTATTTGGTGGGGCTGGGCATCAATATTGCAGCCACCTTCCAATCAATAAAAACGGGCTCTGCGCTGTGCAAGCCGGTGGCACTGGTAATGTCGGTACTGTGCGGGCTCAGTTATACGGGTGGCATTATCGCCAATGAAAACGCACCGCAAATCAATACGGCGCTGAACACGCCAAACTTCCGTGCGATTGCAGCAGGCGATGACAGCGCGGACACCGAGTATTTCAAATCCAGCTATGACAATCTGGACACGCTGATGGGTGCCGGTCGTGTGCTGGGCGAACAGGCCATGGCCGAGGGTATCGTTCTGCTGAAAAATGACAATAACGCGTTGCCGCTGACAACCGCGGAGCGCAAGGTGAGCTTGTTCGGCATCGGCAGTGTGGATCCCGTCTATGGAGGTACGGGTTCCGGTGCAGTCGATGCGTCCACGGCACCGACCTTCAAGTCTGCCTTTGAGCGCGATGACAATTTTGAGGTCAACGAAGGTCTTTGGAACTGGTATTCCTCTGAGGATCAGGCAGGTTACAAGCGCGTGATGGGCGAAACCGGCCGCGGCGTCAAGGGCGTCAAGGTCATTGGCGAAGCGCCGTGGAGCGAAGTGAAGAGTGCCAACGGCACAAGCTTTGCCGCCTACGGTGATGCTGCCGTTGTCGTCATTTCCCGTGTGGGCGGCGAAGGCAGTGATATGCCCCGCGGCAACCGTTCTTTGAGTTCTCTGGATGATGTGAATGGTTCGGCAGGGGACTCCACCGACGGCAATTATCTGAAGCTGTCTCCTAAGGAAATCGAACTGCTGAAAGGCATCAAGCAGGAAAAGGACAACGGAACCTTTAAGAAGGTAATCGTCCTCCTCAACTTTGCCAATCAGGTAGAAGCTGATTTTTTGAATGATTCTGCCTACGGAATTGATGCGGCGCTTTGGATCGGCACGCCCGGTCAGACCGGCCTGTATGCAATCCCGCAGATTCTGAATGGTACGGTGAACCCCTCCGGTCATTTGAGCGCGACGTTCTGGACCACGCATGACAAGAACCCCAGTCTGGCAAACTTTGGTGCAACCGCTTATGCGGATGCTCCCGGTGCTGTCAACTCTGATGGCTCTCTCCAACAAGACAAATACTACGTCGTGTATCAGGAAGGTATTTACGTTGGCTATCGCTATACCGAAACCCGTTACGAGGATTTCGTTATGGGCACAGCCAACACCGGTGATTACAGCTATGCCGATACCGTTGCCTATCCTTTTGGTTACGGTCTTTCCTACACCAACTTTGACTATTCTGATTTTACGGTCGTCAAGGACAACTCCGGCGCAGAGCCTGTTTACAATGTTTCCGTTACCGTAACGAACGGCGGCAGTGTTGCCGGCAAAGAAACGGTGCAGATTTATCTGCAGAAGCCCTACGGCAGCTATAACCGTGATAACAGTGTGGAGGCGGCCGCTGCTGAGTTAGTCGGCTTTGATAAGACCGATTTGCTGCAGCCGGGTCAGAGCCAGCGTGTGACGGTCACGGTCAATGAGCGACAGTTTGCATCCTATGATGCTTATAACGCCGAAACCTATGTTCTGACCGAGGGCAATTACTATCTCACAGCTGGACGAAATGCACACGATGCTGTCAATAATTTCCTTGCAAAGAAAGGCTACACCGTAGAAAATACGGAAAGCCGCATGGATCAGGATGGAAATGCCGCGCTGGTCTGTGATGCTATCAACTGCGCTTTTGACGCCGAAAGTTATTCCACTTCGGCAGCTACGGGTGCAGAAATCACCAACCAGTTCAGCTATGCTGATTTCAATCTTTATGAAAATCGCGGTGACGACAGCGTCACCTACATGACCCGCAGTAACTGGCAGGGCACGACACCCAAAAACTGGGATGATGGTGTGGTTCTGCACTGGAGCAGCAAAATCGAAGAAGATGAAAACAAGTATGGTCGTCAGGGTGAAACCAAGGTTCCGGAGGTTGAGGGTGAGTACCCTGCCTATGAAACCTTTAAGGACGGTGAAACAATTGGCTTGATCGCTCTTCGTGTGGACGAAGACGGCAACGAGATTGCCTACAACGACCCGTTGTGGGACACTTTGCTGGATGAGCTTTCATGGAACGATTATACCGATGTGATTACGTTCGGTATGCGTCGTACTGCAAAAATCGATGCCATCAACAAGCCGGAAACGCTGGATCACAATGGTCCTTCGGGTCTGACTGAGCCGTACAGCGCCAATACCCGCGGTCTTGCCTCGGAAACGAACGACCCGCAGAAAGATTCCCGCGCCATGTGCTATCCCAGCGGCGGTATCCTCTCCGCATCCTTCAATACGGATTTGATGTACCAAATCGGCGATCTGATCGGTGAAGATGCCCTGTGGGCTGGTTACAACGGTCTTTACGGACCCGGTTCCAACATCCAACGCACACCGTACTCCGGTCGCAACTTTGAGTATTACTCTGAGGACGGGTTCCTTTCCGGTATGATCTGCGCCTACGAGACCTCCGCGATGGAGAGCCATGGCCTGTATGTATACAATAAGCATATTGGTTTGAACGATCAAGAAGATCTTCGTCGTGGCATCTGCACCTGGGCCAATGAGCAGAGTATCCGCGAAATTTATATGCGCGCCTTTGAGCTGCCCATTACAATCGCAGGCACTGCGTATACTACGCCCGACGGGGAAGATGTCACGATGCAGGGAGCAAGCTGCGTTATGCTGGCCTTCAACCGTATGGGTCTGCATTGGAGTGGTATGCAGAAGGGGCTTTGCACCAACTTCCTGCGCAATGAATGCGGTTTGACCGGCATTGTTGTTACCGATATGTGGTATGGCACGGCCAGCCCCTATATGAATATGCCCCAGATGCTTCTGGCTGGTGCCAATCTGGTAGACGGTATGATGAGTGCGGATCATCTGGCAGCCAGTGCCCCCGGAAACAATCATTCCGATGTGGCATGGGCAATGCGTGAATCTATGCACCGCATCCTTTACACCGTTGTTCACTCCAACGCTATGAACGGCATTTCTGTCAATACTGTGATTGAGCATGTTACCCCGTGGTGGCAGACCGCTATTTTGGCACTGAAAGCTATTTCTACCGTAGGTCTGCTTGCCTCTCTGGCATGGTGCTGGAAATCTGCTGACAAAAAGAAAAAGCAGCACTGAACGAAAGCGGTAAAGTGAGAGCTTCTCCGACCGCACCACTTACCTAACCATCCTCTTTTCTCCTTGTGAAATCGACCTATTCATCAAAGGCTATCTGCCGCAACAGATATGACCTGCGGCGGATGGGTCGATTTCCTTATATTTACACAATCGGGAGGAATCGCTTATGAATGAAAGCCAAAACAGCAGCGCGGTCAACCGCGCCAAGCCTTATCAGCTGGTCTTGTTCCCGCTGAACAACGGTGCCACGAACGTGTATTACGTTCTGGTGCTGTCCTACATTGCGACCTTCGGCAGCAAGGTGCTGGCGTTGTCCATGATTTTTGCCTCCGTCATGGTCACCGGTATGCGTCTGTTTGACGCTGTCACCGACCCCATCATCGGTGCGCTGATGGACCGCACCAACGGCAAGTTCGGCAAGTTCCGCCCGTTCATGGTCATCGGCAACCTGATTATGGCCGCCAGCATTCTGGCGCTCTACTGCCTGACCCCGCTGATTCCCGACACGATGATGTGGGCGCGCTATGCCGTGTTTGTGGCGCTGTATGCAGTCTGGGTCATCGGCTACACCTTTCAGACCAGCTGCACCCGCTCCGGCCAGACCGTTCTGACCAACGACCCGAAGCAGCGTCCCCTGTTCACGATTTTCAACACCGTCGGTTCCCTGCTGGGCATGGGCGCGATGCAGTTCTTTGCCCCCATCATTGCCAAGAACTATGAGGGCGGCTACGGCTCCGCCGGTTTCTTCCGTATGCTGGCGCCCGTCGGTATCGTTATCTCCATTGCCTTGACCCTGCTGGCCGTCATCGGCATCTGGGAGAAGGATCAGCCTAAATATTTCGGCATCGGCGGCGAAAAGAACGAGAAACTCAAGGTGTCCGAGTACGTTCAGATCATCAAAGAGAACAAGCCCATGCAGCGCCTGATGGTGGCGGGTGCGGGCTGCAAGCTGGCGCTGTCCATCGCCACCAACACCACCGTGCTGTGTATGCTGTACGGCTGCATGATGGGCAACTACGACGGGCTGTACCTGCCCATGATGGTGCTGGGTTATGTCTTTAGTGTCCCCTTCTTCCTGCTGACCGTGCGCACCAGCCAAAAGCACGGGCAGAAAGCCAGCCTGATGCGCTATGTCAGCGTGGCGCTGGTGTGCTACATCGGCGTGTTCGTCCTGCTGCTCCTGTGGGGCCACGGCGATGGCTTCACCATGAGCCTGCTGGGCGAGGGTGGACTCTCCCTCAACCTGTACACCGTCCTGTTCATCCTGTTGTTTGGCATCGGCTACGGCGCGTACTATGCGACCGCCGATATGCCCATCCCCATGGTTGCCGACTGCTCTGACTACGAAACGTACCAGTCCGGCAAGTATATCCCCGGCATCATGGGTACGCTGTTCAGCCTGGTGGACAAGCTGGTTTCCAGTCTGTCCGCCACCGTGGTGGGCATTGCCGTCAGCTTCATCGGTCTGGAGAGCCTGCCGACCCAGTACGACCCGTACACCCCCGGTATGAACGTGGTGGTCATCGTGCTGTTCTGCGTTATCCCGATGGTCGCTTGGGTGGCCACGCTCATCGCCATGAAGGGCTATGCCCTGACCGGTGAGAAGATGAAGGAGATTCAGGCCGTCAATGCCTGCCGCCGCGATGCCGTGGCGGGCGGCATGAAGTTGGAGGAAGCAATGGGAAAATATGTAACGATGGAAGACATTACGAAATAAGACCGTTTGCGAACCTAAGGCAACACCGCACAATTCTCGCCTAACGGCTTAAGCACCTCTCTGGCGGCTGTGGTACTTAGAATTGTGCGGGGTTGCCCTATATTTTTGCTGTGCAGAATTGAGGGACATCTTAGAGGACACCCTTGGGGGACATTGGGTGATATCTTGAATGACACCTTGACTGCCATGCCGTTCAATAGTCATAATGAATACCTTACCGGTTGCCACGCAGTCAGCATTAGGTGAGGAATCTCGTCCATTTGTGCTTGGGAAACGCGCCCGGTAGCATTAGCGATGCGCGCGATTTGGTTAAGGTTGTTTCCGGGGATTTAAAGCTTACGAGAAAGTTTGACATAAGCAGCATCGGGGGCAGCTTTGACCTCGCAATTAGAAAGGAGTTTTCGAATGAGCAGCTCCAATTTCAGACCAGATTGCGCGTTGCGTTCTTTCAGAACAGCGTATCTTTTTGTGACGTCTAGTCAACAAAATATCGTTGAAACGACAAGATTCAACGACATTTTTCTGCATTATGGCAAAAGCAGTAACAAGCTGGTAACTTTGCCCCCCAAATGACCCCAAAACGGGAAAACGACTGCGCCCGGGCGGTTGAGATTTTCAACCGCCCGGGCGCTTTTTGTGGATAAATTTTGCGGAGTTGGCAGGTAAATATAGGATCGGTCAGTGTAGTCAGCTCGCCTTGACGAGTACCAACACGCTGTTGGTTGGCACTACGATTTGGTCTTGTTTGGTGGGAATGGGCGGGTTCTTGTATTGGCGCAGGGCTTTTTCGATTTGCTGCTTGACCTCCAGCAGGGCGGCATCCAGCGTAGCTGCTTGGGTAGCGATTTTTGGGAAGTCGGGAACATGGGTGGTGCAGCCGTCTGCCGAGAGTGTACAAAGCACAGGATAAGGCTGGTTCTCAACGGAGATACTGTACTGCATCCCGAACATATCGTCCATCTTGTCCATTTCGCGCCGCTTGTGTTCGTCCATGCTGTGAACGTAGGTGTCCATTGTGAACGCCACTGAGTAGTGACCGAGGATGGCTGACAGAGTCTTGTAATCCATACCGCGTTCCAGTGCGCGGGTGGCGAAGGTGTGGCGCAGGGCGTGGAAGGTAAAGTACCCGATGTCGGCATCTTTCAACAGGCGGTCGTAGTAATCCTTGAAAGTTTTCTGCTCAAAGTAGTGTCCGAATTCGTTGGTGACGATGAAGCCATCGTCGGCGTACTTATCCCCTGCCCGTTGCTTGTCCTGCGCCTGCTGTTTCTTCCAGCGAGTGAGTTCGTCAACCATTGTTCGGGTCAGCGGAATCGTGCGGCGAGAGTTTTTCGTTTTGGGTGTGCCAAATACAATTTCGGTCTTGTTCTCGCCGTCGTGGGCTTCGTACTTGGCAAGGCGGTTGATGGTACGGCGTACATGAAGCTGCGCGGTGGAAAAGTCGATGTCCTCCCACTTCAGCGCCAGCAATTCCCCCATGCGTAACCCTGTACACAGGTCTAAGCGGATAAACACGCCGTAGCGGTGGCGGTAGCTGGCTTGCACCAGCGCCCGTTGCTGGTCGTTGGTAAAGACTACGACTTCGGGTTTCTCTCCGCTGGGCAAGGTCACGGCATCGCAGGGATTGTACACTAACAAGCGCTCCTTTACGGCTTGCTGTAAGCACTTGTGCAATGCCATGTGGTAGTTGCGAAGCGTCTTGGGCGACAGCCCTTCCTCACGGAATTTGTAGTTATAAAATTCCTGCAGGGTATGAGGTTCAAGCTTCTTGAGCAGAATTTTCCCCAGCACACAAAAATGCTTGTTCAAGTAGCTGCGGTAGCTGGCGTAAGTAGATTGCTTGACGGTGTCCTTCATATAGGTGTCCAGCCAGTATTCATACCACTCTCCCAGTGTCACCGACATAGGATCGAGCCAGCCCTGTGTGCGGACTTCGTGGGCTTGCTGCTGTAAAATGGAGATCGCCTCTTGTCTGGTGTTACAGCAGGTGGATGTACGCTTGGGCTTGCCGGTTTTGTAGTCGATTCCGGCTGACAGGCGAACCTCCCACCGCCCGTCTGTTCGCTGACGGATGTTGCCTTCGTTATGCCCGCGGTGCAGGGATGTTTTAGATGTGTCTTTCACGGTGCATCGTCTCCTTTCGTGACACAAAGACTACCACAGGTACGACCACAAAGCTATTCATCAGACCCGACAATCTTCGGGTTCTCGTTTTGGGCTTTATTGACCTTTTGCTGCTCCAGCCAGTCCAGCAGTTCATCCCGCCGCACCAGCAGTCGGTTTCCAATGTGGAACGCCGGAAAAGTCGCGTCGTGAAATATCCGATAGGTGGTCGAGCGTGAGATACCGAAGTAAGTTTGCACCTCCTTGGGACTTACAACATTGGGTAAATCTTGAAATTCCGTGTTCATGGGTTCCTCCTATGTAAATAATTTATAAAAAGGTCTTTACTATATAGCCGCTGAGAACGGCGAAAATTACGAGGCTTTTTAAACTGTTTAGAAAAAGTTCAAATTTTTTGAAAGATTCCAAATCATATCATCCAGACCGGCAGTCACAACTTTTGCAACTGTCCTCAAAATTTTTGAAAAAATTATCTCTACTATATAGCCACTGGGGAAGGGCAAAAGGTAACGCTCGCTGAAAAAATAATGGGATTTTTTCATTAAATTTCAGTATAACAGCATAACTTGCAGGATTCCTGCAAGTTTAGAGATGTAAAGCAAAGAATTTTTTCTCAAGAACTGGCCTAAACGCCAAAATTACACTTCAAAAACAGCATATCACCCATTGTGCTAAAAAACCTTGCACTTTTACAAAATATCTAAATCCATTTTAACAGGCAACGGGGCAAAAACCCTGCCACATTACTCAAAATAAAACAGGCAAGCCGCAGATGAAAACGGCTTGCCTGTAGAATGACGATGCTGACGGTAATGACGATGTTTTTGATATACCCCTTTACCCTATCCCACGAATACCGTCATCATCGTCACCACCGTCACGCTTATAGTGAAATGACGCTTGCAGTTTACTACTGCTCGAAACAAAAATAATGATATTACGAGAAACACAAAATCAGAATGACGCAGATGACGCTAATGACGCTGAATCTGGGATATGGTATAGGGATATCCTCAAAACAGCGTCACAAGCGTCATCAGCGTCACTATCGTCACGCAAGGACGCTGCTGGGGTCTGGGGTACGCCCCAGAAATGCGTTTGTGGATATCCAAACGCTATGCTAGCAAAACATATTCTCTCCCAAGGCGTGAGCAATCAAACTGGACACCCATACAAATTCGTATATATTTCAGAATGAATCACTTCTGATTCATCCAAAAATCTTGACTCGAAAAAGTGAATCCGTTCTGATTCACTTCCCAAAGTGCTGCTATTATTCCCCTTCCTCCACGCGCGTGGTCATCACGGCGATGCTCTTTTTTCCGGGAACGGGGTAACGCACCTTCTTAAATGGCAAGAAAAAACAAGAATATAGTCATGGCGTTTTCAAAGAGCCGTGTTAGTCTATCTGATTCTTTCCAAGTACATTGTCCGCGGTATTGCGCTCGGCAGCGTGAAAGGGTAAAATAACACTTACGGAGGTGCAGTGCGCTTGCGCTGCACCTTTTTTGGTGTTTATGCAAAAAAAGCAAACGACAAAATACGGAGGAATATACGATGTCATTTCCGGAAAATTTCGTCTGGGGCGCGGCAACCGCAGCCTATCAGGTCGAGGGCGCAGTGCAGGAGGATGGCAGGGGACTGTCCATCTGGGATACCTTCAGCCATACGCCGGGCAAAACAAGGAACGGTGATACCGGGGATATCGCCTGCGACAGCTACCACCGCTGGGCAGAGGATATTGCACTGCTGAAGGAGATGCACCTGAAGGCGTACCGGTTCTCGATTGCCTGGCCGCGCATCTTCCCGCAGGGCACGGGACCAGTCAATCCGGCAGGTCTTGCCTGGTATGACCGGCTGGTCGATGCGCTGCTTGCGGCAGGGATCGAGCCTTATGTCACGCTCTACCACTGGGATCTGCCGCAAGCCCTGCAGGACAAGGGCGGCTGGCTGAATGATGATACGGCAAAAGCCTTCGCCGGGTATGCCGCCGCGGTGGCCGCGCACTTTAAGGGGCGGGTGCGGTACTATTTTACCCTCAATGAGCCGCAGTGCAGCGTGGGGCTGGGCTACAGCAGCGGTGTACACGCACCCGGTTTCCGTCTGGATGACGGCTCGGTGTTTACAGCGTGGCACAACACGATCTACGCCCACTGCCTTGCGGCCGATGCGATCCGCAGGGCTGACCCCGATGCCCGGGTCGGCATGGCCCCGACAGGGCGCATCTGCACCCCGGCAACAGACGACCCTGCCGATATTGCGGCGGCCCGCGAGGCAACCTTTGCGCTGGCGGACGGAGACTGGACCTTCACCTATGCCCCGGCACTTGATCCGCTGTGCGGGCGCGGCTGGCCTGTGATCGCGGGCGGTCAGGCCCAGCGTGTGGTGGATGCCATCCCGCAGGAGCAGCTGGACGCTTTGCCGCTGGGCAGGCTGGATTTCATCGGGATGAACATCTACAACTCCGTCATGGTGCGCGCCGGGGCAAACGGCAAGCCGGAATTCTGCCCCCGGGCCGCAGGACATCCGCGCACAGCCATCGGCTGGCCCATCACCCCGGAGTCGATGGAGTGGGGGACACGCTTTATCTGGGAACGGTACGGTCTGCCCATCTACATCACCGAGAACGGCCTTTCCTGCACCGACAGCATCCATCTGGACGGCAAGGTGCATGACCCTGCGCGCATTGACTTCACCCACCGCTATCTTCTGGCGCTGCGCCGCGCGATTGACAGTGGCGTGGATGTGCGCGGCTATTTCCACTGGTCACTGCTGGATAATTTTGAGTGGAGCGAGGGCTATAACGAGCGCTTTGGTCTGATCTATCTCGATTACGCAACCGGCAAACGAACCCCCAAAGATAGTGCTGCCTGGTACGCCAAGGTGGCCGAAACGAACGGAAAAAATCTGTGAAAAGGCACGGTATGGCCCCTCGCTATGTGTTTGTTTCCTCTAAGAGATGCCCTCTGCGCGCTGATGGTCGTGCTTGCGATCGATGCAGAGAAATGCTCGCGGAATAACCATACCTGACAGGCTGCACACAAAAAATACTCCCTTATTCTGCTGCGCGCGCAGCAGGATAGGGGAGTTTTCTGGTTCGTGAAGCAGCACGCCGGTGTATAAAGACCGTACAGAAAAAGCAGCAGCCCACTGCGGGCTGCTGCTTTGCGGTAAAAGGCGGGCGGTCAGCCCATGACGATCTTGACCTCTACGGTTGAGCCGGCGGGAACAGGGGAAAGGATGTTACCGCTTACAGGCTTGCCGTCCACGGTCATGGCTTTGACGCCCTTTTCCAGATGGTCAGGGTTCTCCACAACGATTTCATAGGTTGCCCCGCGCCAGACGCGGCGCAGGGTAAAGCCGTCCATCTCGTGCGGGATGCAGGGGTCGATCTTCAGCCCGGCCAGCGTGGGCTGGATGCCAAGGATGTACTGGCTCACATCCACAAAGGTCCATGCGGCCGTGCCGGTCAGCCAGCTGTTTTTCGCCTCGCCGAAGGTCGCGGCATCACGGCCAGCCACCATCGGAGAACAGTTTGTCAAAATGATTTCGTAAATATTAATATAGCTTTACGATTTTCCAGTACGGAAATCTCCTAAAACCTCGTGCCTACATACATCTTTGATAATTCTTTCAAGCGGCTTTTTTGCTGTTTGGGATGCACCACAACACAGCGGAAACTCTGCTTACAGTCATTCCTGCATTTTCTGCAAAGTCCGTTGTAGGTAATGCGATTTCTTTCATTCAGAAACAACGACCACTCTTGTTTCCGCTGCTTGCTCATTCTCGGCATAGCAAGCAATCCTCCTTTCCTGCCGAAAATAGAAAAACCACAGAGAAGATACATTAAGCCTTATTTGTGTCATTTCTCGGGGCGAAAATCAGGGTAAATATCCCTTTCTAAGCCTTTCAAAAACGCACATAAGGTATTTGTACTAACCTGTGGTTGTGTATGAAATTGTGGGTTTGGGGTAACAAAAAACACCGTATTTCTACGGTGCGTTCTGTCAGATATATTCTGTTTTATGATAGCAGAAAACTGGAATTCACAGTTCTTCCATCCTTCCCATCTTCAGCGCCATAACAAGAGTTCCGGCTGCCATCACAAAGACACCAATTTCAATCACATAGATGGGAAGAAGCGCCGAACCTGCCACGGCAAAGAAGTCCACGATAAAATGAATCCCATATGCAAGAACCGCTGTAAAAGCCGCTGTCCTGCATTTGCCTGCCTTTACCGCCCGGTAGATCAGCAGTGACAACCCGATATGCAGAATGATGGCACTGATTCTTTCGATTCCGCTTACAAAAAAGAGTGGTGCCGGTGTTGTCCATAGGGCCGACAGCTGTGACACGGTCTGGTTTGCAGACTCAGCAGGAAGTGCCGCCAGCGTATTCTGCATGGCTCCGCTGTTGATCATCAGCATGGACACAAGATTGCTGATTCCAGAGAGTCCTCCGAGCAGAATGGCCTCCACACCGCCATGCCCGATTCCATACATCAGTGCATTTGGAAAATCCAGCCATTTCTTCATCCAGAACTTCATGGCAATCAGTCTTCCGGTCTCTTCAAAAACCGCTGCAGCCAAAGCCGCGTACACATAGTAAAGCCATGGCCTGCTCTGTGCGTTCAGTCCGCAGAACTGAATGACAAGAACATGCAGCTGCTGCTCCAACAGCATGGCGAACAGCAGAAAGGTTCCTGCTCCGATAAAGAACGAGGAAATCCTTGCCTTAAGCTTCACCCTTCCTGCAATGAACAAAGCAATCGGTACCCCCATCGAGAGGACAACGGAGCAGATAACTCCCGCCATCGCCAGACCTGATATTGTGTTCAATTCCATCTTTATACCTCCCTGATTCTCAAAAAATTCCTTTATTGTATTTGAACTGTCCATACAATATAAAGCCTAATCCGATAATAATCGCTGGCAGAATGATATATCCCATAATTTCTTCGCTCCAAAACGAAACAATAAAACCTAATACAAGAGATATTCCTATAATCAGTGTTCCTGTTCCAACAACTTTTCCATACTTTGGTATATCTTCTTCTTTTACTCTTCGCCTATTGTAAGAATGAATTGTGCTGATATTGCCTTTGATATTTACAATTCCCACAACAGATATGAGCACTCCCAAAATCAACATTATAATATTTTCCATAATGACCTCCTAAAAATAGAATAGTTCCTCAAATTTTTTGTCCAATGCAATACAAAGAATTAGAGCCAATTTTGCAGTTGGATTAAACTGTCCTGTTTCAATAGAACTAATCGTGTTTCTTGATACACCCACCATTTCTGCAAGTTGAGCTTGAGAAAGATTTTCTTCTGTGCGAACTTCCTTTAAGTGATTTTTCAGTTGTAATTGTTCTTTCATATTCTCACCTCTAAAAGGTGGCTAACAAATCCAACAAATGCCAAAATGGAAATCACAAAAAACAGAACAGTCAAGACCAAATCGCTCTTTCGCTTCATTTTGATAAAACGAACTAACCATTGTGTTGCAATAATGCTGAAGTATATAACCCACGGACTGTAAATCATAGTATGAGCAAGCACAGAAGATAACAGCGAAAGCAAACAACACACTAAAGCACCAACTCTGCTTGCGTGACTTCCGGCTTGATATACCACTTCCATTTCAGCCAAGTCCTTATTGCGATGTTCTTTTCTGCTTGCATTTAAGATTTCGTCCTTTTTCATCAAAACGCCTCCATACCAAGTTTTCTTTGCATATTTTAATTATACACATACCAAGTTTTCTTGTCAATAGAGTTCATAAAAAAAGTTACAACCGATATAATAGGTAACTTTTCTACCACTTCGATTATACTCACGACTTAATGACTTCTTGAATACTTGCCGAAAAAGAAAAACTGCCATCGGTTTGACAGCAGTTCTTCTTCGGTTGGTATCAGTTAGGAATACATAATATCATTCAATACAATCTCATCGGCACAGGCTCGAATGTTATTCATCAATCCTATCCATCTCATCATATCCGTTGCTTTCAGTTCTTCCGTTACACCCTGCTTCTTTGCCATTTCCTTTATCAGATATTCCGCCATACAGTAAACGATTTCGGCGCATCCCCACGATCAAGGATGTCATGTACTCTCTGACCTGTGATGCCGACATCATGACCAAGATTACCGAGGATACGTAGGACTACACCAACAGCAAGAGCGCTAAAATTACACTTACGGAGGTGCAGTGCGCTTGCGCTGCACCTTTTTTGGTGTTTATGCGAAAAAAAACGACAGAAAGAACGGAGGAATACACGATGTCATTTCCGGAAAATTTCGTCTGGGGCGCGGCAACCGCAGCCTATCAGGTCGAGGGCGCAGTGCAGGAGGATGGCAGGGGACTGTCCATCTGGGATACCTTCAGCCATACGCCGGGCAAAACAAGGAACGGTGATACAGGGGACATCGCCTGCGACAGCTACCACCGCTGGGCAGAGGATATTGCACTGCTGAAAGAGATGCACCTGAAGGCATACCCCTGCCGTTTGCTGCTGCTCTACCAGTGCGATCAGCCGGCAGATTTTGTTTTTATTCAAGCCGGGGCTTGCAATGTAAATGCTTTTGTTTGCCTGCTGCAAATCCTTTTCGTAAACAGGCAGATAGGATTCACTGTCGAAAATTGCATGATCACATCTTTTTCAGAGCCCTGAAATTGGTGTACAGTGGCGCATATCGCCAAGGAGCTTTGGAATTGGACCGATACATACACCATTGAGGTTGCCGACCTAAGAGATGCCCTCTGCGCGCTGATGGTCGTGCTTGCGATCGATGCAGAGAAATGCTCGCGGAATAACCATACCTGACAGGCTGCACACAAAAAATACTCCCTTATTCTGCTGCGCGCGCAGCAGGATAGGGGAGTTTTCTGGTTCGTGAAGCAGCACGCCGGTGTATAAAGACCGTACAGAAAAAGCAGCAGCCCACTGCGGGCTGCTGCTTTGCGGTAAAAGGCGGGCGGTCAGCCCATGACGATCTTGACCTCTACGGTTGAGCCGGCGGGAACAGGGGAAAGGATGTTACCGCTTACAGGCTTGCCGTCCACGGTCATGGCTTTGACGCCCTTTTCCAGATGGTCAGGGTTCTCCACAACGATTTCATAGGTTGCCCCGCGCCAGACGCGGCGCAGGGTAAAGCCGTCCATCGTATGGGGGATGCAGGGGTCGATCTTCAGCCCGGCCAGCGTGGGCTGGATGCCCAGGATATACTGGCTCACATCCACAAAGGTCCAGGCCGCCGTGCCGGTCAGCCAGCTGTTTTTTGCTTCGCCAAAGGTAGCGGCGTCGCGGCCAGCCACCATCTGGCTGTAGACATACGGCTCAGTGCGGTGGATCTCACTGATGTTCTCAATGTATGCCGGGCAGGTCTTTTTGTAGATCTCAAACGCGCGGTCACCGTGGCCGACTACAGTCTCGGCACAGCTGACCCATGGGTTGTTGTGGCAGAAGATACCGGCGTTCTCCTTGTAGCCCGGAGGATAGCTGGAAATTTCGCCCAGTTCGAGATGGTACTTCGTGTAGGCGGGCTGCAGCAGCACAATGCCGTACTTTGTGTCGAGCTTGTCTTTCACGCTCTGCAGGGCGGTTACGGCTTCGCCGGTGTTTACGCCGATGCCTGCCATGACGCACATACCCTGCGGCTCGATGAAGATCTTGCCTTCCTCGCATTCCTCACCGCCGATCACATGACCAAAGGCATCGTAGGCGCGGCGGAACCAGCTGCCGTCCCAACCGGAAGTCAGTACGGTATGTTCCATCTCTGCAACCTCGGCGCGCACGGCGGCAGCTTCGTCGGTGTGGCCGGTGCTGTCAAGAATTTCGGCAAACTGGTTGCCGTACTTGACATACATACCGGCAATGAACACGCTCTCGGCTACAGGACCCTCGCTCGGGCCGGTGGTCTGGAAGCTCTCGCCCGGCTCTTTGCTGAAGCAGTTCAGGTTCAGGCAGTCGTTCCAGTCAGCACGGCCAATCAGCGGCAGACCGTGCGGCCCCTTGTGGGTGCGCAGATAGCCAAAGCTGCGGCGCAGATGCTCAAGCAGCGGCTGTGCAAGGCTGTGGTCGTTGTCAAAGTCCACCGGTTCGTCCAGAATCGAGTAGTCGCCCGTCTCGCCCAGATAGGCGTACACGGCAGCAATCAGCCACAGCGGGTCATCGTTGAAGCCGGAGCCGATGTCCATGTTGCCCTTTTTCGTCAGCGGCTGGTACTGGTGGTAGGCGCTGCCATCGGGGAACTGGGTGGCGGCAATGTCGAGAATGCGCTCCCGCGCGCGGGCGGGGATCAGATGCACAAAGCCGAGCAGATCCTGACAGGAATCGCGGAAGCCCATGCCGCGGCCGGTGCCGCTCTCATAATAGCTGGCAGAGCGGCTCATGTTGAAGGTGACCATGCACTGGTACTGGTTCCAGATATTGACCATGCGGTCGAGCTTTTCATCGCTGCTCTTGACCGAGTAGGTGGACAGCAGACTGTTCCAGTGGTCGTGCAGTCTGGCAAGCGCCGCATCGACCTGCGCATCCGTGGCATAGCGGGCAGCCATCGCCCGGGCGCGGGTCTTATTGATGACGCCGGGCGCGGCCCACTTCTCGTCCTCCGGGTTTTCGATATAGCCCAAAACAAAAATCAGGCTGCGGCTTTCGCCGGGCTGCAGGGTGACATTGATCTGGTGTACGCCAACGGGTGCCCAGCCATGCGCCACCGAGTTGGTGCAGCGGCCGTTTTCCACGACCTCGGGGTTCGCATTGCTGCGCCATGCGCCTAAAAAGGCGTCCCGGCTCGTGTCAAAGCCGTCAATGGGCGTGTTGACGGTGAACAATGCGTAATGGTTGCGGCGCTCGCGGTACTCGGTCTTGTGGTAGATGGTGCTGCCCTCGACCTCGACTTCGCCGGTAGAGAAATTGCGCTGGAAGTTGGTGGAATCGTCCACAGCATTCCAGAGGCAGAACTCCAGATAGCTGAATACAGTAAACGATTTCGGTACATCACTCTCGTTGGTCAGCACCAGACGGTCGATCTCGCAGTTGTCGCCTACCGGCACAAACAGCTCCAGCTTCGCGGTCAGACTGTTCTTTTTGCCGGTAATGATGCTGTATCCGAGACCGTGGCGGCACTCATAGCTGTCCAGCTCGGTCTGGGTGGGCTGCCAGCCGGGATTCCAGACGGTATCGCCGTCCTTAATATAGTAATACCGGCCGTTAGAGTCCGCAGGTACGTTATTGTAGCGGTAGCGAGTGATACGCCGCAGCTTGGCATCCTTGTAAAAGCTGTACCCACCAGCCGTGTGGGAAACAAGGCTGAAAAATGCCTCGCTGCCCAGATAGTTGATCCACGGCAGCGGCGTGCGCGGTGTGGTGATGACATATTCGCGTGTGGTATCGGAAAAATGACCGAACTTCATAGAGACCCTCTCCTTACTTATGGAAAGCAG
>ERZ1035001.134-NODE-134-length-48836-cov-8.195711_pt1 | contig 48836 bp, 38 predicted proteins | sample MGYA00520685_ERZ1035001 | MGnify/ENA primary metagenome ERZ1035001 (study PRJEB33766, sample SAMN09781749) | gut metagenome | biome: gut microbiome | host: Homo sapiens | place: Madagascar | study: EMG produced TPA metagenomics assembly of the PRJNA485056 data set... | reverse complement strand
TCTCCGAAATATAACGGTAGAACATCGTACCGAGAACGTAGCTCTTGAAATCCCATCCGTCCACTGCGCCGCGCAGATCATCAGCAATCGCCCAGATTGCACGGTGCAGTTCTTCGCGTTCCTGCTCTTTTTTGGTGTCTACCATTTTTATTTCCTCCATCAAATGCGGATTTCCGCATTGTTTTCTTTCATTTTAACATAGTAAATGTACCACTATTGGTACATCATGGTGTTTTTTCTGAAAAGGATATACTTCCCCTTTATACTATCCTAGTAAAGCGTATCACAGCTTTTCCGTGATTGCAAGCCGATAAACTTTTCTATTGCTTTTTTCAGAGTCGAATTATCACTTATATGTACAGACCCCCGCCAACATCCGCTGGCGGGGGTCTGCTATACTTACGAGCCGAAGAAAAAGCGGCGTAAAGAATAAAAGACACAAAAATGCCCTCTGAAAAACTTACCGTTTCTCAGAGGGCATTCTCATGTCTCTCTTTATGAATAATCGCCTGATAGTATCAAAGCCGTATCACAGAGCCTTTTGACTCTCGAAATATTGCATTACATCAATACTTTTCATGGTTTGCCGATTACTCCAACTCGATCGTTGCCGGGGGTTTGCCGGTGCAATCGTAGAACACACGGTTCACGTGCTTTACTTCGTTCACGATGCGGCTGGTCACCTTGCCCAATACGCTCCAAGGCATATCGTAGCTTTCGGCGGTCATAAAGTCGATGGTGGTCACGGCGCGCAGAGCCACGGCGTAGTCGTAGGTGCGCTCGTCGCCCATCACGCCCACGCTGTGCACATTGGTGAGCGCAGCGTAGTACTGGCTGATCTCTTTATCCAGCCCGGCGGCAGCAATCTCCTCGCGCCAGATGGCATCGGCTTCCTGCACGATCTTCACCTTTTCGGCGGTCACTTCGCCGATAATGCGAATGGCAAGGCCGGGGCCGGGGAACGGCTGGCGGTTCACCAGATACTCGGGCAGGCCCACTTCGCGGCCCACCTGACGCACTTCGTCCTTAAACAGATCGCGCAGAGGCTCTACCAGTTCCTTAAAATCAACGGTATCCGGCAGGCCGCCCACATTGTGGTGGCTCTTGATCACGGTGGATTCGCCGCCCAGGCCGCTTTCCACCACGTCGGGGTAAATGGTGCCCTGTGCCAGATAATCCACAGCGCCGATCATTTTGGCCTGTTCCTCGAACACGCGGATAAACTCTTCGCCAATGATCTTGCGCTTGCGCTCGGGCTCGGTCACACCGGCCAGCTTGGCATAATAGCGCTCGCGGGCATCCACGCAGATAAAATTGATGTCAAAGTTGCCGTTGCCGGGGCCGAACACCTGGCAAACCTGCTCTTTTTCGTCCTTGCGCAGCAGGCCGTGGTCCACAAACACGCAGGTGAGCTGCTTGCCGATGGCCTTAGCCAGCAGGGCAGCCAGCACGCTGGAATCCACGCCGCCGGAAAGTGCGCACAGCACCTTGCCGTCGCCGATCTTTTCCTTCAGGCTGGCCACGGTGCGCTCTACAAACGAATCCATGCGCCAATCGCCCTTGCAGCCGCACACATTGTACACAAAGTTGTGCAGCATTTTGGTGCCTTCCTGCGTGTGCAGCACTTCAGGATGGAACTGCACGGCATACAAGCCCTTTTCGGGGTTTTCCACCGCAGCCACAGGGCAGTTTGCGGTATGGGCGCTGATGGCAAAGCCGGGAGCGGGCTGGGCAATATAGTCGTTATGGCTCATCCAGCAAATGGTTTTGGGGCTCACACCTTCAAACAGCTTGGACTCGGTGTTCACCATAACCTCGGTTTTGCCGTATTCACGCTCGGGGGCACGGTCCACCTTGCCGCCCAGCTGATGCATCATCAGCTGGCTGCCGTAGCAAATGCCCAGAATGGGCACGCCCCAGCTGTAAATTTCGGGGTCACAGGCAGCGGCATCGGGCAGATACACGCTGTTGGGGCCGCCGGTAAAAATAATGCCCTTGGGGTTCTTTTCCTTGATTTTGGCAAGATCGGTTTTATACGAGTAGATTTCACAATATACATTGCACTCGCGCACGCGGCGGGCAATGAGCTGATTATACTGGCCGCCAAAGTCCAGTACGATCACGGTTTCCTGCTGCATAGAGAGTTCTCCTTCCAGATGGTGCAGGCCGTGCGCGGGGCACAGCCGACAATTAAAGCCTATTTGAAATAGATTATACCACGGTTCGCACCAAAAACAAATACCATGGCCGTATTTATTTCCCAAAAAAGGTGAAAACGGCCGCAAAATGCCAAAGCATCTGCAGCCGTTTTCTATGAGATCAATTATTAGAGGTTATTTAGAGTAATCGTAGAAGCCCTTGCCGGATTTACGGCCCAGCAGGCCGCCGCGCACCATCTTTTTCAAAAGCAGGGCCGGGCGATATTTAGAGTCGCCGTATTCCACATACAGCGTGTTCATAATGGCAAGGCAGATATCCAGGCCGATAAAGTCAGCCAGCTCCAGCGGGCCCATGGGATGGTTTGCACCCAGCTTCATGGCCTTGTCAATATCCTCCACGCTGGCGGTTTTCGTTTCCACCAAGCCGATGGCATCGTTGACCATGGGGATCAGGATCTTGTTCACCACAAAGCCGGGGCCCTCGGCGACCTCAACGGGGTCCTTGCCGATGGACTGTGCCAGCTCGTAAATAAACTTAAACACTTCGTCGGGGGTGGTCATGCCGCGAATCACTTCCACCAGCTTCATGCTGGTAACGGGGTTGAAGAAGTGCATACCGATCACATGATGCTGCAGGCCAAAGCCCATTTCGGTGATGGAAAGCGAGGAAGTGTTGCTGGCAAAGATTGCCTTCGGCTGGATCACAGTATCCAAACGGGCCAGCAACTTTTTCTTGGTTTCCATATTTTCGGCCACGGTTTCGATGAGCAGGTCCACATCGGCGGCAGCGGCTTCCTCCTCAATGAGGATATGCTCCAAAATGTTCTTCATGGCGTCTTCGGCCATTTTGCCCTTGGCCACACGCTTTTGCAGTGATTTTTCCAGCTTATCCTTATGGCGCTGGGCCGATTCTTTGCTGCTGGCATACAGCAGCACGGTATGGCCCTTGCCTGCAAAAACCTGAGCGATGCCAGAGCCCATGGTGCCTGCACCAAAAACAGCAATTTTCATAATCATATCCTCCTGTTATAATCGTTCTTCTTCGTTTTTGTTTCCGTGGTTCAGCGGCTTCTGGCCGCGGGCCAATGCTTCAGCCCGCTCCGCGTTACTGCACGGCTTTGTGCATGAATGCGCTTTTTCTTGTTTTAAAAGTTTTGGCAGTGTTTTGCTCGTTACTAATTTAACAATCTCTATGCTTTTATTATACTCTTTTTTCTCTCGGTTTCAATTCGCAAAAGCAATCAAGAATTCCGGGTTTTGTTGTGCGATTTGCCAATTTTTTCACAATGTGATTCACATAAAGCCATTTTTGTGAGCGAATTTACAATAAAGCGCGTAAAATTTGGCTTGTGAAAGTCCTTGCCCTCATAAGAAAACCGCTGTTCTGGCCATAAGGCTTTGGGCAGCCTTTTCTATTTTCATCATCGGGAAAAGCAGCCGTCTATATAGATGGCTGCTCGGATTGCCTGCTCACCCCAAGAACTTCTATAGGCGCACAGGCAAAGTATTTTGGTTTTGTCGAGCGTTGGGGCAAAAGGAAAACGAACAAAGGAAGGCGCAGTGATGCACCGCGCGAAACAAAGTCATGCCCATACAAGCGGCCACAGGCTGCATATCCTTCTTGTGTAAAATAGGAAAAAGAGGCCCTCGCAAGCGAGAAAGGGCCTCTTTTTCCATTGGTTTAGGTAAGGAGATAATCAAATGAGAAAGCAAATGGTTCTATGTTCTGACGATGGACCAGAACTTCATTCCATATGGTCAAGTTTTCGCAGCACTGTCTTAATATTGCAGCCCGCCGTTCACATCCAGCACCTCGCCGGTAGTCCAAGAGGCATCATCACTGCCCAGATAGGCGATGGCGGAAGCAATGTCATCCAGTTCGCCCAATCTTGGGATCCGCACACCTGCCGAAAGCTTGTCCACCTTATCCTGCGATAAAGACAGGAACATCTTTCCCTTAAGCGGGCCGGGCGCCACGCTGTTTACAGTGATGTTCCAGGGGCCAAGTTCATAGCCCAAACACATGGCAATACCATTCACACCAGCCTTAGTTGCAGCATAGTTCACGCCCACGCCCGGGCGGCCTGTGCGGCCACCAATTGAAGAGATCAGTACGATACGGCCATATTTCTGCTCTTTCATTGTGGGCACTACTGCTTTGACAGAATGATACACACCTGTAAGATTGATATCAACTACATCCTGCCACTGCTGCTCCGTCATTTCATCAATGGGGAAATGACGCAGAATACCGGCAGTGGCTACCAGCACATCCACTCTTCCCCATTTTTCCTTGACTGCCTCCACGGCTGACTGGCAGTTTTCCAACTGCCGCACATCGCAGACAGCAGTCATCACACGGTCGGTGCCATAACCAGCCTCTTTCAGATGCATCTGTGCTTCTGCCAGCGCATTTTGAGAAAAATCTACCATGGCCACCTTGGCTCCTTCGGACAGCAGCCGCCGGGCGGTGGCAGTGGCAATATCGCCTGCACCGGTGATTACAACGATCTTATTTTCAAACCGCTCCATAAAACAAATTCATCCTTTCCAGTTTAGGTTTCCCGCATCGCAGCCTTGGCCGCCTGCAGGGCACGGCGGGCATGCTCTTCATAGCCATATTCATCCAACCGCTTTAGATGCGGTACCTCTACCCCGCGCAGCACGCCGGGAATATGAGAAATGATTTCACGAATCGGGATGGCTCCCTCCCCCGGATACAAACGCTCGGCGCGTCCCGTATGTATCAGGCTTTCCTCATCCGTGGGGATAGGCGCTTCACAGTCGCACAGGTGCGCATAGTAAAACCATTCTTGGGGGCAATCATCCAGTTCCTCCAGCCTTACACGGGAACGGTAGAAGTGAAGGCAATCCACAACGATTCCCACATTCTTTTTACCGCTGGCCAGCAGCAGTTCTTTCGCCTGCTGCAAATTGGTTACACTGGCCCATGTCACGAATTCTACGCTGACGGTCTGCTCGTACTGAGCTGCTAGGTCGCACAATTTGGCAAACTGTTCTGTGTAAAACGCCTTATCCGGTGTCCAGATATTGCTGAGGATGTGATGGATTCCCAGCTCGGCCGCAGCGGAAAGAGCGGGCTCATAGCTGGCCACATCTATTTCCGGTGCAATGCGGGCGTTTTCTGTGTCGTGCAGTTCCACTCCGGTCTCCTGGCTGGCTCTGCGGGTTTCACGCAGTAACTGCGGATCTTTGGCAATGTCATAAGGTTTTTCCCTGGGCAGCCCCATAGGAATGGTTCTCAGGCTTACAGCATCAAAGCCTGCTTTGGCTGCCACATGAATCATCTCTGGGGGCGGGCAGCTGATGTTGGTTAAATGAACCAGCGAATACCGTTGCTTCATAGAGCTTCCTTCCTCTTTTGGATTTTGGTTCAGGCGTACTTGGAAGCAGTGTTGATCTGCATATCCACCTGCTCGTCGCCGTAGGTGGCACGCACATCGTCATACACCGGCTGGCACTTATCACGCAGCTGCTGCAGAACATCATCCGAAAGCGTTACGATCTCGGTGCCGGTTTCTTCCACTTTCTTCATGCGATCCTCCAAACGGGCATCGCACTGCTCACGGGAATACTGAATGGCGGCCTTGCCCACGGCCATGATCAGAGCCTGGTCGCTCTCGCTCAGGGCATCAAAAACGATCTGGCTGATAAGAAGATTGTGCGAAGCGGGCAGATGGTTGGTGAGGATAACATATTTTTGCTGCTCGTACAGACGATTTGCATAAATAACTTCAAAGGGGTTTTCCTGCGCATCAATCGTGCCCTGCTGCAAGGCCATGTAAACCTCCGAGAATGCCATGGGGCTGGGGTTAGCGCCTAGTGCCTGCCAGATGGAGATATGCAGTTTGTTTTCCATCACGCGGATCTTCTGGCCCTTCATATCGTCGGCAGTCTGCACTCGGATGTTGCTGGTCATCTGGCGCATTCCCTGATCGAAAAAGCCGATCAGCTTAAAGCCATTGCTGTCGTACTTATCGCTGTAATAGTTGTACACTGTTTCATCGTCCATAGTCTTTCGGAACTGCTGGGCATCCTTGTACAGGAAGGGCAGATCAATCACGCTCAGTTCCGGCACAAAATTTGCGGTGAATGCTGTTGAGCCAAGGAAAAATGCCACATCACCGGCCTGCGTAGATTCGCACAGCTCGGTATCGGTGCCCATAGAACCGTTAAAGTAGGTCTGCAATTGGATACGGCCGCCGGTGATGGCATTCAGTTCGTCTGCCATATAGTGAACCAGCAAACCGTCCACACGGTCTTCTGCACCGTCGGTGGCAATGATAAACGAATAGGGATCGCCCTGCGTGTAATCCACCGATTCATCCAGCTCCGGCTGAATATCGTAATCGGCCAGAGCGGATGCTGTGCCGGAAGCCGATGCTGCAGGGGCGGCAGAGCTGCTGCTCGCCGAAGAACCGCCGCAGGCTGCCAAAGACAATGCCATTGCAGCTGCCAGACTCAAGCTGAGGATCTTTTTCATAGTTATCGTTCTCCTTTCATTCTGGAACCGCCAATGCTCACGGCGGTTGTATTTGTTGCCCTTATCTTATCAGACCTTTTTTCAAATTACCAATACAGGTATCGCATACCTGATATCGTTTTTGTGCATGGTTTTTGATATAATTTCAAAAAAACTATTCATATTGACTTTTTTCAGAACATAATGTTAAAATTTAAATAGTTTTCCAAAAAGCACACATAGATCATATCTGTAAGGAGATGTGCGGTTTTGAATCTACAGCAATTATATTATTTTCAAGCCATTGCACGGCTGAAAAATTACACCAAAGCCAGCGAGCAGCTTCATGTTGCCCAGTCCAGCCTAAGTCATTCTATCCGAGATTTAGAAGAAGAACTGGGGGTTCCTCTGTTTTTCAAAAACGGCCGCTTGATCGATATCACAGAATACGGAAAGCGTTATCTTATCCATGTGGATCGCATTATTCAGGAGTTAGATCTTGCCAGCCAGGAAATGAAAAATATGCTGAATCCCAATATGGGAAAGGTGCGCCTTGCTATTTCGCACACGATCAGCAACCGTTTTATGCCCAACATGATCAAGGGCTTTTATGAAAACGAAGCCAACCGCGCCATACAGTTTGAATTCAGCGAAAAAACCGCGGCCCGCATTGCGGACGCCTTTGCCTCACGCAGCATTGATCTGGGCTTTGGTGCTAAGATGGACATCGACGAGCTCGAGTATTTTCATATTTTCGATGAGGAAATCGTAGCGGTCGTTTCCAGCCGCCATCCCCTGGCGCGCCGGGGCAGTGTGAAATTGCAGGATATCGCGCAAGAACCGCTGATTGCCTACTCCCCAGTCACCGGCACCCGCCACTGGATCGACGATATTTTTCATCGATTTGACCTGACTCCCAATATCGTGCATGAGGTAGAGTCCGAAAAGGTTATGGCCAGCGAGGTTGCCTCAGGGCTTGGAATTGCCATCATGCCCCGCATTTCTGAGCTTTTCATCTATGATGTTGCAGCCCTTACTCTGGAAAATTCCGAACTGCACCGACCGTTGTATATGTGCTGGCCAAAAGGCGAATCCCTGCGTCCTGTTGTTAAAAATTTCCGGGATTATGTTATTTCTCAGGTGGGAGAGGAAGCCGCACCCTCTGCCCGGTATTGAAAATACTTTTTCCTAAAAGCCAAAAACTGCCGCCCGATCGGGCGGCAGTTTTTGACTTAAAGAAAGGTTCTTTATATCAGGCACAAAGAAATTTGCGGGAAAATCACGATAAGTACCAGACCCAGGAAGAACAAAAGTGTAAAGGGTGCAGACACCTTGGCAATTTTAATCACCGGCAGCTTAGTCATAGAGCTGGCTACAAACAAATTGATGCCTACAGGAGGGGTAACAAAGCCAACTGCCAGATTTACAACCATCATAATACCGAAATGTACTAAATCCACACCGATAGCACTCATCACAGGTCCCAGAATGGGTGTTAGGATCAGGATGGCAGGCGCAGCATCCATTACCATACCCACAAACAGCAGGAAAACATTCACTACCAGCAAAATCATCCACTTGCTGCTGAAAGAGGATGTGATCCAGCCGCCCACAGCCTGAGGAACATTCATCAGAGCCAGCACGCGCCCAAAGGAAACCGCTGCCGACAGCACAAACAAAATAGGAGCGATCGTTTTTAACGATTCCATAAACACAGCCGGTATTTCGCTGATTTTAATGGTCTTATATACAAATACGCTTACAAACAACGCATAATATACCGACATTACAGCAGCCTCGGTAGGGGTGGCAACACCGCCGTAAATACTGCCCAGAATGATAACCGGAGTCAGCAATGCCCAGAAGCTATCCAAAAACAGCCTTCCAAAGCCTTGGCTGTGCAGCTCTTTCATAACCACCTTAATGCGTTCGCGGTCCTCACCCTTGCGGGCACAGTAGACAATGGCATATACCATCAGCAGCGCGCCCAACAGAAGGCCGGGCACAATTCCGGCAATAAACATATCGCCTACCGAGGTTCCCGCCGAGGTGCTGTAAAGCACAAAAGGAATGCTGGGAGGAATGATACAGCCCAAACCACCGGCTACCGCCACTACTGCGGTGGAAAATTCCAGGGTATAGCCCAAATTCACCATCACGGGGATCGTCATGGCACCCACGGCAGCCACAGTGGCCGGAGCCGAACCGGAAATAGCCCCATAGAACAGACAGGTGATAATAACTGCACAAGGAACGCCGCCTATCACATTGCCGACAAAATATGTAAATACATCAAACAGCTTTTTGGAAATGCCGCCCTTTGCCATGATCGTGCCGGAAAGCATGAACATGGGAATGGCCAGAAGAGGCAGACTGTTTACGCCGCTCATCATTTGGCGCAGCACAACAATAAGATTGGCTGCAAAGCTATGGTCTACCAGCCAAGGAAGAATGGAGGTGATACCCATGGTAACAGAGATCGGGAAGGCAAACAACAGAATCACAAAGAATAAAACGAACAACAATACAGGCGACATATTATTTTTCCTCCTTCCCGGTCAGTTCTTTCACTGCTTTATAAGCGCCCTGTGCGCTGCGATAGGCCGCTATCGCAAATCCCACCAAAATCGAGCCTTGCACAAAATACATAGGGATTCCGCAGGCAGCACTGGTTTGGCCATTTTTCACCGATGCATAGGCAAAGTTCCATGCGCTTGGGATCATATAAACAAAGAATGCAAACATCAGGATATCACCTATCAACAGGATCAGCTTCTGTATTTTTTGGGGAAACAGGGTAACAAAGGTGTCGATCTTCAAGGAAATATTTTCCTTTAGGCAAAACCCAATACTCAGGAATGTACTCCAGATGAACATAAATCGTGCCAGTTCCTCGCTCCATGTAAGCGAGTTGTTCAGCACAAAACGGAAAAATATCTGTATTCCCAATATCAGCGTCATGCCTGCCAACAGCACAAACAGCAAATACCGTTCCAGATTCTGGTCCAGCTTCTTTAGCAGTTTCATTATCCTTCCTCCTTGTTGTAACATGGTTTCAGCCTTCCGGCAACGGGGTGTTTCCGGTACAAATCAGCAAAAGCTGCAGCGGTTCATCTCCATCGTTGAAAATCCTGTGGATCTCTCCGCGCTCCACCAGAAATAGATTTCCTTTTTGGATATGCTGCTGAATATTTTTTTCCATATCCATAATAACACCGCTGCCTGCTATCACATAACACAGCTCCTCCGACTGGGGATGATTGTGGAACACACAGCCTTCGCCTGGGTTGTATACTGTCACATTCGAGCAGAAGTCCTTTGAATTGTGTGTTCCAAAGCAGTAATAGCGTTTTCGTATGGTTCCGGGTGTATCGCCCTGCCATACACCTCTGCCGTCCAGCAGCGGATTCATTACGGTTACTTTCATATCCTGCATCACTCCGTTTCCGATTCTGGGAAGTTTTCCATACCGGGAATTTTGTTACCCTCATTATCCCGGATTTTTGTGCAAAGCACAAATACCAATCTCCCATACCTGGTATTGTTTTTGGCCATATTGAACACAACAGCTCCACCCGCACGCCTTCCAGTTTTTAAAAAAATCCTTGCTCCCGGGTGCATCTCTGCCGGCAAAAGAACGCTGCCACCTTGCAAAAATTTCCTGCTGGCTATCATTTGCCGCAAAGATTTATGCGCCGCTGCCATAAAACCTGCGCTTTTCTGTTTTCCTTTAAACAAGCAATCGTTCTTTACTGTTTCTCTCAAGCAGCTGTAGGGTGATGCTATATTTCAACACTCCGCCCTCAAAATAAAGCGAGGGCCAAAAGATCCCCGGCCCTCGCTTTGCGGGTATATAAAACAAAAAGGGAGCGCTGCCATAAGCAGCGCTCCCAAAAGAGCTATAAAAGCCTTTAATTACTTGTCGATCTTAGCAACAACGCCGGAACCAACAGTACGGCCGCCCTCGCGGATAGCGAAACGCAGGCCCTCTTCCATAGCAACGGGGGTGATCAGCTCAACGTGCATGGTGACGTTATCACCAGGCATGCACATCTCGGTGCCTTCGGGCAGAGTGATGATGCCGGTCACATCAGTGGTACGGAAGTAGAACTGAGGACGATAGTTGTTGAAGAAAGGAGTGTGACGGCCGCCTTCTTCCTTCTTCAGGCAGTAAACCTGGCCCTCGAAGGTGGTGTGGGGGTGCACAGAACCGGGCTTAGCGATAACCTGGCCACGCTCGATCTGAGAGCGGTCGATACCACGCAGCAGAGCACCGATGTTGTCGCCTGCCTGAGCGAAGTCCAGGCTCTTGCGGAACATTTCCAGACCAGTGATGGTGGTGTTCAGGCGCTCTTCCTTAATGCCAACGATTTCCATCTGATCGCCAACGTGAGCGGTACCACGCTCCACACGACCGGTAGCAACAGTGCCGCGGCCGGAAATGGTCATGGTGTCCTCAACGGGCATCAGGAAGGGCAGGTCAGCCTTACGGTCGGGAGTGGGGATATACTCATCGACAGCGTCCATCAGCTCATGAATGCACTTGTACTCAGGAGCGTTGGGGTCGGTGGAGGTGCTCTCCAGAGCCTTCAGAGCGGAACCACGGATGATGGGGGTGTCGTCGCCGGGGAAGTCGTACTCATTCAGCAGCTCACGGATTTCCATCTCAACCAGATCCAGCAGCTCGGGGTCGTCCACCTGATCGCACTTGTTCATGAACACGACGATGTAAGGCACGCCAACCTGACGGGACAGCAGGATGTGCTCACGGGTCTGGGGCATGGGGCCGTCAGAAGCAGCAACAACCAGGATAGCGCCGTCCATCTGAGCAGCACCGGTGATCATGTTCTTAACGTAGTCAGCATGGCCCGGGCAGTCCACATGAGCGTAGTGACGCTTTGCGGTGTGGTACTCAACATGAGCAGTGTTGATGGTAATGCCGCGCTCGCGCTCCTCGGGAGCCTTATCGATGTTGGCATAATCCATGAACTCTGCGTCGCCTTCCAGAGCCAGAACCTTGGTGATGGCAGCGGTCAGAGTGGTCTTGCCGTGGTCAACGTGGCCGATAGTACCAATGTTGACATGAGGCAGGCTACGGTCAAAGCTTTGCTTTTCAGCCATTGTAGTATCCTCCTTAATATAAGAGATATAATGTGTTGAAATACAACTATTAAATCTATCTTACTTGAATTTTTAGAAAAAATCAAGTAGTTTATGCTCTATCAGCCCTTAGCGCGGCCGCTGATGATCTCATCAGCAACGCTCTTGGGAACCTGAGCATAGTGGCTGGGCTCCATCACATACTGGCCACGGCCCTGAGTCTTAGAACGCAGGTCGGTAGCGTAGCCGAACATCTGTGCCAGAGGAACCTCGGCGTTGATGCGGGTGGTGCCGTTCATGGATTCCTGATCACCCACCATACCGCGGCGGCTGTTCAGGTCGCCGATCACGTTGCCGATGTAGTCATCGGGAACAATAACAGCAACCTTCATGATAGGCTCCATGATGCAGGGATCAGCCTTGCGGATGGCCTCCTTGAAGGCCATAGAACCGGCGATCTGGAACGCCATTTCAGAAGAGTCAACTTCATGGTAAGAACCATCGATCAGGCTGACCTTCACATCCACAACGGGATAGCCAGCCAGAACGCCGGTCTTCATAGCGCCCTGGATACCAGCATCGACAGCGGGGATATATTCCTTGGGAATAGCGCCGCCGACAACAGCATTGATGAACTCGTAACCCTTGCCGGGCTCGTTGGGCTCAACGGTGATCTTAACATGACCGTACTGGCCCTTACCACCGGACTGACGCTTGTACTTCTCTTCGTGAGTAACAGCCTTGCGGATGGTTTCACGATAAGCAACCTGAGGTGCGCCAACGTTTGCTTCCACCTTGAACTCGCGGAGCAGACGGTCCACGATGATCTCCAGGTGCAGCTCGCCCATGCCGGCGATGATGGTCTGGCCGGTTTCCTCATCGGTCCAGGTACGGAAGGTGGGGTCTTCTTCAGCCAGCTTTGCCAGAGCGATACCCATCTTCTCGCTGCCGGCCTTGGTCTTGGGCTCGATGGCAACGCGGATAACGGGATCGGGGAAGTTCATGGACTCCAGAATGATGGGATGATCCTCATCACACAGAGTATCACCGGTGGTGGTGTTCTTCAGGCCCACAGCAGCGGCAATGTCGCCTGCATAGCAGGTTTCCAGGTCGGTGCGGTGGTTGGCGTGCATCTGCACGATACGGCCCATGCGCTCGTTGGCGTCTTTGCAGCTGTTGTACACGGTGGTACCTGCATCGACCTTACCGGAGTAAACACGGAAGAAGGCCAGCTTACCCACAAACGGGTCAGTGGCGATCTTAAATGCCAGAGCGGCGAAGGGGCCGTTGTCATCAGAGGGACGCTCTTCCTCTTCATCGGTCTCAGGGTTGATACCCTTGATAGCGGGCACATCCAGAGGAGAGGGCATATAGTCAACAATGGCATCCAGCAGCTTCTGAACACCCTTGTTGCGGTAAGAAGAACCGCAGGTCACAGGAACGATCGAGTTGTCGATGGTAGCCTTGCGCAGAGCCTTCTTGATCTCTTCCTTGGTCAGTTCACCTTCGGTGAAATACTTTTCCATCAGAGCTTCGTCGGTCTCAGCAATAGCTTCCATCAGCTTTGCATGATATTCCTCGGCCTCGGCCTTCATATCCTCGGGAATGTCTTCCACGCGGATATCGTTGCCCATATCGTCGTAGTACACGTCAGCCTTCATGTCGATCAGGTCGATGATACCCTTAAAGGTATCCTCGGCGCCGATGGGCAGCTGAATGGCAACGGCGTTGCACTTCAGGCGGTCATGGAGCATATCCAGGCAGCGCTTGAAGTTTGCACCCATGATGTCCATCTTATTCACGTACACCATACGGGGAACATGATATTCATCAGCCTGACGCCATACGGTCTCAGACTGGGGCTCAACGCCGCCCTTAGCGCACAGAACGGTCACAGAACCGTCCAGCACGCGCAGAGAGCGCTGCACCTCAACAGTGAAGTCCACATGGCCCGGGGTGTCGATAATGTTGATACGGTGCTTGTTCTTGGCATAAGACTTGGGATCGTGCTGCGTCTCAGTATGAGACCAGTAGCAGGTGGTAGCAGCAGAAGTAATGGTAATGCCACGCTCCTGCTCCTGTGCCATCCAGTCCATCGTAGCAGAGCCCTCGTGAGTTTCACCGATCTTGTGGTTAACACCGGTGTAGTACAGGATTCGCTCGGTGGTGGTGGTTTTACCTGCGTCGATGTGGGCCATAATGCCAATGTTTCTGGTCATTGCCAGCGAAACGTCTCTAGCCATGGCTTTAAACCTCCTTCAACACAGATTAGTAACGGTAATGTGCAAAGGCACGGTTTGCCTCGGCCATCTTGTGAGTATCCTCACGCTTCTTGACAGCGCTGCCGGTGTTGTTGGTAGCGTCGACAATCTCGCCGGCCAGACGGGCAGACATGGTCTTTTCACCACGAGCACGGCTGTAGGTGGTCAGCCAGCGCAGGCCCAGGGTTTCACGGCGGGCAGGGCTTACTTCCAGGGGAACCTGGTAGTTAGCGCCGCCGATACGGCGGGTCTTGCACTCCAGCGTGGGCATGATGTTCTCGAGAGCCTTCTCGAACATCTCCAGGGGATCGTTGCCGGTCTTTTCCTTTACGATATCGAAAGCCTCGTAAACGATCTTCTGAGCGACACCCTTCTTGCCGTCCAGCATAATGCTGTTCACCAGACGGGTGACCATTTTGGAATTGTAAATAGGATCTGCCAAGACATCGCGCTTGGCAATGTTACCTCTTCTAGGCATCTTTCTTCCCTCCTTCATAGAATGATATCATCGGTACTCGAAAGCATTAAAACTCCCGTTGTGCCGCAAAGAGCTTTATTCGGCGTTCGCTTTGTTCAGCGTATGCCATCTATCAAAAGCCTTTGAGGCGAAGATGTTTTATTACTTCTTACCGGCCTTGGGGCGCTTTGCGCCATACTTGGAACGAGCCTGGCCACGGTTTGCCACACCCTGAGTATCCAGAGTACCACGGATAATGTGGTAACGAACACCGGGAAGGTCCTTGACACGGCCGCCACGAATCAGAACGACGCTGTGCTCCTGCAGGTTATGGCCGATACCGGGAATGTAAGAGGTGACCTCGATACCATTCGTCAGGCGGACACGGGCAACTTTACGCAGAGCAGAGTTAGGCTTCTTAGGGGTCATGGTACGAACAGCGGTGCAGACGCCACGCTTCTGGGGGCTATTCTGATCGTTGTACTGCTTCTTCTGAGAGTTGTAAGACTTCTGCAGAGCAGGAGCGGTGCTCTTCTTCACCAGAACCTCACGGCCTTTGCGAACGAGTTGGTTAAAAGTAGGCATTGTTTTCTCCTTTCTTAGTTGATGGGTGTTTATGATCTGTGCTGTTGAATGCCCAAATTGGCGCAATATCCCCAGACCATAACAGTTATATTTTACACAACAGTCTCGCCCGTGTCAACACAAAATACTCATTTTTTTCTGGATTTTCCTATTATTTTTTTATCAAATTCATTCCGGGCGTTTCTGCGGCCCCAACCGGGCAAAAAAATTCCCCGGCTGCTGTGTGCAGCCGGGGAATAGGCTTATCAGAAAGCGGGCGGGCGACATGGCCGCGGCTCACTCTATATTAAATAGGAAAAGCGTTTTGCTTACTCGGCGTGGTCATAACCGCTGCCGGTTTCATCGCGAACGCGCTCTTCTTCCTCCAGGCGGGCTTCCACCTCGGGCAGGCCGGTGCCGGCGGGCAGCAGCTTGCCGATGATCACGTTCTCCTTCAAGCCGTTCAGGCGGTCAACCTTGCCGTGAATGGCAGCATCGGTCAGCACGCGAGTGGTTTCCTGGAAGGATGCAGCCGACATAAAGCTGTCGGTGGCCAGAGAGCTCTTGGTGATACCCAGCAGGATCTGGCTGGCTTCCACCAGCTTCACATCAGCCTCACCGGCATCGATGCGGGCCTGCAGCTCTTCGTTCTTGATCATCACATCGCGGCGATCCACCACACTGCCTGCAATGAAATTGCTCGAGCCGCCATCCTCAATGCGAACCTTACGCATCATCTGGCGAACCAGGATCTCAATGTGCTTGTCGTTGATATCCACGCTCTGGGTGCGGTAAACCTTCTGGATCTCGCTGATCAGGTAATCCTGCGTAGCGGTCACGCCCTTGATGGCCAGAATATCCTGGGGATATGCATGGCCCTCGGTCAGAGCGTCGCCCTTCTCCACATGGTCGCCGGTGCTCAGCATATTGTTGCCGTCGCGAACCTTCAGGTGCTGGCCGAAGGGGATCAGGTAGCTCTTCTCCACGGCTGCGCCGTTTTCGTCCACGCCGCGCACGATCACATGGCGGTGGTTGTTCTTATCCTCAACCTCCACATCGCCCGCAATCTCGCTCATGATGGCCATGGCCTTGGGGCGGCGGCTTTCCAGCAGTTCCTCAACGCGGGGAAGACCCTGGGTGATATCCTCGGCCGATGCGATACCGCCGGTATGGAAGGTACGCATGGTCAGCTGGGTGCCGGGCTCGCCGATGGATTCAGCGGCGATAACACCAACGGATTCACCCACGTTCACGCAGTTGCCGTTGCTCATGTTGTTGCCGTAGCAGTGTGCGCACACGCCCTGATGAGCGCGGCAGGTCAGCACGCTGCGGATCTCCAGCTCGGTAATACCGGCCTTCTTGATCTTTTCGGCATCGAACATATCCATCATTTTGCCGTAAGGCACAATCACTTCGCCGGTGGTGGGATCTACAACATCATGCACGGCAAAGCGGCCCTTCAAACGCTCGGTAAAGCTTTCGATCACGGCGTTGCCTTCCTTGATGTCACGCACCATGATGCCGTGCTCGGAATGGCAATCCTCCTCGCGGATGATCACATCCTGTGCAACGTCCACCATTCGGCGGGTCAGGTAGCCCGAGTCAGCGGTACGCAGAGCGGTATCGGCCAAGCCCTTACGAGCACCACGGGATGCAACGAAGTATTCCAGGATGTTCAGGCCTTCGCGGTAGTTGGCACGAATGGGCATCTCGATGGTTTTACCGGCGGTGTTTGCCAGCAGGCCGCGCATACCGGCCAGCTGCTTGATCTGGTTCATAGAACCACGGGCGCCGGAGTCGGCCATCATGTAGATGGGGTTGCGCTGGTGGTTGGTTTTCAGGTTGTTGGACAGAGCGTTTGCCACCTTGTCGGTGGTGTCCTGCCAAACCTCAATCACCTTCTTGTAGCGATCCTCCTCAGACAGCAGACCGCGGTTGAACTGCTTGCTGATCTTTGCCACGCGCTTGTCGGCTTCTGCCAGCAGGGCGGGCTTTTCTTCGGGCATCACAGCATCCGAAACAGCCACGGTGATGGCCGACAGAGTGGAGTACTTGTAGCCCTGTGCCTTGATATGGTCCAGCATCACAGCCGTGGTTTTCACGCCGTGCTTGGTCAGGCAGCGGCTGATGATGTCGGGCAGGGTCTTTTTGGTCACCTGGAAGGCAATTTCCGGATCGGCGCAATGCTCGGGATCGTTGCGGTCCACATAGCCCAGATCCTGCGGGATAGGCGTATTGAAAATCAAGCGGCCCACGGTGGTTTCCACCAGACGGGTCACGGTCTCGCCGTTCAGCTCGGCCTCGCGGCGCACCTTGATGGGGGCCTGCAGGGTCACCACGCCGGTGGCATGGGCCATCAGGGCCTCGTTCTCATCGCGGAACACGCGCACATGGCGCTTCACTTCGCCGTTCTCGTCCAGCACTTCGTTGCCGTTTTCGTCCAGAACGGGGGCGTTCTCCCAGGGGTTCACGATGGTCAGATAGTAGCTGCCCAGGATCATATCCTGCGTAGGCACGGCCACGGGCTCGCCGTCGCTGGGCTTGAGCAGGTTGCCGGAAGCCAGCATCAGCATCTTGGCCTCGCGCTGTGCCTCTGCGCCCAAGGGCAGGTGAACAGCCATCTGGTCGCCGTCAAAGTCGGCGTTGAATGCGGTACAGGCCAGGGGGTGCAGCTTAATGGCACGGCCCTCCACCAGCACGGGCTCAAAGGCCTGAATGCCCAGGCGGTGCAGCGTAGGTGCGCGGTTCAGCAGCACGGGATGGCCCTTGATCACGGTTTCCAGGCTGTCCCACACCTCGGTGCTGGCGCGCTCTACAGCCTTGCGGGCTGCCTTGATGTTGCTGGCAACGCCGCGCTCCACCAGATCCTTCATTACGAAGGGCTTGAACAGCTCCAGTGCCATTTCCTTGGGCAGGCCGCACTGATACATTTTCAGCTCGGGGCCAACCACGATAACCGAACGGCCCGAGTAGTCCACGCGCTTGCCCAGCAGGTTCTGACGGAAACGGCCCTGCTTGCCCTTGAGCATATCCGAAAGGCTCTTGTAGGGGCGGTTGTTGGCGCCTGCCACAGGGCGGCCGCGGCGGCCGTTGTCGATCAGGGCGTCCACAGCCTCCTGCAGCATACGCTTTTCGTTGCGAATGATGATGTCGGGAGAATCCAGCTCCAGCAGGCGCTTCAGACGGGTGTTACGGTTGATCACGCGGCGATACAGATCGTTCAGATCGCTGGTTGCGTAACGGCCGCCGTCCAGCTGCACCATGGGGCGGATATCCGGCGGGATCACGGGGATCACGGTCATGATCATCCACTCGGGCTTCTGGCCGCTGGTGCGGAATGCATCCACCACGCCCAAGCGCTTGAGCAAACGCACGCGCTTCTGGCCGGTGGCATCTTCCAGCTGCTCATGCAGCTTTTCGCTCAGGGTTTCGGGGTCAAACTCGGGGTCGCGCAGCAGGGTCTGAATGGCTTCAGCGCCCATGCCGGCCTCGAATTCGTCCTCGTACTTGTCGCGCATTTCCTTGTATTCGGTCTCGGTCAGCAGCTGCTTTTTCTCCAGCGGGGTCAGACCGGGATCGGTAACGATATAGCGGCTGAAATACAGCACCTGCTCCAGCAGGCGGGGGCTGATGTCCAGCATCAGGCCAATGCGGCTGGGCGTGCCCTTGAAGTACCAGATGTGGCTCACGGGCGCAGCCAACTCAATGTGGCCCATACGCTCGCGGCGCACCTTGGAGCTGGTAACCTCCACGCCGCACTTTTCGCACACCTTGCCCTTGTAGCGAATGCGCTTATACTTGCCGCAGTGGCATTCCCAGTCCTTCGTAGGTCCAAAAATGCGCTCGCAGAACAAGCCGTCACGCTCGGGCTTGGTGGTGCGGTAGTTAATGGTTTCGGGCTTTTTCACCTCACCGAAGCTCCAGGCGCGGATCTGTTCGGGAGAGGCAATACCAATTTTTATCGAATCGAACTCGTTATTTTCCATGAAGCGAACCCTTTCTAAGTCTTCAGTATGGGTGAGGCAGATCAAAAATCATCGCCCAGCGGATCAGGATCCTGCATACCGAACAGGTCCTCTGCGGTAGGCTCCTTTTCCTCGCCGAAATCATCGTCAAGGTCCGAGTCGCCGTCTTCGGCATCGCGCACGCTGTAATCGCTGCTCAGCTCGTCCTCAACCAGAACGTCTTCGCCCACGGGCATACCGGGGCCGAAGCCTTCCTCATCATCAAACTTCTGGCTCATGTCGATCTCGTTGCCGTCCTTATCCTGCACGACCATGTTCAGGCCAAGGCTCTGCATTTCCTTCATCAACACGCGGAAAGATTCGGGAATGCCGGGCTTGGGCATAGGATCGCCCTTCACAATGGCCTCGTAAGTCTTTACACGGCCCACCTGATCGTCCGACTTGACGGTCAGGATCTCCTGCAGGGTGTAAGCGGCGCCGTAAGCTTCCAGAGCCCAAACTTCCATTTCGCCGAAGCGCTGGCCGCCAAACTGTGCCTTGCCGCCCAGAGGCTGCTGGGTAACCAGACTGTAGGGGCCCACGGAACGAGCGTGGATCTTATCGTCAACCAGATGATGCAGCTTCAGATAGTACATATAACCGACCGTTACCTTGCTGGGGAACTTTTCACCGGTGCGGCCGTCATACACAGTGCTCTTGCCGTCATCGGTCAGGTCGATCTTTCTAAAGTCAATGATGTGGCCCTTCTCGCCCATCAGGCGGGGCAGGTCGGTGGGATACTCGGGGGCATTCTCACCATGCCACTTTTCGCGTGCTGCCTCAAAGCAGTCGCGGATATCGCTTTCCTGCGCGCCGTCGAACACGGGGGTCATCACCTTGATGCCCAGTGCCTTAGCCACATAGCCAAGGTTCACTTCCAGCACCTGACCAATGTTCATACGGGAAGGAACGCCCAGGGGGTTCAGCACGATGTCCAGCGGGGTGCCGTCGGGCAGGAAGGGCATATCCTCCTGCGGCAGAATGCGGGAAACAACACCCTTGTTGCCGTGACGGCCTGCCATCTTATCGCCCACGCTGATCTTGCGCTTCTGGGCAATATAGCAGCGCACCACCTTGCGCACACCGGGGGCCAGCTCGTTGCTGTTTTCGGGGGTGAACACCTTTACATCCACCACGATGCCGTATGCGCCGTGGGGCAGGCGCAGAGAATTGTCACGCACTTCGCGTGCCTTTTCGCCAAAGATAGCGCGCAGCAGGCGCTCTTCGGCGGTCAGCTCGGTTTCGCCCTTGGGGCTCACCTTACCTACCAGAATATCACCGGCCGTCACCTCGGCACCAATGCGAATGATGCCGCGCTCGTCCAGATCCTTCAGGCTGGCATCGCCAACGCTGGGGATATCGCGGGTGATCTCTTCAGGTCCCAGCTTGGTTTCGCGGGCCTCGGTTTCATACTCTTCCACATGGATAGAGGTATAAACATCCTCGCGCACCAGCTTTTCGTTCAGCAGAACGGCGTCCTCGTAGTTATAGCCTTCCCAGGTCATAAAGCCGATCAGCGCATTCTTGCCGATGGAAACTTCGCCGTTGCGGGTTGCGGGGCCGTCGGCCAGCACCTGACCAGCCTTGACCTCTTCGCCCACGCTCACGATAGGGCGCTGGTTCACGCAGGTGCCCTGGTTGGAGCGCAGGAACTTGGAAAGCTCGTAGCGATCGGTCGAAGTGGGGCTGGTGCGAACCACGATGGTGGCTGCATCCACCTTTTCCACCACGCCGTCGTTCTTGGCCAGAATGCACACGCCGGAGTCGGTGGCGGCCTTGTATTCCATACCGGTAGCCACAATGGGCTGCTGGGTGACCATCAGAGGCACAGCCTGGCGCTGCATGTTGGAGCCCATCAGAGCACGGTTACAGTCATCGTTCTCCAGGAAGGGGATCATGGCGGTTGCCACAGACACCATCATTCGGGGAGAAACGTCCATAAAGTCTACCTGCTCGCGCTCGATTTCCAAAATCTCATCGCGGCGGCGGGCCGAAACGCGGGGGCGCACAAAGCAGTTGTTTTCGTCCAAAGGCTCGTTGGCCTGTGCCACGGTGTACTCATCTTCCACATCGGCGGTCATGTAAACCACTTCGTCGGTCACGCGGCCGGTCTCTTTATCCACACGGCGGTAGGGGGCTTCCACAAAGCCGTACTCGTTGATGCGGGCGTAGGTGGCCAGATACGAGATCAGACCGATGTTGGGGCCTTCAGGAGTTTCGATGGGGCACATACGGCCGTAGTGGGTGTAATGCACGTCACGCACTTCAAAGCCTGCGCGGTCACGGCTCAAGCCGCCGGGGCCCAGAGCGGACAGACGGCGCTTATGCGTCAGCTCAGACAGAGGGTTGTTCTGGTCCATGAACTGCGACAGCGGGCTGGAACCGAAGAATTCCTTGATGGCGGCCACCACAGGGCGAATGTTTACCAGGCTCTGGGGGCTGATCTCGGTGTTTTCCTGATTCTGCAGGGTCATGCGCTCGCGGATCACACGCTCCATACGGCTGAAGCCGATGCGGAACTGGTTCTGCAGCAATTCGCCCACGCTGCGGATACGGCGGTTGCCCAGATGGTCGATATCGTCGCTCACGCCGATGCCGAAGTCCAGGCCGTTCAGGTAGTTGATCGAGGCGAAGATATCGTCCACGGTCACGGTGGGGCAGATCAGCAGATTGTGGTTCTTTTCCAGCAGCTTCTTCTGCTCGGCCTCATCGCTGGTTTCCTGCAGAATGCTGCGCAGCTCGGCAAAGCTTACGCGCTCGTTGATGCCGGCTTCCTCTACATTAAAGTTAAAGAAAGGCTGGGCATCCACAGTGCCGTTGGTGACCACCTTCACCTTGTGCTCGCCAATGCTCAGCACCACCACGGAAACACCGGCGCTGTCGGCAGCCTCGGCGGCCTCACGGGTGATCTTTTCGCCCTCGGCGATGAGAATTTCACCGGTGAGAGGAGCGATCACGTTCTCGGCGGCAACAAAGCCGGTGATGCGGCGTGCCAGCGAGAGCTTTTTATTCATCTTATAGCGGCCGAAGCGCGACAGATCATAGCGGCGGGGGTCAAAGAACAGTGCCTGCAGATGGTTGACGGCGCTTTCCACCGTGGGGGGCTCACCGGGGCGCAGCTTGCGGTAGGTTTCCAGCAAGGCTTCCTCGCGGTTGTGGGTGGGGTCTTTTTCCAGCGTGGCCAGAATGCGGGGATCCTCGCCGAAGAAATTCAAAATTTCTTCATCGCTGCCCTTTTCGCTCAGTGCGCGGATCAGCACGGTCACGGGCAGCTTGCGGTTTTTATCGATGCGCACATAGAACACATCGTTGACATCGGTTTCATATTCCAGCCATGCGCCGCGGTTGGGGTTCATGGTGGCGGTGTACAGCTTTTTGCCCAGCTTGTCGAAGCTTTCGCCGTAGAAAACACCGGGGCTGCGAACCAGCTGGCTGACGATCACTCGCTCGGCGCCGTTGATGATAAAGGTACCGCTGTCGGTCATCAGCGGGAAGTCGCCCATGAAGATTTCCTGCTCTTTCAGCTCGCCCGTGGTCTTGTTGAACAGGCGTGCGGTCACGCGCAGGGGTGCGGCATAGGTGGTATCGCGCAGCTTGCACTCGTTGATGCTGTATTTGGGATTATTCTCCAGACGGAAATCAACAAAATCCAGCACAAGGTTACCGGAGTAATCCTCGATCGCTGCAATATCCTTGAATACCTCCTTCAACCCTTCGTCCAGAAACCACTTATACGAGTTTTTCTGGATCTCGATCAGGTTGGGCATATCAATGACTTCGTCGATGCGGGAGAAACTCATTCGCTCGGTTTTACCGCGCATTTGGGGCTTGACCTTCATCATAAAAAGCAACCACTCCTAACTTTTTGGTATCTTTTCGGCTCGGTTCACACCGCCTGAAAAGCCAAAATCTTTTTCAGGCAGCTCATCTTTCATCTCGCAGCCGGTTTTCAGGGGCTGCGTTTGGGCATTTTTAACAAACTTTTATTCACATATTAGGCACATTGACCGTAAAAAGGGCGGTCTGATCCATTCTGTGATAATGATTTAGTATAATCTAAAAAAACTTCTATGTCAAGCGGTTTTCAGGCTTTTTTTCAAAAATACAAAAAGCCCCCACCCAGCGTAAGAAACGCCCGGGTGAGGGTTTACTTTTTTGTTCAATTTGCCGGTTTGGGGTTTTTCTGGGCGGCCGCTGGCAGCTGCACAGCCCGGTTTGTTGTCATTTTGCCCATTCCGGCGGCTTTATCAATCCAAAAAGTCCTTCAGCTTTTTGCTGCGGCTGGGGTGGCGCAGCTTGCGCAGGGCCTTGGCCTCGATCTGGCGGATACGCTCACGGGTAACATTGAACTCCTTGCCCACTTCCTCCAGCGTGCGGGGGCGGCCATCCACCAGGCCAAAGCGCAGGCGCAGCACCTTTTCCTCGCGCTCGGTCAGGGTGTCCAGCACTTCCGAAAGCTGCTCGCGCAGCAGGGTGTGGCTGGCCACCTCGGCGGGCACGGGTGCCTCGTCATCGGGGATAAAGTCGCCCAGATGGCTGTCCTCCTCCTCGCCGATGGGGGTTTCCAGCGAAACCGGCTCCTGTGCCACACGCATGATCTCGCGCACCTTGTCTACCGACATTTCCAGCCGCTCGGCGATCTCCTCGGCTGTGGGCTCCTTGCCCTGCTCGTGCAGCAGCTGGCTGCTCACCTTTTTCACCTTATTGATGGTTTCCACCATGTGTACGGGAATGCGGATGGTGCGGGCCTGATCGGCAATGGCGCGGGTAATGGCCTGGCGGATCCACCAGGTTGCATAGGTAGAGAACTTAAAGCCCTTGGTGTGGTCAAACTTTTCCACTGCCTTGATCAAGCCCAGATTGCCCTCCTGGATCAGATCCAGAAACTGCATACCGCGGCCCACATAGCGCTTGGCAATGGAAACCACCAGTCGCAGGTTGGCCTCGCTCAGGCGCTTGCGGGCGGCAACGCCCTTTTTGATGGCCTTCAGGCAGGCGGCTTTTTCTTCTTCCGAAAGTGCATCGGGGTCGGCATCATACTTTTCCTTGGCCTCGCTGCCCGCCTTGATGGTAAGGGCCAGGTTCACTTCCTCCTCGGGAGTCAGCAGCGGCACGCGGCCGATCTCCTTCAGGTAAACCTTCACGGGGTCATCAATGGCCACACCCTCCGCCGAGAGAGCGCTTTCAAACTGGTCGGCGTTGCTTTCGGTCAGGGTAAAGCCCTCGTCGTCGGCTTCCTCCATCACTTCCACATTTTCACGCTCCAGCAGGGCATACAGCTGATCCACCTTTTCCACATCGAAATTGCTTTCTTCCATGGCGTCATACAGCTCTTTGGTGGTCACCTTTCCGGTGTGCTTTCCCTTTTCCAGCAGTTCCTTCAATCCCATTTTTTTCTCTGCCATAATTGCGTTCTCCTTATTCTTTGTATAATAACACAGGCACAGACCCTTCCCTCTATTCCCAGAAGGTCAGCTCTTTTCCTTTTGCAGACTTTGCAGGTAATTTTGCAGTTCATCGGCGCTCATGCTGCCCGCCTTGCTGCTTTTGGGCAGGCTTTTGCGAATGCGCGCCAAAAACATTTCTATATCCTGATCCGTCAGGTTCAAATCGGCATTGCGCGCCAGCAGCTGGGCCAGCTGGGCCAGATCCTGCTCGCTCAGCACCGCGCCCAAAGCGCTCAGGCTCACCGCCGCCCCCTGACTGTCCAGTGCGAAGATCGCGCTGCACACCTGCTGCATTTCGGGCAGCAGAAATTCACCGGGCGTGATCTTTGCACGCACCTTGCGGATCACCGCCGGGTCCTTGAGCATGGCCGCCACCAGCTGCTGCTCGGCATTGGCCAGTCCCAGCGCCTTGCTGCCCCCCAGATCATAGGGCACCTTGATGCTGGCCGCCACGCCCTCGCCCGCCAGCTGCTGCTGACGGCGCCGCCGGGCCGTTTGCTCGGCACGGCGCACAGCGCCCTGCAGCTGGGTTTGGATCGCGCCGCGGCTTATGCCGGTTTCCTCGGCCAACCGGCCCGCATACACCTCGCGCTCGGTGGGGCTGATGTGCCCCGCCAGCAAGGCCAGCGCCTCTTTTATGTAATCCAGCCGCCCCTTGTCGGTGGCGATATCATACTTGGCACGGATCTTGGCCAGCTTGAACTCGGTGGCGTTGGCCGTGCCGTTCAAAAGCATTTCAAAGCGATCTCTGCCGAACTTTTTGATAAACTCGTCCGGGTCCTTTGCGCCGGGAATGTTCAGCACACTCACTCTGGCCGGGCTGGGGGCAAACAGCTCCAGGCTGCGTGCGGCTGCCTTCTGCCCGGCTTCGTCACTGTCGTAGCTCAGGATCACTTCGTCGGCGTATTCTCCGATCAGCTTCACCTGCTCGGGCGTAAGCGCCGTGCCGCAGGCACACACCGCCGTGTCAAATCCGGCCTGATGCATACTGATCACGTCCATATATCCCTCGCACAGGATATAGCGCCGACTGGTGGAACGCTTGGCAATGTTGAGGGCAAACAGCGTGCGGCTTTTTTTGTACACCACGGTTTCGGGGCTGTTGATATATTTGGGCTTGGAATCGTCCAGCACGCGCCCGCCAAAAGCGATCACATTGCCCCGCAGGTCAATAATAGGGGTGATCATGCGGTGACGAAACAGATTGTACAGGTTTCCCTTTTCGCTGCGCCGCACAAGGCCGCTTTCCAGCAGCTCCTCCTCATTATACCCGCGCCCCTTCAGATAATGCAGAAGATCGCTGTAGCTGTCCGGCGCATAGCCCAGCCCAAAGCGGCGAATGGTATCGTCGGAAAGGCCGCGGCGCTTGCGCCAGTATTCCCGGGCCAAGGCGGCCTCGGGAGTGGGCTTGTTGAGCTGATCGTAAAAATAGCGGGCCGCATCCCGGTTGATGGCCAGCACCTTGCGGCGCATTTCCCCGGCCTTGTCTTCCTCGTTGGGCATGGGCATTCCCGCTCGGCTGGCCAGCAGCTTCACGGCCTCTACATATTCCAGATTGCTGATCTTTTTGATAAAGGTGATCACATCGCCGCCCGCGCCGCAGCCAAAGCAGTAAAAGCTCTGGGTTTCGGGATACACCACAAAGCTGGGCGTTTTTTCGGTGTGAAACGGGCACAGCCCCGTGCAGGTGCGGCCTCGGCGGCGCAGCTGCACATAGCTTTGCACCACATCCTCAATGTCGTTGCGGCGCACCACTTCCTGAATATAATCCTGTGGGATCATTGCACCCATTCCCCCCTTTCCGCTCGGATCGGCGTTTTACAGAATGTGCCATTTCTGCGGCACAAACAGCTGTTCGTACAGCCGCGTGGCAAACTCATCGCTCATACCGCTGATATAATCCACGGCGGCACGGTCCAGCCCTTCGGTGTAGGCCACCTGCAGATACAGGTTGGGCAAAAGCTCGGGCTCGGCCAGAATTTTTTCGTAAAGATCCGTGATCAGCTTTTCCACCTTGCGCTCCTCGCGCTTGGCCTCGGGGTCAACATACACGGTGGAATACATAAACTCCCGCAGCACCTCGTAGGCATCGTTCACCTGCGGGCTGAAGCTCAGTGCGCTGCCCTCCTGGCTGTTTTTCACAAGATCCGTGATCATGGTGGTAATGCGCTGGCTCTTGGTGCTGCCCAGCACCTGCACCGCATCGGCAGGCAGCTGCTCCTCGCGCAGCACCCCCGCCGTGATGGCATCCTCGATATCGTGGTTCAAAAACGCGATATGGTCGGCCCGGCGTACGGCGCAGCCCTCCAGCGTGGCAGCCCACTCGCCCTTGGTGTGGGTCACAATGCCGTTGCGCACCTCCCAGGTCAGGTTCAGCCCGCGGCCCGCCCGTTCCAGCTTGTCCACCACGCGCAGGCTTTGCTGATAGTGCGCAAAGCCCCCCGGGCTCAAAGTGTTCAGTGCGCGCTCGCCCGCATGGCCGAAGGGCGTGTGCCCCAGATCGTGCGCCAGAGCGATGGCCTCGGTAAGGTCCTCGTTCAGCTGCAGCGCCCGCGCAATGGTGCGTGCGATCTGGCTCACCTCTAATGTATGGGTCAGCCGGGTGCGGTAATGATCCCCCTCCGGGCTTAAAAACACCTGCGTTTTCTGTTTCAGGCGGCGAAAGGCCTTGCTGTGCAGCACACGGTCACGGTCACGCTGAAAGCAGGTGCGGATCTCGTCCGGCTCTTCGGGGCGCTGGCGGCCTCGGCTTTGGGCGCTGAGCGCCGCACGGGGCGAAAGGATCTGCTTTTCGATCTGTTCTGTTCGTTCGCGGATCGTCATTTTAAAGCCCTCCCTATATTATAGAGTACGCCAAAAAACGCAAAAACACTTCTTTATATTTAAAAATAAATGCAAAATTTTTCTTGCGGCAGCGCCGCCCTATGCCGCCCCGGTATTTAAAACGGGGTATAAAACGGTTCGCTGCATTCCAGCTGTGCCGCGCCCCGCGTCAGCTCGCGGAAGGCGGGGATCAGCGGCTGCTCCTGCCCGGCAGGCAGCACAAAGCACAGCTCCACTTTATCGGTAAACACAGGCTCCTCGGCCTGTGCGCCTGCACCGCTGATCAGCAGCATGGCCCGCTCGTACAGGCCATATTCCACCGTAACGCGGCAGCGCACACACGCGCGCACCGTTACCACCTGCGCCGCATCCAGTGCCGCAGCGGCCGAGGCCGTATAGGCGCGCACCAGCCCGCCGGTGCCCAGCAGAATGCCGCCGAAATATCGTGTGACCACCACGATCACATCCTTCAGCTCCCGGTGCTGAATGCACTCCAGCACCGGCGTGCCCGCCGTTTTGGCCGGCTCGCCATCGTCAGAATAGCGCACACGGTTGCCCTCACGCAGGCAATAGGCAAACACATTGTGCCGGGCCGTGCGGTTTTCGCTGCGGATCTTTTCCAAAAAAGCCAGAGCCTTTTCCTCGGTATCCGCAAAAGCCGCCGAGGCAATAAACCGGCTGTGCTTTTCTTCGATCTCGGCCACCGAGGTGCCGCGAATGGTGCGGTAATCGTTCATAAAAAACCTCTCGCTGCACAAATGCAAAAAAGGCGGTTTGAAAGTTCAAACCGCCTTTAGTGTGCGAAAAATTACTTCTTCAGGCCGAAACGCTTGTTGAAGCGATCAACGCGTCCGCCGGTGTCGACCAGCTTCTGCTTGCCGGTGTAGAAGGGATGGCACTTGCTGCAAACTTCGACACGGATCTCGGGACGGATAGAACGAGTCTGGATCACGTTGCCGCAGGCGCAGGTGACGGTGCAATCCACATAGTTGGGATGGATACCTGCCTTCATTTGTGTTCACCTCTTTATAATGTTATGATCTTGCGGGGCCATACCTATTTATATGTGCCCAATCACAACCTTCAATATCAGCTACCAGCGGGGTTCATGCGCCCCCGGAGCAGCCTTGGGAACGATTGCCATAATAGTATAGCATGGTTTTGCAAAAAGTCAAGTGTTTTTTATGCCAGAATAGGTTTGCAGGCCTCGGCCAGCTTTTCTTTTTTTGCCTCGGCCTGTGCCAGGTCTGCGCCCTTGGTGGTAAAGTAGATCTTGATCTTGGGCTCGGTGCCGGAGGGGCGCACGATCACCGTGGAGCCGTCGGCCAGGGCATAGGTCAGGATATTGGCGGCGGGCAGACCGGTTTCTTCGGCCTTTTCAAAGTCCTGCGTTTTAACAACGGCAATACCGGCCAGCTCGGTAATGGGCTGCTTGCGCAGGCCGTCCATAATGGCGGCCATCTTGTCCATGCCGGAAAGGCCGGGGAATTCAAAGCTGTCCACCTTGTTCAGATAGCGGCCGTACTGTGCGTAGATCTGCTCCATGCGCTCTTTGATGCTGGAGCCGATGCTGCGGTAATAGGCGGCCATTTCGCAGATCAGCATCGAGCCGATGATGGCGTCCTTATCGCGCACATAGGGCCCGGCCAGATAGCCGTAGCTTTCCTCAAAGCCAAAGATAAAGCGATCCACCTCACCGGCGGCCTCCAGGCGGGCGATCTGGTCACCGATCCACTTAAAGCCTGTCAGCACATTGCGGCATTCCACGCCGTAGTGTGCCGCCACGGCATCGGCCAGGGGCGTGGAAACAATGCTCTTGCACGCCACGGGGGCCTTGGGCATGGTGCCCTGCTCAATGCGGCCTGCACAGATGTAATCCAGCAGCAGCACGCCTACCTCGTTGCCCGAAAGCAGCTCGTAGCTGCCGTTTTTGCAGCGCACGGCAATGCCCACACGGTCGGCATCCGGGTCGGTAGCCAGCATCAGATCGGCATTTTGCTTTTCGGCCAGCTCCAGGCCAAGGCGCAGGGCCTCAAAAATTTCGGGGTTGGGGTAAGGGCAGGTGGGGAAATTGCCGTCCGGGTCCTTCTGCTCGGGCACGATGGTAATATCCGTAATGCCAATGTCGTTCAGCACGCGGGTGACCGGCACCAGTCCCGAGCCGTTCAGCGGGCTGTACACCAGCTTCAGGCCGGCTGTTTTGCACAGGCCGGGGCGCACGCTGCGGGATTTGATGGCGGTGTACAGCGCTTCCTTACAGTCATCGCCCACATATTGGATCAGGCCCTTTTCCATTCCCTCGGCAAAGGGCAGAGTTTTTGCGCCCTCCAGAATATCGGTTTTCTGAATTTCGGCATACACGGCATCGGCTGCATTGTCGGTCATCTGGCAGCCGTCGGGGCCATAGGCCTTATAGCCGTTGTACTTGGCGGGGTTGTGGCTGGCCGTGATCATAATACCGGCGTTGCACTGATAATAACGCGTGGCGAAGCTCAGCGCGGGCACCGGCATCAGCTCCGGATAAATGCGCACCTGCACGCCGTTGGCCGCCAGCACCTCGGCTGCCGCCTTGGCAAACACATCGCTTTTAATGCGGCTGTCATAGCTGATGGCCACCGTTTGGCTGCCGCCCTGCGTTTTCACCCAGTTGGCCAGGCCCTGTGTGGCCTGACGCACGGTATAAATATTCATACGGTTGGTGCCTGCGCCGATCACACCGCGCAAACCGGCGGTGCCGAATTTCAGCGCCACGGCAAATCGCTCGCGAATTTCGTTTTCATTGTCCCGAATGCTTTCCAGCTCGGGCTTCAGGTCGGGGTCATCCAGCTGGGCATTCAGCCAGCGCTCATACATTTCATGCACCATAACAATTCCACCTGTTCTTTCGGGCAGCGCCGCAGCGCTTGGGCTGCGGCAGGCCGCCTTTTGTTGTGAAAGATGCCTTTTGCCGGGAAGTGCCCGGCCTCCAAAGCATCGCCTTCGTAAGCCTGTATTACCTTAAATATAATACCGCCGGGGGGCTTTTGTCAACAAACTGTCCTTTTTTCGAGCCGATGCACGGTTTTTGTTTGTGTGAATTCATAATTGAATCCCCCTGCCGGGAAATGGTATAATTCTATTATGCGGCATTCCGCCTTTTTCGCTGAAATTTCGGCGGTTTTGCACGCTTTACGCTCTTAGGGCAACACCTCACAATTCCCGCCTTACGGCATAAGCGACGCTCCGGCGGCTGCGGCACGGCATCTGCGCTGCCAAAATGCTCGATCATGCACAAAGCATTATCTGCGCTTTTGGCTTAGCATCTGCCGCACCTCGCTCACCGTATCGGCACTTAGAATTATGCGGTATTGCCTCAGCAACATTAGAGGAGTTATGGAATGAAAAAAAACACGCTTTCCCCCGAAGCCTTTCACTTTGAAGGCAAAATGTCCTTAAAGCAGGCTTTGCCCCTTGGCATGCAGCATGTGCTGGCCATGTTTGTGGGCAATCTGACCCCCCTGCTCATCATCACCGGTGCCTGCGGCCTGGCCGGCGGCGAATTTGCCGGGCTGCAGGTCACCCTTTTGCAGAACGCCATGCTGGTGGCCGGCCTGGTCACGCTGCTGCAGCTGTACGCCATTGGCCCGGTGGGCGGCAAAGTGCCCATCATCATGGGCACCTCCTCCGGCTTTATCGGTGTGTTCAGCTCGGTGGCTGCCTCTATGGGCGGCGGTGTGCTGGCCTACGGCGCCATTATGGGCGCTTCCATCATCGGCGGCCTGTTTGAAACCGTGCTGGGCTTCTTCTTAAAGCCCCTGCGCAAGCTTCTGCCCCCGGTGGTCACCGGCACCGTGGTGCTTTCCATCGGCCTGAGCCTGATCTCGGTCGGCGTAAACTCCTTTGGCGGCGGCAACACAGCCAAGGATTTCGGCTCCACCGAAAACCTGCTGCTGGCCATTTTTGTGCTGGTGGTCATTCTGGTGTGCAAGCACTCCGGCAACACCTTTTTAAGCTCTTCCTCCATTCTGGTGGGCATTATCTGCGGCTACATTGCCGCTTTCCTGATGGGCTTTGTGCTGCCCACCACCGGCATCACCGCCGAGGGTGCAGAGTACACCAAGGCATGGGTGCTGAACTGGAACAAGGTTGCCAGCGCCAAATGGTTTGCCGTGCCCTCGCTGCTGCCCGTAAAGCCCGTGTTTGATATGCGCGCCATTGCCCCGGTGCTGATCATGTTTATCGTGACCGCCGTGGAAACCGTGGGCGATATTTCGGGCGTGATCATGGGCGGTATGAACCGTGAGGCCACCGACACCGAGCTTTCGGGCGGCGTAATGTGCGACGGTCTGGGCTCCAGCGTGGCCGCCGTGTTCGGCGTGCTGCCCAACACCTCCTTCAGCCAGAATGTGGGCCTTGTTTCCATGACCAAGGTGGTCAACCGCTTTGCACTGGCCACCGGCGCTGTATTTCTGATCCTGTGCGGCCTTGTGCCCAAGCTGGGCGCGCTGGTTTCCATCATGCCCCAGTCCGTTTTGGGCGGCGCTGCCGTGATGATGTTCTCTTCCATCGTGGTCAGCGGCATTCAGCTGATCACCCGTGAGCCTCTCACCCCGCGCAGCCTCAGCATCGTTTCGGTTGCGCTGGGCCTTGGCTACGGCATTGGCGCCAACAGCGGCATTCTGGCCCACGCCCCGCAAATGATCTCTCTGGTGTTCGGCGGCTCCGGCATTGTGCCTGCCGCACTGGTGGCCATTGTTCTGAATCTGGCACTCCCCCGCGAAACGGAACCCGCCAACGCCTGATTTTTCAGGGTGTAACCCGATTTTGTAAACAAAAGGAGCCCGCGTATGATCAGCAAGGTAAACAGCTTTGGTCTATCGGGGCTTTCGGGCTTTTTAGTCACCGCTGAGGCAGACCTGAACCAGGGTCTGCCTCAGTTCACATTGGTGGGCCTGCCCGACAGCGCCGTAAAAGAAAGTGCCCAGCGCGTACACAGTGCGCTGAAAAATCTGGGATTCAAGTGGCCGGTAAGCCGCATCACGGTCAATCTGGCTCCTGCAGATGTGCGCAAAACCGGCCCTGTATACGATCTTCCCCTGCTGCTGGCCCTGCTGAGCGCCAGCGGCCAGCTCAACAGCCCGGGCGCACACCGCGCTTTTGTGGGCGAGCTTGGGCTGGATGGTGCGCTGCGCCCCGTTACCGGCGTGCTGAGCATGGCGCTGTGCGCTGTGCAATGCGGCATCCGCGAGTTTTTTGTGCCGCGGGCCAACGCCCCCGAGGCCGCCGTGGTGGAGGGCCTCACCGTGTACCCGGCCGACGATGCCCGCCAGGTGGTGGAGCATCTTTTGGGGCGGCAGCTGCTGCTTCCGGCCGAGTCGCTGCCCTACACACCGGAGGCATGGCAGGGCCTGCCGGATTTTGCGGATGTACACGGCCAGCCCATTGCCCGCCGGGCCATGGAGATCGCCGCCGCAGGCGGGCACAACATTTTGCTGATCGGCCCGCCGGGCACCGGCAAAAGCATGCTGGCCAAGCGCCTGCCGGGCATTTTGCCCCCGCTCAGCGAAGAGGAAGCCATTGAAACCACCAAGGTGTATTCCGTGGCAGGTATGCTGCCGCCGGGCTCGGGCCTTTTGAGTACCCGCCCCTTCCGCAGCCCTCACCACAGCGTAAGCCCGGCTGCGCTGGCAGGCGGCGGTGCAACGCCCCGCCCCGGCGAGGTGAGCCTTGCCCACAACGGCGTTTTGTTTTTGGACGAACTGCCCGAATTCAGCCGCAACGGGCTGGAGGTGCTGCGCCAGCCCATTGAGGACGGTTGCATCACCGTGAGCCGCGTGGGCGGCAGCGCCACCTATCCCAGCAGCTTTATGCTGGCCGCCGCCATGAACCCCTGCCCCTGCGGGTATTTCGGCCATCCCACGCGCCCCTGCACCTGCTCGCCCAGCGCGGTGGACCGCTACCGCCAGCGCATCAGCGGCCCGCTTTTGGACCGCATTGACCTGCACATTGAGGTTTCCCCCGTGGAATACGACGATCTTGCCAGCGAAACCGGCGGTGAGTGCAGCGCCGATATCCGTGCGCGGGTGCTGGCTGCCCGCGCCATTCAGCAAAAGCGCTATCAGGGCACCGAGATCCACTGCAATGCGCAGATCCCCAGTGCGCGGCTGCGCGGCATCTGCCGCATGGAGCCCGCTGCCGCCAAGCTGCTGCGGCAGGCCTTTACCGGGCTGGAGCTTTCCGCCCGCACCTACGATCGTATTCTGCGCGTGAGCCGCACCATTGCCGATCTGGCAGGCAGCGAAACGATCCTGGCCGTTCATGTGAGCGAGGCACTGCAATACCGCGCACTGGACCGCAAATATTGGTACAGCCAGTAATTTTCATTTAAATATTACAGTTTGTTTATTCCGGCTCTGTGCTTTTTGTGTTTTCTTCCGGGCTGCATCCTTCATTGGAACCAATCCAACAAAAAATCGCTGCTTCTTTTGGCTGGGTGTTTGTAAAACGGTTTTCGAGAAATGACACAGCAACTGCTCGTCAGAGTCAGTTACGAGTATCCGGCCAAGCTGAGAAAGCATCAAGTCCCATGTCCGCACCGTCAAAGTGTTGGCATGGGGGCTTTTTGCATTTCAGGAATGTGTACACCTCCGGCAAGGTGTAACACACCAGACTTTGCACCAAAGTCGTGTGCCTATGTACGGAGTGAAACGGCCAAGTTCTCGTATATAAACCTTTGTGTTCAAATGCGGATCGTTTATGATCAATCGATTATTGATAACAGATTATTCAACTTAAAAATATCAAATTCAAGCATATCTGTCAATATATGGTACTATACATTTTTTTGTCAAATATATAGTAATATTGAACAGAATTGAATGAAAGCCAATAAAATCCTTACATATAAGTGACATTCTGTGCAAGCAATTTCTATTCCATATTGATTTTCGCTTAAAATTCGCGGAAGGATCGCAAAAACTGCAAAATCAAAGTAAAAACGAAACGGCCTGTGCCCTGTTCATTACAGGGTGCAGACCGTTTCGTTTGCTTTATTCACCTTGTCTATCTTTTGGCGTTCCTCCAAAAGAAGCGGCGGTTTTACAACGCCGTTTAATCCATCGGCTCCGGCATTACGAATGCCGCAATGATATACAGCAGCAGGCCGGTGCCCCAAACAAGGCACAGCAGCGCTGTGGCAATGCGAACCACCGTGGGGTCCCACCCCATATATTCTGCCAGACCGCTGCACACACCGGCCAGCATTTTGCTGTGCCCCTTGCAAAGACGCTTTTGGTTCATACAAAGCCCTCCCTTTGGTTTTGCGATTCCTTTCGGCATCGGCGCAGATGAAATTCTGCGTAAATGCCATTATTTTTTGCTTCCGAATTTATATTCCGTGCCGTTTTGCAAACGCTGGATGTTGGTGCGGTGCAGCCAAACGACAATGGCGGCCATCACAAGCGCGCACACCGTGTTGAACACCGTGTGGCTGCTGCCTGCCAGCACACAGTCAACGGCTGTGAATATGGGGTAGCACACGGCACAGGTGATGCTGGTAAGGCTCACGATGCGGCTGATGCTTACCACCACCACAAACACCACCAGCAGCGCCACAAACACACGGGGCGCTGCAGCCAGAATGGTGCCGGCGGCCACAGCCACGCCCTTGCCGCCCTTAAAGCTGAAATACAGCGGCTTCATATGGCCCAAAAGCGCCGCAAAGGCAGCTGCCGCGCCCACATTAAAGCCCTCGGGGCCAAATGCCGCCCCCGCACAGTCCAGCGGAAGCCCAAAGATCAGGCAGGCCGCCCAGCGGGCCAGAAACACCGCCAGCACGCCCTTGCCCATATCTCCGGCCAGCGCCAGAATGGCTGCGCCCTTGCCGTAAGTACGCAGGATATTGGTTGAGCCTGCATTGCCGCTGCCGTGCGAACGCACATCGTCATGGAACAGGCCCTTGCTTACGATAATGCCGAACATCAGGCTGCCCAAAAGATACCCGATGGCCAGCGCCGCCGCCACCGAAAGCAGCTGCGGCACAAGGCCGTTTGATGCAACAAAAATTGCCGTGGGGCCGTCGGCCCCGCCAATGATCCCGATGGCTGCGCTTTGTGTTGTAGACATATTCTGCACCTCATTCCAAGCTTACTGTTACTTGGTTTCCGCCTCACCGTTGCCGTGAACGCGCACGATCATGCGGATGGGCGTTCCCTCCAAGCCGAAGGTTTCGCGGATCTGGTTTTCAATATAGCGCTGGTACGAAAAATGGAACAGGTCTTTCCGGTTGACGAAACACACAAACGTGGGCGGGCGGGTGGAAGCCTGCGTTATATAGAAAATTTTCAGGCGACGGCCCTTGTCACTGGGCGGCTGCACGCGGGCGGTGGCAGCGGCCAGCATTTCGTTCAGCTTGCCGGTGGTCACACGCATGGCGTTTTGTGCATCCACATATTTGATCAGCTCCATCAGCTTGTCCACGCGCTGGCCGGTTTTGGCGCTGATGAACACGATGGGCGCATAGCTCATAAAGCTGAAATCCTCCTGCAGCTGTTTGCGGAAGGTATCCATGGTATAGGTGTCTTTTTCCACCAGATCCCACTTGTTCACGGCAATAATGCAGCCCTTGCCCTGCTCGTGGGCATAACCGGCCACCTTGCTGTCCTGCTCGGTAAAGCCCTCGGTGGCATCGATCATGATCACCGCCACATTGCTGCGCTCCACGGCGGCCAGACTGCGGATCACGCTGAAGCGCTCCACACCGTCCTCCACCTTGCCCTTTTTGCGCAGACCGGCGGTATCGGTAAAGATAAACTTGCCGAACTTATTGTCCACCGGGCTGTCGATGGCATCCCGGGTGGTACCTGCCATGTTGGCCACGATCATGCGGTTTTCGCCCAGAATATGGTTGACAAGGCTGCTTTTGCCCACATTGGGGCGGCCGATCACAGCCACTGCCGTGCGGTCAGACTCTTCCTCCGCTGCCTGGCTGAAATCCACATGGGCGCACACAGCGTCCAGCAGATCGCCGGTGCCATGGCCGTGTACACTGGAAATAGGGATCACCTCGTCCAGTCCAAGGCCGTAGAACTCATACAGCTCCATGGGGGGTGCGCCCACGCCGTCGCACTTATTCACCGCCAGGATCACCGGCTTGCCGCTTTTCATCAGCATACGGGCGATCTCCTGATCCTGTGCGGTCACACCGCAGGTCACATCCACCACCATCACAATGCACTCGGCACTGTCGATGGCCAGCTCAGCCTGCAGGCGCATATGCTTGAGCAAATTGTCGTTGGCACGGGGCTCAATGCCGCCGGTATCCACCAGCAAAAACTTGTTGCCGCACCATTCGCAGTCGCCGAAAATACGGTCACGGGTAACACCGGGCGTATCCTCCACGATGGCAAGGCGCTGGCCGATCAGCTTATTGAACAGGGTGGATTTGCCCACGTTGGGGCGGCCCACCACTGCCACGATAGGTTTTGCCATTGCTTTTCTCCTTTATATCATTTTGTTGCTTATACGCAAATTATTTCTTATGTGCAGGCACCGCTGTCGGATAAGGCCTGCTCGATCATTTGAGCCTTTTCGGTTCTATCCATCAGCCGGTAATAGCGGCACCATAGCGCAGGCGACTGCAGGGGAATGCAGGCTTCGCCCAGCGGCATTCGTTCCACGATCTGCTCTTTTTGCAGGGAGCAGTCCACCACGCTGTCACCACTCACGATGGCAAACCCGGCTATAACATCCACATCCACCGCATCGATCACAAATTCCATAAAAGCCTTTGAGCGAAATTTCGGGTTGGGGGGTTGCTGCTGCATCTGCCCCATGCTGCACAGAATGCTTTGCGCTGTTTGCGCATCGGCATCCGCCACCATCAGGTCAATATCCTGAAACACCGGCACGATACCCTTGAAATAGAGCATCATTGATCCGCCCAAGGCCCATGTGATGTGTGCCTTCTCAAATTGAAGGGCAATTTTTTTCAGCAATTCGATTTTCTGCCCGATCTCCGGCATATCGTATCTTCCCTCCGGTTTTATTTCATTCCTTTGCGTGCTTTCCCAGCATAGCCAGGCAGCTTTCGCCGCCGCCGTTCGGCATGATCACCACACGCGCGCCCAGGCTGCGGCCCACTTCCTCGGGGGTTTTGTTGTCCAGAAACAGGTCTTTTTCATCGCGCAGCATCACCTCGGGAATGCCCAGCGTTTTGCCGCGCATTTTTCCCTGACACTGGCGAATGATATCCGTGCCGGTCACAAGGCCCGCCACGCTTACATTGCCGCCGAAAAACTCGTTTTTAATGGCGTTCACCCGCACGGTCACCTGCGGATATCGCTTGTGCAGGGCTTCGGCGCAATGGCGGATCAGCGGCGCAGCCAGCTCACCCGTTACCACCTCCAGGCGGCGCGGCCACACAATGCCGTGCGGGCGTGCCAGCTCCTGCAAAAATTCATCGTGATACAGCCGCCACATACCCACGCCGTTTTCCAGCTGGGCAAAATCCTCGTAAAAATCGCACGGCGGCAATGTACGCCCGGCCTGCAAATACCATTCATCCCCCGGATACACCAGCCGTGTTCCCAGCTCTTTCTGGCATTTTTCCCCGTATTCTTCCAGAATATCCAGTGTTTCAGCGGCGCTTTCCCGGTCATACACGGTCAGCTGATACAGGCCCTTGCGATAGTCGGTCAGGCCCGCAGGCACCGCCGCAATGCTGCTGATATGCTCGGCCAGCGGCAGCAGGTCGTCCAAGGTGCGGCGCAGCTCCGCGCCGTCGTTCACACCGCGGCAAACCACCAGCTGGCAGTTCATTTCAATGCCCGCCGCCGCCAGATCCTGCAGCTGCTGCAAAATCTGGCCCGCCTTTTTGTTGGCCAGCATCCGCACCCGCAGCTGGGGGTTGGTGGTGTGTACCGAAACATTGATGGGGCTGATGTGCATGGTTTTGATGCGCTGCATCTCACGCTCGCTCATGTTGGTGAGGGTGACATAGTTGCCGTATAAAAAGGAAAGGCGCTCGTCATCGTCTTTAAAATACAGCGTGTCGCGCAGGCCCTTGGGCAGCTGGTCGATAAAGCAGAACATACAGTGGTTGTCACAGCTGTGCTTTTTGTCGGCCAGATAGGTGGCAAAATCACACCCGAGCGGCTCGTATTCTTCTTTGGTGATGTGCAGCGTTTGCTTTTCGCCGCTGCGGCAGAGCAGCAGCTCAAACGCAGCCGAGGCCGTGTAGAACTCATAGTCCAGCATATCATACAATGCGTTGCCGCCCGCCGAAAGAAGCTCGTCGCCCGGCTGCACGCCGAATTTTTGTGCCGGAGATCCCGGTTCTACGGTTTTTACCAAAAGGGCCATCTCTGCTGCCCCCTTTCCGCTTGATGTTCACAGGGCCAACTTTGCCCCCGTGCCCTTTAAAAAAGGCTTTGATACAGAAAAAAGGGGAAGGCAAAGCCCTCCCCTTTCGCAGAAGCTGATTAAGCCTCTTTCTTGACGATTTCCTTCTCCTTGTAGTAGCCGCAGTTGCCGCAAACCTGGTGAGGGACTTTCAGCTCACCGCAGTGAGAGCACTTGACCAGTGCGGGAGCCTCGAGCTTCCACACATTGCTGCGACGCTTGTCACGGCGGGCCTTGGAAACCTTTCTCTTAGGTACTGCCATTCTTTAAGCACCTCCTTGGGTGAGATTCAATTAAGCAGTTGTTGTAATATGCTAAGCCTTGCATCTGCGGGGGCGGCTTCCTCAGCCTGCTGGCAGGAACAGCCTGCCGCTTTTTTCTTGCCGCAAATGGGGCATAGTCCCGGGCAATCCGGGCTGCAGAGCAGCACGGAAGGAGCCTCGAACAGAATTTCCTGAAAAACCAATTCGGTAAGCTCCAGCACACCTTTTGCATTGATGGGCAGTTCATATTCGCCGCGTTTCAGATCCGCTTCGGTAAACTGCCATTCACGGGTGAAATTGCATTCCTGCTGCACAGGCTCTAAGCAACGCGCACATTCCCCGGCGATCACCGCCTGAACACGCAGCTCCAGCTCTATGCCGTCCACCGTGGGAACCGCACAAAAGCTGCACCGGGCAGGCCCGGCAAGCGTGTACCCCGGCAGATCCATGCCGCTTAAATCGGCACAAAACTCTGCAGAATAGGGCTTTTCCGCTGTTTTATAGAACTTTTGCAGATCAAATTGCATACTCCACCTCAAAAGGTTGCTAAATAAGTATAACCTCAAGTCGGCCGTTTGTCAACACAAAAATGCGGCGGAAAACAGTTTTTTTCTGTCACCGCCGCATTTCAGCTTTTCAAAAAGTGGTTTTAGCCGATTACAGGAACTTTTTAATGCTCTCGGGCAGGCTGTTCACATCAGCGGAAACCGTTACAGTCACATTCACGCTGTCGCCTGCAATGGCGTTGATGGCGTTCAGCACACGGCCGGCAGCCTCCAGATCATGGCCGCAAACCTTCAGGATACCATCGATGAACATTTCGGTGATATCGTAGTTGCCTGCCAGCACGCCGGCCACAAAGCCGTACAGCATCTCGGCGCCGTTGATCTTATATTCATCCACATCCACCAGACGGGCAGCATGGTTGATGCTGGTAGTCAGCTGCATAGACTTTTCGATCACAACCACATTACCGGTTGCGGTTTTGGTTGCCTCGTTGATCAGATCGATCATGGTTTTGGTTTTGCCGGAGCCCTTGGTACCTACAATCAGTTTAATCATAAGAGTTACCTCCTTGTATTTTCAGCCCCGCCGGGGCTGTGTTGAAGCTCTCCTTGTGCCGGTTCCAAAAAGCGAAAAGCTGTGCTTTTTCGCCTTAAGGGCTCTGCCCGCAGAGGGCCACAATGAACAAATGATCTTTTCCCGTTTTCCTTGGTGTGGTTTACTTCAGCTTGGCCTCCAGCTCAGCCTTCATGCCTTCGTAGCCGGGCTTGCCCATCAGCGCAAACATATTCTTTTTATAGCTTTCCACACCGGGCTGGTCAAACGGGTTCACGCCCAGCATATAGCCGCTCACTGCGCAGCCCTTCCAGAAGAAGTAGATCAGAAGGCCCATGTTGTAGGCATCCAGTGCATCCACTTCGATCAGGCCCACAGGCACGCCGCCGTCGGTGTGTGCCAGAATGGTGCCTTCCATGGCCTTGCGGTTCACAACGCTCATGTTCTGGCCCGAAAGGAAATTCAGGCCGTCAAAGTTGCCTTCCAGTTCTTCCAGATACAGATCCTTGGCAGGCTGCTTTACATCCACAAAGGTTTCAAACATAATGCGGCTGCCGTCCTGCAGATACTGGCCCATCGAGTGCAGGTCGGTGCTGAAAATGCAGCTGGTGGGCATCAGGCCCTTTTGATCCTTGCCCTCGCTCTCGCCGTACAGCTGCTTGAACCACTCGCTCATCATGGCGAAATCCGGCTCAAAGCAGGCCAGCGTTTCCACCTTTTTGCCCTTGCGATACAGGATCGTGCGGGTCATGGCGTATTTGTAGGCGGGGTTTTCCATGCTGCACTCGCCAAACAGCTTCATGCCGTCTGCAGCGCCCTGCATGAGTTTGTCAATGTCAATGCCGGCCACGGCGATGGGCAAAAGGCCCACAGCGGTCAGCACACTATAGCGGCCGCCCACATCGTCCGGCACCACAAAGGTGGGCCAGCCGCGGCTGTCAGCCAGCTGCTTCAGCGTGCCCTTGGCACGGTCGGTCGTGGCATAAATGCGGCTGTCGGCTTCCTGTTCGCCCACAGCATCCACCAGCAGCTTGCGCAGCACGCGGAAGGCCAGTGCCGTTTCGGTGGTGGTGCCGCTCTTGGAGATCACATTGATGGAAAAGCGCTTACCCTTGGTGAGTGCAATGATATCGTTCAGTGCGCTGGGCGAAATGCTGTTGCCGCAGAAATAGATCTTGGGGCCGTTTGCCAGCTCGTTGTGATACACGCCCTCGCAGGCTTCGATCACGGCGCGGGCGCCCAGATAGCTGCCGCCGATGCCTGCCACCAGCAGCACATCGGAATCATTGCGGATCTTTTCGGCTGCCGCCTTGATGCGGGCAAATTCCTCTTTATCATAGGTTTCGGGCAGGTTCATCCAGCCCAGAAAATCGTTGCCGGGGCCGGTTTTGCTTTCCAGCAATTTATGCGCCAGCTCTACCTGCGGGTAAAGAGCCGTATATTCATAGTCGGAGATAAACTTTTCAAGGTGCTTCCCATTAAAATTGACTGCCATCAGGGCACTTCCTCCGTTCATTTTTGTATAAAATAATGATACCTTTTTCCGGTTTCACTGTCAAGCACACACGATAAGTTTTTCACACACCTTTCTTTTTGTTTTTCACAAAACCGTCATTCCGTGCAGAATATGCAGCCATGCACCGTGCATTTTAAGCCTTGGCACGGCTTTTGCCGCGCACACCGGATACTCGGCCAGCACGCTTTCGCCAATTTTCACGCACACACTGCCCACCTTCTGGCCCTCTTCCAGCGGGGCGGGCAGCACCTCGGGCAGCTGCGCCGTGGTCTGCAGGGCCGCGCCCTCGCCCTTTTTCAGCAAAAGCCGGGCGGGCAGGGCGTACTGCAGCACGGCATTTTCGCTTTCTCCGCCGCTCACCGGCAGGCTTTCGGGGGCATTTTCTGGCTTTTCGATCTGCCCGTTTTCAAAATTGGCAAAACCATAATCCAGCAGCGCTTTGGCCGCGGCAAAGCGCTGGGCACTGTCGGCCGCGCCCAGCACTACGGCGATCAGGTCCAGCCCATCGCGGCTTGCACTGGCCGTAATGCACACCCCCGCCCCGCTTGTGGTGCCGGTTTTCAAGCCGTTTGTGCCTGCATAGCGGCGCAGCAGCTTGTTGGTGTTCACCAGCTGGGTCTGCCCGCCCCGCAGACTATCGGTCCAGATCGTGGTGTATTCGGTGATATCCGGGTGCTTTGTCAGCATCTCGCGGCTCAAGATTGCCACATCCCGCGCACTGCTCACATGGCCGGGCGCATCCAGCCCGCAGGCATTCACATAATGGGTGTTGTTCATGCCCAGCTCGGCGGCACGGCGGTTCATTTGCTCTACAAACACGGTCTCGCTGCCGCCGATGAATTCGGCCACGGCCACCGCTGCATCGTTGGCACTGCTCACGCACACCGCGCGCAGCAGTTCATCCAGTGTGAACTGCTCCCCCGGCTCCAGCCAGATCTGGCTGCCGCCCATGCTGTAGCTGTGCTCGCTCACAGGCACAAGATCTTCTTTATGCACCTTGCCCGCCTGCAGGGCCTCAAAAGTCAAAAGCAGCGTCATTACCTTTGTAATAGATGCCTCCGGCAGCTGGATATCCGGGTTTTTGGCATACAGCACCGTGCCGCTGCCCTGTTCCATCAGCACGGCGGCCTTGCAGGGCAGATCAAATTCCGGCTGGCCAAAGCGACTTTCCTCGGCGCGGACACCGAGCGCGCCTGCAGCGGCCAGCACTGCCGCCATCGCCAGCGCAGCGGCGCGCTTTATCCCTGTGCGTTTCATGCGGTTTCCTCCTTTTTCCGGGCGATCTTCTCCCAAAGCCAGCTCTGCATAAAAACATACGCTTTTCCCCGTGCCTTTCGGAGCGTATGTTTTCTGCTGCATGGGCCGCTCAAGGCGCGCCCCCACTCAACACTATGCAGCATCCACACATTTTTTGCCCTGCGTATAAAATCCGTTTTCAGGCCTTCGATGGGGAAAAACAGCACATTTTCTTGCATTTTGCGTCAAACGCGTTATAATAGTAAGGATGTACCCTGTGGGCATCCGTTTGGAAAAATATTTTTTAGCCTGTATTCGCTGTTTCCCAAAGAAAAGAATGAAAACCACTTGACCTTCTTTGGGAATCATGCTATATTATTGTAAACATTTTGTAACCAGTTTCGGTTGCTTTGCCAACCGAGCCCCGATTTTGATCTTTTGATCTGAGGTGATCCTGCTTATGAAGCGAATTTGTACCATGCTGTTTGCAGCCGTACTCGTTGTTGTGCTGATGGGCTGCGGCATGGTGATCAACGCCCCGGCAGAAACAGATTCCCCCTCCAACCAGGTGCTGGCCTCGGTGGGCGGTTCTTCCGCCAAGAGCATGCAGGCAAACACTGCCTCTGACTTGCTGCGTAACCGCCTTGGCATGAACGGTGACCGCGCCTCCCTGGTGTCGGTGGCCGGCGGTGTAGGGCTGATCCTCATCGGCTGCGCCGGGCTGTATCTGCTGGAAAACACCTGATCTCTGCACAAAAAACCGACTCACGCAAAAACGAAAGCCGACCAGATCAGGCTTTCGTTTTTCTTTTTTCTCTGCTAAAATAAAAGTCCGTGGTATATTTCACAAGAAAGAGAGCTTCACCTTATGAACACCAAAGAGATCGGCGAGCTGCGCCGCCGCCTGCGGCCCGGCAAAAACAACATTCCGCGCATTCTGGGCTGTTATGTAAACGAAAAGAAAGAGATCCTTTCCCGCTTTGAGCAAAATCCCATGCTGCTGCCCGAAGCCGAGAGCGAAAAATATCTGGCCCTGTTCAAGCGATGCCTCAGCGGCGGGCTGGGCAAAAATCTGTTGGATATCAGCTTTACCACCCAGCAGGTGGCCGACAGTGACGAGCATCGCCTTTTGATGGCCCTGCGCGGCAGCCGCCTGCAGGACGAAGGCGCGCTGGCCGCCTTTTATGAGCGCGTGATCGGCACGCTGCAGATCGAAGGCAATTTTCTGATCCTGCTTGCCTGCGATGTGTTTGATGTGCCCTACCGCAGCGCCGACGGCGAAATGGCCGAGGGCGACAGCGAGCGCGTGTATGAGTATTTTCAGTGCGCCATCTGCCCCGTAAAGCCCACCAAGCCCGGGCTGAGCTATTTTCCCGTGGAAAATGTTTTCCATGACCGTGAGGCCGACTGGGTGGTTTCTGCCCCGCAGATCGGATTTTTGTTTCCGGCATTTGATGACCGCAGCGCCAATATTTATGATGTTTTGTATTACACCCACGATGTGCAGCAAAGCCAGAGCGAGCTGATCGACACTCTGTTCCACACCGAGCCGCCCATGCCGGCCGCCCGCCAGAAAGAAACCTTTCAGGGCATTCTGCAAAGCAGCCTGGGGGCGGATTGCAAATTCGCGGTGGTGCAGAGCGTACACGACAGCATTGCCCGCATGACGCTGGCCGCCAAGGAGGACAAGGAAGCCCCCGCCCCCGTGCTGGACAAACAGCAGGTGAGCCGCGTTTTGCAAAGCTGCGGTGTGCCCGAAATGCGCATTGATGAATTCCAGCAGCGCTTTGACGAGGAATTCGGCGAAAAAGCCGAGCTGCCCCCCAGCAATCTGGTGGACGAAAAGCAGTTTGAGCTGCGCACCCCCAGCGTGGTGATCAAGGTGGACCCCGAGCACAGCGACCTTGTGGAGACCCGCATCATCAACGGCTGCCGCTATATTTTGATCGACGCCTCCGAGGGTGTGGAGGTAAACGGCGTAAGCATTCAGATCGAAGAATAATTTAGGCACTTTCGCTTCATTCCGCCGCCGGAGCGGCCCTTGGAATGGTGCGGTGCGCCTTTGCCCTGTCCCGTGGGCCCCTGCTGCATATTTTGGCAGCGGGGGCTCATATTTTTTGCAAAAAAGGAGGGCTTTTGCCATGCTGTTTGCTTTTTTGCCCGCTGCCCTTGGGCGTGTGCTGTTTTTGGCGCTGCACCTTTCCCCCAGTCGCTTTCCGCAGCCCCTTTCTCCCCGGCAGGAGGCTGCCGCCTTTGCCGCCATGGCGCACGGCGATGCCGACGCGCGTGACAGACTGATCCGCCACAATCTGCGTTTGGTGGCGCATATTGCCAAAAAGTATTATGCCGCCGATACCCCCGAGGATCTGATCAGCACCGGCAGCATCGGCCTGATAAAGGCCGTGAACACCTTCGACCCCGCCCGCGGCATCAAATTCAGCACCTACGCCAGCCGGTGTATTGAAAATGAAATGCGTATGCAATTTCGGCGGCAGCGGCGTGTGCCGCCGATGGTTTCGCTGCAGGAGCCGCTGGAGGCCGGGCAGGACGGTGGGCTGACCCTGATGGATGCCATTCCTGACGATGTTCCCCTGCAGGAATCGCTGGAGCAGCGCGATCTTGCCCGCCGCCTTTCGGCACGGCTTTCGCGCCTGCCTGCGCGGGAGCGGCAGGTGCTGGCGCTGCGCTATGGGCTGGGCGGCGCAGCCCCGCACACCCAGCTGCAGGTGGCGCAAAAGCTGGGGCTGAGCCGCAGCTATATTTCCCGCCTGGAATCCCGTGGGCTGAGCCTTTTAAAAAAGCTGTAAAGGCCAAACTTTTCGCCGGGCGGTTTTGCTTTTTTCCCGGTTTTATGGTATGCTGAAAAAAAGCGTTTTTCCCCGGAGAAAGGAGATTTCGCCATGAAAAAACAGCCCGCCTTGATCCTGTCTGCCGTGTCCTGTGTGCTGGCAGGTGTGTGCCTGTTTGAACTGCACAGCGTAAAGCAGGAGCTGCAGCAGGTGCGCTCGCTCAATTCGCAGCATTATTCCTCGCTGCAGATGTGCATTGACGGTATATCCGGCACGGTTTCCGATAAGCTGGAGCAGCAGCAAAATCTGCTGGCAAAAACCGGTTTTTCCTATGGCGCAGTCAACGCCGAAAATGCCACGATCCTTTTGCGCTATACCGCAACGCCCAAGGAATTTGCCCCGGGCAGCACCACCGCCGAGTTCCACTATAACGGCACCGCTGTTCCCATGGTTTACGAAAACGGCCAGTTTATTGCCGAGGCTGAAATTCCGATTTTTTCGGAGACCGGCGATGCCTTTATCACCTTGCAGGACGGCGATACCCTGCGCACACAGGCGCTGAGCGATTATTTCAGCCCCCAGTATCAGGCGTTTTCGGAGTTTTATCCCTCTTTCAACGGCAGCTGTGAGTTTGTCCGTGAAGACGGCAGCCTGAAGGTGATCGAAAAACAGCCTGTCACCATGGGGTTCCCTTCCGGCGTTCCGGAGGATCTGAAAAGCATCTCTTTTACCGCCGAGCTGGACCGCAAGGAGATCGACCGTGTGGCCGTTGATCTGAGCGAGAATGCGCAGAACGAAATCCTGCGCGATCCGCTTTTCACTGGCAGAGAGGATCTTTCTCTGCACGGAGAAAATTACTACGCAGTTTTGGATAAAAGCTACACGGTGCCCGCCGGGAAAACCCTGCGCATTTTTGCCGATGTGGAATACGAAAACGGCCTTTTGTACCGCTATTTGATGGACTGCGTTGCTGCCGACCAAAATGCTGAAGTCAGCTATTCTTCTCAGGACGAGGTTAACAATTTCTGGGGCCAGCCGCGATATATTTACTACGCCCCCACCCACAAGCTGCTGTGGGATGCGCTTTTGCAGGTTGGTGAATAAAATTTCCGTGCTGCGGGCATTGCCCCGGAGCCATTCATAAAAAAGGAAAGGAATGAATCATGTTCAGACCCATTCGCAGAAAAGAAAAAGAAATGCCCTTGCAAAAAGCGCAGGCGCTTTTGCAAAAGGGCCGCCGGGGCATTTTGGCTGTAAACGGTGACGATGGCTATCCGTATGCGGTTCCCATCAACTATTTTTACAGCTGCGAGGCACAAAAAATTTATTTTCACGGCGCACGCGCGGGCCACAAATTCGATGCCCTTTGCGCGTGTGACAAGGTTTGTTTTACGGTTTACGGCAACGAAACCCGCCGCGAAAACGACTGGGCGCCGTTTGTGCAATGCGCCATTGCGTTTGGGCGCTGCCGCCCCGTGCAGCCCGGCCCGGCTGCGACGGCGCTGCTTCGGCAGCTTGCGCTCAAATATTACCCCAGCGAGCAGGAGGTGGACGAGGAGATCGCGCGCTGCGGAAGCGCTGCGCAGATCTTCGAGATCACCATCGAGCATCTGAGCGGCAAGGAGATCCACGAGCGCTGAGGTTTTTCCTTGCTGAATTTTACACACAAAACAGCACAAGGCCGGCCTTTCCGCTGCGGGAAGGCCGGCCTTGTGCATATACGAACGAATAACGAAAATGGTTAGGGTAATACCTCATAATTCTAAGTGCCGATACGGCGAGCGAGGTGCGGCAGATGCTAAGCCAAAAGCGCAGATGATACTTTGTGTATTATCGAGCATTTTGGCAACGCATATGCCGTGCCGCAGCCGCCGGAGCGTCGCTTATGCCGTCAGTCGGGAATTATGTGGTGTTGCCTTAGATCTTATGCTTGTTGGCTGCAAAGAAAGCCTTGGTTTCCTTGACTACCACGCCGTTCAGAACAAACAGAGCGATCATATTGGGAATTGCCATCAGGCCGTTCACAATATCGGCAATGTTCCACACAGCGGCCACGGTCATGTAAGGGCCTACAAACACACAGGCAATATACAGCCAGCGATACACCGTCAGGAAGCCATGCTCCTTGCTGCCCAGCAAAAACTCAAGGCAGCGCTCGCTGTAATAGTCCCAGCCCAGAATGGTGGTGAAGGCAAAGAACACCAGGCAGACCATCAGCACAAAGGATGCAAGCTGCGGCGGAATGGGCAAACCGTTCTGGAAAGCATAGCTGGTAACCTCCACGCCCTCCAGGCCGGGCTGCTGCCATGCGCCGGTGATCACGATGGAAAGGCCGGTCATGGTGCAGATCACAATGGTGTCGATGAAGGTGCCGGTCATGCTTACAAGGCCCTGACGCACAGGCTCTTTGGTTTGGGCAGCAGCAGCGGCAATGGGGGCCGAGCCAAGGCCGGCTTCGTTGGAGAAAATGCCGCGGGCAACGCCCTTTTGCATGGCAACCACCATGCTGCCCACCACACCGCCGGTAACGGCTGCAGGGTTGAATGCGCCCTTAACGATGGTCACAACGGCAGCAGGCACGGCGGTGATGTTAAACAGCACCAGTGCCAGTGCAAACACCAGATAGATCACAGCCATGAACGGCACAATGATCTGGCTTACACGCGCAATGCGCTGCACACCGCCCAGCAGAACGGCCGCCACGCACAGGGTAAGCAGCAGCGAGCCGATCACCACGGCCCAGGAATAATCGCCCAGACCCAGCACATTCACGGTGTGCTGACGGTTGGGGTCAAAGAAATTGCGGATCGCGCTGGTGATACCGTTCACCTGCGAGAAGGTACCAATGCCGAACAGGCCCACCATGGTGCCGAACACGGCAAACATTTTGGCCAGCCAGGTCCAGCTTTTGCCCATGCCCTCCTGAATATAATAGAACGGGCCGCCCAGGCTGTGGCCATCGGCATCCACCTTGCGGTATTTCACCGCCAGCAGGCCTTCGGAGTATTTGGTGGCCATGCCGAAAAAGGCTGCCACGATCATCCAGAACAAAGCGCCGGGGCCGCCTGCGCACACGGCTGTGGCCACACCCACAATGTTGCCGGTGCCGATGGTGGCGCTCAGGGCTGTACACAATGCGGCAAAGCTGGTGATCTCACCGTCGCCGCCTTCCTCGTTTTTCACCATCCAGCGCAGGGCCAGGGGCAGGCGGCGCATCTGCAAAAGCCCCAAACGCACCGTCAGCAGCAGGCCGCCGCTGAGGATCAGCACCATCAGGGGCACGCCCCATACCAGAT
>ERZ1035001.133-NODE-133-length-48969-cov-21.419450_pt1 | contig 48969 bp, 45 predicted proteins | sample MGYA00520685_ERZ1035001 | MGnify/ENA primary metagenome ERZ1035001 (study PRJEB33766, sample SAMN09781749) | gut metagenome | biome: gut microbiome | host: Homo sapiens | place: Madagascar | study: EMG produced TPA metagenomics assembly of the PRJNA485056 data... | reverse complement strand
CGCCTTCGGCGGTTGCGCTCCGACACGCGCCTGCGGGCGCAGCCCCAAGGGGGAAAGCATTTCTGTTGAAACGAGGAACACCACACATGAAAGACTCCATCATCCGCCTGCGTGCACTGGAAAAGCAGCTGTACGCGTATCTCTACGCCCTGACCGTCATTGACTTTGACGCCGAGACCATCGCACCCGAGGGTTCGGCCGACGGCCGTGCCGAGGCTACCGAGGTGCTGAGCCGCGCCAACTTTGACCTGCTGGTCAACGAAAAGACGGCTGCCCTTTTAAAAGAAGCAGCCGCCGATGCCGAGACCGAGCAGGAAAAAGCCGAGGTGCGCAATTTGCAGCGCCAGTACGACGAAATCGCCAAGATTCCCGCCGACGAATACGCCGCTTTCACCAAGCTGTGCAGCCAGAGCGTGCCCGCCTGGGTCAAGGCCAAGCGCACCAATGACTTCAGCATCTTTGCGCCGTATCTGGAAAAGCTCGTCGCCGCCCGCCGCGCCCAGGCCCACTACTTTGCACCTGACCGCGACCCCTACGAAGTGCTGCTGGACCGCTACGAGAAGGGCCTGACCATCGCCCAGTGCGACGAATTTTTTGCCACCCTGCGGGAGACGATCGTGCCGCTGCTGGCGGACATCCAGGCCCGGGGCAGCGCCGTCCGCACCGACTTTCTCGACCAGGAATGGCCCATCGACGCCCAGCGCAGGGTCAGCGAGAAGATCATGCAGCTGTGGGGGCTGGACCCCGCCCACAGCCACCTGTCCGAGAGCGAGCACCCCTTCACCACCGAGTTCTGGCGCGGTGATGTGCGCATCACGACCCACTACATGGAGCGGGACATGTTCTCCAACCTGTACAGCGTCGCCCACGAGGGCGGCCATGCGCTGTATGAGCTGAACATCAACCCGGACTACGACTACACCGCCGTGACCCACGGCGCGACCATGGGCATCCACGAGAGCCAGTCCCGCCTGTTTGAGAACATCGTGGGCCGCTCCCGCGCCTTTGTCAACTACCTGTACCCGACGCTGAAAGAGCTGTTCCCCGCCCAGCTGGCCGACGTCTCTGCCGAGGAGATCTGGCGCGCCGTCAACCGTGCTGAGCCCAGCCTGATCCGCACCGAGGCGGACGAGCTGACTTACGCGCTGCACATCATGGTGCGGTACGAGCTGGAAAAGGCTTTGATCCAGGGCACGCTGGCCGTGACCGACCTGCCCGCCGCCTGGAACGCTAAGTACAAAGAGTACCTGGGCGTCGATGTGCCCGACAACGCCCACGGCTGTTTGCAGGACATCCACTGGGCCATGGGCGACATCGGTTATTTTCCGAGTTATGCCCTGGGCAGTGCCTACGGTGCACAGGCCATTGACGACCTGCGCAAGGCGAACGACTTTGATGCCCAGTGGGCCAAGGGCGACATGGAGCCGCTGAAAGCCGCGCTGAAGGAGCGCGTCTGGCAGTGGGGCAGTATGAAGGAACCCCAGTGGATCGTCGAGAGTCTGTGCGGCGGCAAGTTCGACCCGCACCATTTCACCGAGTATTTAAAGAAGAAATATACGGAGCTGTATAACCTGTAATTGAAAGGGCCTTCCCCCTTGGGGGGGGGGAAGCCTGCGTGTCAAAAAACCTTCCTCTGGGAGGGAGAGAGCCTCGCCTTTGCCCGAAACCTTCGTGCCTGCGTGAAGCTCTCTCCCCCACCGCCTGCGGGCGGAGCCCCCTCCCAGAGGGGGCCAAGGAGTTTTTCGACAATCTGCCTTTCCCCTTTTGGGGGGGGGAGCCTTTTTTATTTCAGCACAGCACACTGTCCGGGAAATTCAGGCAGGTGTACAGATACCGCAGGGCCTCGTCCATGGTGTCAAACTCGCCGCCGTCGGCGTCCGCCGGGCGGGCGGCGATGGTGGACTTATCAAACGGGATATCGTTCTGTCTGCGCCATTCATCCACCTGCACGGCAATGTTTTTCGCGTAGGCAGTGCGGTCGCTGCTGCTGCCGTCGGCATCAATGTAGACGCAGGCGCTGTACTTGTCTTTGCCGGGCAGGTGTACCAGCTCCGCCAGCGTGTAGTAGTCGCGGTCAAAGTAGAACAGCATCCTGCCGCGGTAGGCGGCAATTTCCGCCACGTTTTCGTCACGGTTCGTGATCTGGGGTACGGTGTCCACCAACCGGCGCAGTTCAGCCAGCAGGGCGTCGCCATCAGCGGGGTAGTTGACTGTGCCCTTGGCATCGGCAATTTCGCCGAAGCAATAGGCCTGCCAGTGGGGCGGGCACTTGCCCAGTTTGGCGCGCTCGATATAATAGAGCAGGTCCGCATGGTAAGAGGCTGCAAGAGCATTGGTTTTTACGTTTTCCATAAGTTTTCTCCTAAAAATCTGAAAGTAGTTTTGTACCGCAGCGCTCGCGCACTTCCTCCTAGTAAGTGCGCGGCGCTGCCTTTTTGTTTTTCCTGACAGCCCTATCGTATCACACTCCGCTGTCGAATCTTGCCACATTATAAGACCGAACGCCGTTTTATTTTGGGGACAGCTGTCCTGTGATGTCAAAAAACAAAATGCAGAGGCATAAAACGCACCTCTGCATTTTTGTTTGTCTATCAGCCCGCCTTGCCAGTCAGCACGGTGTTCACCGTCACGAGCTTATCGGGCACCTCGGTCAGGGCCATGTTTTCAAAATCCGTCGTCACACCTGCAGTGATCAGTTCATCAGCCTCGCCCGCAGGGTCACCGCAGATCGCCTCGGCCTCGCTCAAAATGCCGGGCCAGTTCAGGTCCAGCAGCTCCTTCTGGTCGTCGGTCAGGCCCGTGCACCAGTCAGCCATCACATCGGCATCCAAATCCGAGCAGCTCAGATATTCTACCAGCACGGCAGCGGCTTTGGCAGTCTTCAGGCTGCCGCCTGCTGTGTCCGCGCCAAAATCCACCAGCTGATCCAACACATCGATCTGCTCGCCGGTCGTATCATACGCCGCAGGGTCCTCGGCCGCGGTCGGCTCCTCGGTGGGAGCCGGGGTGGTTTGCGCCGTACCGGACGCAGCTGCCGCCGATTCCGACGCCGCCGGGGCTGCGGCACAGCCAGCCAGCAGAGCAGCCCCCAGCACAACAGCAATCAATTTACGCATAAACGATTCCCCCCTACGCGTTTATTTCATATTATTCACAGCAGGCGTGCTTTGCGCCGCTCCCGCAGCAATCATTGCAGGCGTGGCCGCGGATATACCGCTGGATATCGTCAAAAATCGGCATAAGCGCCTCGCCGTTGGGGGTCAGGCGGTACTCGACCCGGGGCGGGACCTCATTATAGTCGATGCGCTCCACCAGGCCGTCCGCAGCCAGCTCTTTTAACTGGTTCGAGAGCATCTTGTGGGTCACACCGTCCAGCAGCTTGCGCAGCTCGCCATAGCGCAGCGTGCCGTGGGCACCTACCATAAAGAGTATGCGCATTTTCCACTTGCCGCTGATCTGGTCCATGACCTCTTCCATCTTGTCACAGCCCACATCGGCATAGCGGCAGTTGCAGTGTTCGTTCGGGTGCATAGGGGTTCACTCTCCTTTTGGGTAGCGGTTTCCAAAAAGTGCGTACTTGTCAAAACCGACCATTTCGCTATACTGAGTATAGAACAATTTTCGCAGGTTTGCAACTTGTTTCTTACCGGCTTTTGCGGTAATATAGTTGTGTGCAACTCAAGCGTAGAGCGGCACGCCCCTATGCCGTCCCACGTTATCACCGCCAACCGTGCGGAATATTGTTCAAGAGGAGAAACCAACCTATGTACGATGATCTCGTAGAATTTTTGCAAGAATCCGTCACCCCGTTCCACGCCGCTGCCACGGCCGAAAGCTGGCTGCGCGCCGCCGGTTTTACCCGGCTGGAAGAAGCCGACTACTGGAACCTGGAGCCCGGCAAGGGCTACTACACCACCCGCAACGGCTCGTCCGTGGTGGCCTGGCGCGTGCCGGACCACGCCATCGGCGGCTGGCGCATCGTGGCCAGCCACAGCGACTCCCCCACTTGGAAGATCAAGACCGACATCGTTGAGAATGACGGCTGCCGCCGCCTGAGCGTCGAAGGCTACGGCGGGATGATCATGTCCACCTGGCTGGACCGCCCGCTGACCGTCGGCGGCCGCGTCATTGTCAAGACCGAGGACGGCATCGAGAGCCGCCTTGTCTGCATTGACCGGGATCTCCTCGTCATCCCCTCGCTGGCCATCCACTTCCAGCGCGACATCAACAAAGGCCACACCTTCAATCCGCAGGTCGATATGCAGCCGCTGTGGGGCCCCGCAGGCAGCCGCACCCTGACCGACCTGGTAGCGGAGGAACTGGGCGTGGACACTGCGGACATCCTGGACAGCGATTTGCAGCTTGTGACCCGTCAGGCTCCGACCCAGATCGGCCCCGACGGTGAGTTCTTCATGGCCCCGCGCATCGATGATCTGGAATGCGCCGCCACGACGCTGCTGGGCTTTCTGGATGCAGCCGCCGAGACAGACAGTGCCTGCGCCCCGGTCTGGGCGATGCTAGACAATGAGGAAGTCGGCTCGTCGAGCCGGATGGGCGCCCAGAGCAGCTACCTGCGCGACGTGCTGGACCGCATTGTTGACGCCATCCCCCACAGCGGGCAGGCCATGCACCGCGCCATGGCAAACAGCTTTATGCTGAGCGCCGACAACGCCCACGCCACCCACCCGAACTTTCCGCAGAAGTCCGACCCCTGCGCCCCGGTACGCCTGGGCGGCGGCGTGGTGCTGAAGTACAACGCCAGCCAGAAGTACACGACCAACGCCGTCAGCGGCGCGATTTTCCGCGCCATCTGCGAGAAGGCCGACGTGCCGGTGCAGGTCTTTACCAACCGCGCCGACGAGGCCGGCGGCTCGACGCTGGGCAATTTGCAGAGCCACACGCTGCCCATCCCGATGGCGGATATCGGCCTGGCACAGCTGGCGATGCACAGCGCCGTGGAGACGGCCAGTGTCGCCGACGCCGAGGCCATGACCAAGGCCGTGGCCGCCTTCTACCGTGTCCATCTGCGTGCCCTGGGCGACGGCACCTACACGCTGGCATGATTACCGGACGGTACGCACCCAGCCCCAGCGGCCGGATGCACCTGGGCAATTTGATGTGCTGCCTGCTGGCCTGGCTGAGCGCCAAAAGCAAGGGCGGCCAGGTGCTGCTGCGCATTGAGGACCTGGACACCCAGCGCTGCCCCCGCGCCTACGCCGACGCTATCATCGACGATTTAGCCTGGCTGGGCCTGGCCGCCGACGGCCCCGAGCCGCCAATCTATCAGAGCGAACGCAGCGCCATCTACCAGCAGTATTTTGACGAGCTTGCCCGCCGGGGGCTGGTTTACCCCTGCTTTTGCAGCCGCAGCCAGCTCCACGCTGCCAGTGCGCCCCACCGCAGCGACGGCCAGGTCGTCTACGCCGGGACCTGCCGCGGGCTGACCTCCGCCGAAATCGCCGCGCGCACTAAGACCCGCGCCCCCGCCTGGCGCGTGCAGGTGCCCGATGAGGTCATTGCCTTTGAGGACGGCCATATGGGCCATTACGCGGAAAATCTCGCCCGCGACTGCGGCGACTTTTACCTGCGCCGGGCCGACGGTGTGTTTGCCTACCAGCTGGCCGTCGTCGTGGACGATGCCCTGATGGGCGTGGACGAGGTCGTGCGCGGCAGTGACCTCTTATCCAGCACGCCGCGCCAGCTCTGGCTTTACCGGGAGCTGGGGCTGACCGCGCCGAAATTCTACCATCTGCCGCTGCTTTTGGCACCGGACGGCCGCCGTCTCTCAAAGCGCGACGGCGACCAGAGCCTCGAAAACCTGCGCGAGAAATACACTGCCGGGGAAATCATCGGCAAGCTGGCCTTTGCCTGTAATTTGCAGCCCAAGCCCACCCCCACGACCCCGCAGGAATTAGCCCGCACCTTTGATTGGGCTAGGGTGCCAAAAAGCGACATACTTTTACCGGAAAAGCTGTTTTAATATAAGGTAGATACCTAAAGGCTTCCCCCCTTGGGGGAAGCTGTCTGCGAAGCAGACTGATGAGGGGCAGCCTTGCCGCTGTCGCCCCCTTCCCCGGGCGGCTATGGCAAACGCGCCCCTCATCCGGCCTGCGGCCACCTTCCCCCAAGGGGGAAGGCATTTACCATTTCACCAAAAGGAGACCTTCCCCATGCAACGCTATGACATCACCGGCATGAGCTGCGCGGCCTGCGCAAGCCATGTGGAAAAAGCCGTGGCGGCTGTGCCGGGGGTGGCATCCGTCGCTGTCAGCCTGCTGACCAACTCCATGCAGGTCGATTACGCCCCCGATGCCGACCCTGACGCAACCGCAAAACGCATCATCAAGGCGGTGGATGCCGCCGGGTACGGCGCATCCCTCGCCACCGCCGAAAGCGAGAACGCCGAGTTGGAGGACACCGAGACCCCAAAGCTGAAAAAACGGCTGATTGCCAGTCTGTGTTTTCTCGTTCCCCTCATGTATGTCTCGATGGGCCACATGATCGGCCTGCCGCTGCCCGCCTTTATGGAGGGCCATGGATCCGGCGCACTGGTGTTCGGCCTTGTGCAGTTGGCATTGACCCTGCCCGTCTGCTGGATCAACCGCGCCTTCTTCATCTCGGGCTGGAAGGGCATCAAGACCCGCGCCCCCGGCATGGACACGCTGGTGGCCCTCGGTGCGGGCGCGTCGCTGGCCTACGGCCTGTTCGCCATCGTCATGATCTGCGTCGGCCTGTACACCGGCAATGACGATTTGGTCATGCAGTACCGCCACGACCTCTATTTTGAATCAGCGGCCATGATCCTGACCCTGATCACCGTGGGCAAAACGCTGGAAGCATACAGCAAAGGCAAGACCACCGACGCGCTGAAAAGCCTGATGAAGCTGGCCCCGCAGACCGCCTGTGTGCTGCGCGACGGCGAGCAGATCACAGTCCCGGTCAGCGAGGTCAATGTCGGCGACCTGTTCCTGGTTCGCCCCGGCGAGAGCATCCCGGTGGATGGCACAGTCGCCGAGGGCATTTCCACCGTGAACGAAGCCGCCCTGACCGGCGAGAGCATGCCGGTGGACAAGTTCCCCGGCTCGCCTGTCAGCGCCGCCACCATCAACCAGAACGGTGCCCTGACCTGCCGTGCCGAGCGCGTCGGCCAGGACACGACGCTGTCCCAGGTCATCCGCCTGGTGCGCGACGCCGCCGCTACCAAGGCCCCACTTGCCAAGACGGCCGATAAAGTTTCCGGCATCTTCGTTCCCACCGTCATCTGCATTGCCACCGCAACGTTCCTGATTTGGCTGCTGCTGGGCCAGACCTTCACGTTCGCGCTGGCACGCGGTATCAGCGTACTGGTCATCAGCTGCCCCTGCGCCCTGGGCCTGGCCACCCCGGTCGCCATCATGGTGGGCAGCGGCGTCGGTGCCAAGAACGGCATTCTGTTCAAGACCGCCGCCAGCCTCGAAACCACCGGCTACACCGACGCTGTGCTGCTGGATAAGACCGGTACCGTCACCACCGGTGAGCCGAGCGTCGTCAAAATCGTTGGCACCGGCAACGTGCCCGAAAAGTTTCTGCTCAGCCTGGCCGCCGGCCTGGAACTGCGCAGCGAACACCCGCTGGCCCGCGCCATTTTGGAACGCGCCGACAAGGATAAGCTCTCCTACACCACCGTCGCCGACTTTGAGGCTGTCCCCGGCAAGGGTTTACAGGGCAAAGTTGCGGGCAAAGTCATCGCGGGCGGCAACGCAAATTTCATCTGCGAGCACTGCGAGTTGCCTGACGATCTGGCCCAGGCGGGCGACGCCATGAGCGCCGACGGCATCACGCCGCTGTATTTCTCGCTGGCCGGCAAGGCGGCGGGCGTCATCGGCGTGGCCGACGTCGTCAAGAAAACCTCGAAATCTGCCATCGACCAGATGAAGGCTCTGGGCCTGAAGGTCGTGCTGCTGACCGGCGACAATACCGCCACGGCCCGCCACATCGGCGCAACGATCGGCCTGGACGCCGACCACGTCATTGCAGGCGTTCTGCCTGCGGGCAAGGAAGCCGAAGTCCGCGCCCTGCAGGCGCAGGGCCGCGTTGCCATGGTCGGCGACGGCATCAATGATGCCCCCGCCCTGACCCGCGCCGAGACCGGCATTGCCATCGGTGCCGGTGCGGACGTGGCGCTGGACGCCGCCGACGTTGTGCTGGTGCGCAGCGATCTGGCCGACGTGCCCGCCGCGGTGCGCCTGTCCCGCGCGGTGGTGCGCAACATCCACCAGAACCTGTTCTGGGCGTTCTTCTACAACGCCATCTGCATTCCGCTGGCGGCGGGCGTGTTCACCGGTATCGGCATCACGCTGAACCCGATGATCGCCTCGGCGGCCATGAGCCTTTCCAGCGTCTGCGTTGTCACCAACGCGCTGCGGCTCAACGCCTTTGACCCGCGCAATGCCGCCCACGACGCCCCGCCGAAGCGCAAGGCCCCGGCCCGTAAACCCATTTTTGAACCCACCACCTGCCCCAGCGGCAGCTGCCCTGTACAGCCTGCCGAAATCAACGATAAAACGGAGGAAATCACCATGAAAAAGACGATTCACATTGAAGGCATGATGTGCGGCCACTGCGAGGCCGCTGTGAAGAAGGCCCTGGAAGCCCTGGACGGCGTTGCCAGCGCCACGGTCAGCCACGAGCAGGGCACGGCCATCGTCGCCCTGACCCATGACGTGGCCGATGCCGAGCTGAAGGCCGCCGTTGAGGCCAAGGACTACACCGTTACCGGCATCGACGCATGAGCACCCTTCGCCGCCGCTGGCGGTTCACCGGCACGGTGCAGGGAGTGGGCTTTCGCTATTACGCCCGCGCCGCCGCACTGCACCTGGGGCTGACCGGCTGGGTCGCCAACAACTGGGACGGCAGCGTCACGCTGGAAGCCCAGGGCGACCGCGCCGCGCTGGACGCGCTGATCCCCTTGATCGAGCGTACCAACCGCTGGGCCCGCATCGAGAACATCGAGACCGCCACCCTCCCCCTCAAGGAGCATGAGTACGGGTTTGAGGAACGGAGCGGGGATTAAATTTACGGGCAGCGCTGCCGAATGGCAGCGCTGCCCGCTTTTTTGCTTGCACTTACCCGCTGTTACGGCTATAATAATACTATATCAATATCAAAAGGGGTTTTCGTTTTGCCCGGAACTTTATATCTTGTCGCTACGCCTATCGGCAATCTGGACGATATGCCGCCCCGCGTGGCTGCCACCTTCGGCATGGCGGACTTCATCGCCGCCGAGGATACCCGCGTGACTCTGCGGCTGCTGAACCATCTGGGGCTGAAAAAGCCGATGGTCAGCTACTATGAACACGCGCTCCACCACGGCGAGGCCATTTTGCAGCGCATTGAAGCGGGCGAAAACTGCGCCCTTTGCAGTGATGCCGGTATGCCCTGCATCAGCGACCCCGGCGAGCAGATCGTTCGCGAGGCCCACGAGCGCGGCATCAAGGTCGTGCCCATCCCGGCCGCGTCAGCCTGCGTCACGGCACTGGCAGCCAGCGGCCAGCCCACGGCCCGCTTTGTGTTCGAGGGATTTTTGCCTGTGCCCAAGCGCGACCGCCGCGAGCGCCTTGCCTTTTTGCAGAACGAGACCCGCACCTTGATCTTCTACGAGGCCCCGCACAAGCTGCGCGGCACGCTGGACGATTTGGCCGCGGCGTTTGGCGCAGGACGCTCTGTCTCGCTCTGCCGCGAGCTGACCAAGCTGCACGAAGAGATCAAAAAAACGACCCTTGGTGAGGCCGTGGCTTACTATAAAGAAAACGACCCCCGCGGCGAGTATGTGCTGGTCCTGGCCGGTGCCGACCCCGCCGCCGTTGAGCAGGCCGCTGCGCCGACTTTGGAAGAAGCCGTCGCCGCTGCCCGCGCCTTGCAGGCAAACGGCCTGCCCCCCGCTGCCGCCGCCAAACAGGCCGCCGCCGGGACACCGTTTAGTAAAGGTGAAATTTATAAGCAGCTTATCCAATAAAAAGCCTTCCCCCTATGGGGGAAGGTGGCCGAGCCCGCGAGGCCGGATGAGGGGCGCGTATGCCCACGCTGCGCCGTAAAAGCGCAGCCTGGCAAGCCTGCCCCTCATCAGTCTGCTTCGCAGACAGCTTCTCCCGAGGGAGAAGCCTTTTTCAACAGGAGTTTCCTATGTGTAAAATCTTAGTCGTCTCCGACGTCCATGGCCGCCTGCGCGACCTTCGTTGGCTTTTGAATAACGAGACCACCGACGCTATGTTCTACCTCGGCGACGGTCTGTACGATCTGAACGCCGCGCTGGAGCTGCGCAAAGAGCCGGTCCCCTACCCCATCTACCGCGTGGCGGGCAACTGTGATATGAACTACAACGAACCCAGCGAGGGAATGGTCCCTTTCGGTGGGGTGCTGTTCTTCTACACCCATGGCCACCATTACGGCGTCAAGATGGGCAGCGAACGCCTGGCCGAGTGTGCAGGGGAGCGCGGCGCGGATGTCGCCTTGTTCGGCCACACCCACCGGCGCGAGCTGGTGCGCGGCGTGGGCACGGCTGCCACCGTCTTTAACCCCGGCAGCCTGCGCGACGGCGGCAGCTACGGCGTCGTTACCATTACCAACGGCGAATGCAGTTTTACCTGGAAGAGGGTGCCTGAATTTTGAACGAGAGCGTTATCTATCTGCCGGAAGTAGACAGTACCAACCTGTGGGCCAAGCATAACCTGGACAAGTTCGGCCCCATCGGCGCGGTGTACACCACCCACCAGACTGCCGGGCGCGGCCGCCTGGGCCGCGATTGGCTCGACGCACCCCACAAGGGCCTGTATTACACGGCGGTCATCAAGACTGACCTGGTCCAGCCCGCCACCTTGCCGCTGTTTGCCAGCCTGGCCGTCTGCGACGCCCTGCAGGAGCGGTATCACATTGACTGCCAGATCAAATGGCCTAACGACCTGCTGCTGAGCGGCAAGAAGATTGTCGGCATTTTGTGCGAGGTCGGCCCCGACGGCCACAGCATTGTGGTGGGCATCGGCATCAACCTGGCTCAGCCGCAGGAGTATTTCGACGCCGCGGGCCTGCCCCACGGCACGAGCCTTGCCTTGCAGGGCGTATCGGTGGACATGGACACCGACCCTGAGTGGCTGGCACAGTACATGACGGATTTCGGCTTTGACCGCGCACTGTACACCTACGAGAGCGAGGGCTTTGCCCCTTACCGTGAGCGCTACAAGGCCTGCTGCGTCAACCTGGGCCGCCGCGTCACCTACGACGGCGGCGCAGGCATCGCCACCGATGTGGACGCCGACGGCCGCCTCATCGTCCACGACGAATCCGGCGACACCCGCGTATTTACCGGCGAAGTCAGCGTAAAGGGCATTTACGGGGCGGTGTGACACTGGCACCACACCGTAGGGGCCGGGCATACCCGTCCCTCCGCTTTCCCATAATCGCTTATCTCCCGTCAAGCAGCGGGCCGCATATGCGCGGCCCCTACATCTCTACAAATAAAAAGCGATGGAACATTTCCTGTTCCATCGCCTTTTTATTATAAATTCTTAATTCATCTTCAAATATTTCCGCACCGGCAGGGAAACCGCCCCGGCCACGACGCAGCAGATGGCCCACTCAAAAATTGCCTGCACGCCCACAAGCAGCACAATGAACATAAACGCATTGGCTGCGCCCAGCGTATTTGCCAGGTTCTGCACGTACTCGCAGTTATAAAAAATCAGCACCAAAAAGCCCATGAAGAACACGGTGTTCAGCACCGGCGCGGCCAGGCCGCCCAGGAAGCAGCAGAGCTTCTCGTTCTTCGGCATCGCTTTGCGCAGGGCGGCAAAAATCAGGCCGGCGCACAGGCCCACCAGCACGCGGGCCACAAAGCAGACCACAAAGGTGCCGAACGGGCTGACCTGAAACAGGGCCGCGCCCATGGCGCTCTTGCCCTCGACCGCCTGGATAAAGCTGGTCGCGCCGAACACGCCGCCCAGGATGGCGCCCGCCGTGGGGCCCATCGTCATGGCGCCGATTGCCACCGGCACCGTCAGCAGCGACGCCGACAGCGGGCCGATCTGCAGATAGCCCAGCGGCGTATAGTTCAGCACAAGCAGAATGGCCACCAGCAGTGCAAGCTGGGTCAGCCAACGGATGTTGGTACGGTTTTTCATATTCAATTTTCCTCCTGCTGCCGTCTCCTACAATTCGGGAGTACAGCGCAAATGTACGGCCCGTCCCGGGCCGCCGACATTCAGTATACCGCAAACAGAAGGAAAAGGCAAGCGCTTTTTGGCCCCCTCGGGAGGAGGGGGGGAAAGGCTTATTACAACTTCCCCTCAACCAGCAAATCTCTGACTTCCAGCAGGTCCTCACATTTGCGGTCGTACAGTTGCGTGATCTCCTCGGTCGGCTGCATCATGTCCGGCACCATCACGGTCACGCAGCCCGCCGCACGGCCCGCACGCACACCGTTGAAGCTGTCCTCCAGCACCAGGCAGTCCTTCGGGTCGAGGTGCAGCTTTTCCGCCGCCAGCAAAAACGTGTCGGGCGCGGGCTTGCTGTGCTTGACCTCCGTGCCGGAGACAACGTCGTGGAAATACCGTGCCGTGCCGGTGTTCTGCAAATTCATCTCGATCATCGTGCGCGGGCTGGAGCTTGCCACGATGCGCGGCATCCCCCTATCATCCAGCGCGGTCAGCAGCTCTTTCAGGCCCTTTTTGCAGGGCACGCCCTGGGCGAACCGTTCGTCGGCCATCTGCCAGACCTTGTCCAGCAGCCGCTGCGGGTCGCCGGGGATGTATTTTGCCACCTGGCTGCGCAGGTTATCCCCCGCCAGCCCGCGGCAGCTGGCGCTGAACGCCGCCAGATCCTCCGGCAGCGGCAGTCCCAGCGCCTTGCAGGCAGGTTCCCACATTTTATCCCACAGCCGCTCCGTGTCAAACATCAGGCCGTCCATATCAAAAATAACGCCTTTAACCATCGGTGTCTCCTTTGTGTATGTCATAATTGTACCTTTTGTGACGCACTTTGCCCGCCATTGCAAGAATAAGGCTTCCCCCTAGGGGGGAAGCTGACTGCGAAGCAGTCTGATGAGGGGCAGCCTTGCCTTACTGCACCCTTACTGGGTCATATCGGCAAACGCGCCCCTCATCCGGCCTTCGGCCACCTTCCCCCAAGGGGGAAGGCAAAATCACTTTTCCAAATACGTCCGCAATTCTTCCAGCTTTTCCCGCCCCTCGCGGTGGCCGCGGTTGTAGAGATCCAGCAGCTTATTTTCGTCGCCCTCAAAGCGGCCGATGGTGATGGGGTCATTGGGACGGATGCAGTGTACGCGGCCGCTCTCTTCCAACTCGTCCAGCTGATCCATCAGGGTATTATAGCGCATCTCCTGGGTCAGCATATCGGCCAAGAACAGCGGTTTATCGCCGTAAAAATCGTCGTACAGCTCCACCATCCGCTGGCTGGGCATCGTCTTACGGAACCCCTTCTGCCGCGTGGTGATGACGACGATTTTCTCAAAGCCCTGGTTCAGCGCCCAGTTCAGCGCGATGGGACAGGAGCAGCCACCGTCCAGGTAGGGCTGGCCGTCCAGCATGACCGGCGTGGACGCCAGCGGCAGGCTGGCCGACGCGCGCACGGCCTCATTGAAGTCAAAATCGGTCTTGCCTTTCTCAAAATAAGCGGGCTTGCCGGTCGCCACATTCGTGGCCACCGCAATCATCCGCATACCACCGTTCCGGAACATCTCCTCGTCGAACGGCACTTCTTTTTTGACGTCGTGCAGCATAAATTGCAGGCCAAACACGCTGCCGCCGCGCAGCGCCGCCTTGGGGCCAAAGTAGCGCGGGTCGTGGCGGTAGCGCAGATTGATACTGGCCGACCGCCCCGGCTGGCGGGAGACATAGTTCATTGCGTTCAGCGAACCGGCGGACACGCCCGCCACCGCCGGGAAATACAGGTCGTTCTCCATGAAGGTATCCAGCACGCCCGCGGTGTACAAACCGCGCAGCGAACCACCCTCCAACAGCAGGATGGAGTTGCCCGGAATCGTGATTTTGCTCATAAAACTCACCTCATATTCAGCATTTTACCCGATTGACAGGGGTTGTGCAAGCAAAATAGCGCGGTTGTTTTACACTTCGGCCAAATTGTGCTAAAATAGAAAAAACTGCCCCGAGAGGATGATTTTTATGCTGACCCTTCGCGGTCTGACTTTCGACGCCGCCGCACCGCGTATCATTGTGCCGCTGTTTGCCCGCAGCCTGGGTGCCCTGCGCCCGCTGGCCGCGGCCGCCGACGCAGACCCCGCCGCCGAGGTGGTGGAGCTGCGCCTGGACCCCCTGCCCGAGGTCGATTTTTCCGCCGCGCTGGCGCTGGTGCGCAGCCTGACGGACAAGCCGCTGATCGTGACGATCCGCACGAAAGCCGAGGGCGGGGAGCTGGCCCTGATGCCCGACACCTACGCCGCCCACTGCCGCGCACTGCTGGCCCAGGGCGGCGTGGACGCACTGGACATTGAGTGGAAGGCCTGCGGCCCCCACCGCGACGCCCTGCGCAACGCCGCCCGCGCGGCGGGTGCGGCGGCACTTTACAGCGAGCACCATTTTGACGGCACGCCCGCCACCGACACCATGGCCGACACGCTGGTGGGTATGGCCGACGCCGGGGCCGACATTGCCAAGCTGGCCGTGATGCCCCACACCGCCGCCGACGCTGCCCGCCTGCTGGAAGCCACAGCCCGCGCCCACGCGGCCCGCCCGGGCGTGCCGCTCATCACGATGAGCATGGGCGCGATCGGGGCCGTCACACGGTTTTGCGGCGGGGCCTTTGGCAGCGCCGCCACCTTCGGCGTGACCTCTGGTACCACCGCCAGCGCCCCCGGCCAGCCCTCGGCGGAGGTTTTAAAAGAAAAACTATTTGTCTCCGGCCAATGATTTGTAGGGGCGGCCTATATGCCGCCCGCAGCTTTCCCGCAAATGGCTGTCCACCGTACACGCGCGGGCTCTATACAAAACAAAAAGCGCGTTCTCTCTTTGCCTGAGAGAACGCGCTGTATTTGTGCTAATGTAGCTTACTCAGCCTGGATAGCACCAGTGGGGCAAACGCCCTCGCAAGCGCCGCAATCAACGCAGGAAGCTGCATCGACAACAGCCTTGTCCTCCATGGTGATTGCACCAACGGGGCAGGTGTCAACACAAGCGCCGCAAGCAACGCACTCGCTGGAAACGGTATGAGCCATCGTGAACTCCTTATCTCCGTGCTGAATCTATATTTTGTACCGTCCCGGCCCTGCACGGCTGCTCCCCGGGGCAGCACACAGTCGGTTTGCTCTGCCTACTGCGTTGTACTTAGTGTACCACATTGTTTGGATTTTGGCAAGTGCCATATCTTGAAATTTTTCGACGGTAAGCCGCAACTAACTACAATTATAGTCCATTATTCGTCCTCTTTATCCGGGGCCTGCGGGGCGCGTTTGCCGCCCCGGATGTAGGCGCATTCGTCCCTCTTATAGATGCGCGGAGCTAAAATTTCAACATTGGAACGTACTTTCAGCGTGCCTGCCACAACGTTCGTCTCGATGACAGTGCCCTCGCCGTCCGGCGTGCGGACGATGCTGCCCACCTGCGGCGTAATCGAATTCAGATATTCGTAACTCTTTTGTTCATAAGCCAAACAGCACATCAGGCGCCCGCATGACCCGCTGATTTTTGCGGGGTTCAGGCTCAGTCCCTGCTCCTTGGCCATCTTGATGGACACCGGCTGGAAGTTCTTGAGGAAACGGCTGCAGCAGAACGGCTGGCCGCACAGGCCCAAACCGCCCAGCATTTTGCTCTCGTCGCGCACGCCGATCTGGCGCAGCTCGATACGGGTGTGGAACTGCGCGGCCAGATCCTTGACCAATTCGCGGAAGTCCACGCGGTTGTCGGCGGTGAAATAGAATACCAGTTTGCTGCGATCCAGCGTATATTCCGCGTCCACCAGCTTCATTTTCAGGTTGTGGGCGGCGATACGCTGCTCACAGATTTCGTAGGCGTGCTGCACATCGGCGCGGTTCTGGCGCATACGGCGCACATCCACGGCGTCGGCTACGCGGATGACCGGCTTGACCTCGCGGGAGAACCCCGGCACCTCATGGGCGGCGCGGACGACCTCGCCGCACTCGGTACCGCGGGCCGTGGTGACGACAACGAAGTCGCCCTCCTTGATTTTAAACGCACCCGGGTCAAAATAATACGCCCGGCCGTTCTCTTTAAATTTGACGGATACTACTTTCATTGGTTTGTCCTTTTATATAATGAAGTCTTTTTTACGTTATCTCCCCCGCCAGCACAGCTACATTCAGGCGCAGGTTGCCGTTGCCGTTCAGGCTCCGGCGTGCCCCGGCGTCGGCGCGCAAAATCTTTGCCGCGTCATCCGGTGTCAGGCCGCCGCACTGTTCCTGGCCGTAGGCCGGGCGGCGCAGGACGGCGCTGCACAGCTGGTCCAGCTGCCACAGCAGGGCCGCAAAGCCCTCCTTGTCGCGCTCATACTTTGTCAGCAGAGCCAGCGCCCGGTAGGTGTCGCCCTGGGCCGCGTAGCCGCACAGCGTTTTCGCCATGCCCAGCGCGGCTTTTGTCGTCTGGTCGTTCCAGCTTTTCAGCGCCGTGCCGATATGCCCCTCGTACAGAAAGGCCAGCTCGTCCGCCGCCTTGGCGGGTAAGCGCTCAGCGCGCAGCCGGGCCGCGCAGTCCGCCGCAGGCACCGGCGCAATCGTGTACGCCGCGCACCGACTGCGAATCGTCGGCAGCACCACCGCCGCGTTAGGTGCTGTCAAAAGAAACAATACACCTTCCGGAGGCTCCTCAATAATTTTCAGAAGTGCATTGGCCGCAGAACCCTGGGTTCCGTTCAAATTCTGCGCCCCGTAAATAAACAGCACGCGGCCCGCCGCGTCGGTGGAAAGCGCCGACCGCTGGATGGCCTCGCGGGCCTCACGCACTTTTTTGACCGGGATCTGCCCGCTGGTACCCTCGCCCTGCAAGACCAGGCACTCGGTGTCCTCTTTTTTCAGCACGGCCTCGGCGTGGGGGCCACCCTGCGGGTAGAGGTAATCCGCCGCCAGGCAGCGCGCGGCAAAGCCTGCGCCGCAGCCCGGCTCGCCCACCAGCAGTACCGCGTGGGGCAGCCGACCGCCGCGCAGAGCAGCGCCCAGTTCGGATTTCAGTGCATCATTGCCGGCCAGACGTTCCAGCATCACAGCTTTTCAAAACGCTCGACGTTGGTGACCATGACGGTCGCGCCGCCGACAGTGACTTCCATCGGCATCGTGCTCTCGATGCCCAAGCCCAGCGTAGCCGTGCCGGGGACGATTTCGGTACGCTGCTTGCAGCACTTGGAGATGATACCGATGCAGTCGTCAACGCGGGCGTCGTCGGTGCAGATGAGCAGCGTCATGTTGCCCGCCATCAGGAAGCCGCCGGTGGTAGCCAGGCGGGTGACGTAGAACTTATTTTTCAACAGCTCGTTACAGACGTTTTTGGAATCCTCTTTGTTGACGATCGCGGTGATGAGTTTCATAGTATACTCGACCTTTCTATGTTAAAAATTACAGATTTCAGCGGTTGCGGTTTTCCCAGTCGCGGCGGCGTTTCCAGCTTTTCACGGTGTCCACGCACCAGTCAAAGACCTCGCGGCCGTAGAACGCCCAAAAGCCAGCCAGCCCCAGCACCAGGCACACTTTTGTGGGGAAGTCGCCCCGGAAGAAGCTGACCGCCCACCAGGCCATCTCATACCAGCCCAAATACTTGATTTTGAAGGGGATAATGCCCATCAGCAGCACGGTCTGGTTGGGCCACAGCCAGGCGTAGGCCAGCAGCAGGCTCATAAAGATCGGCTCGCAGGAGGCGTACCCGGTCAAAAAGCAGCTGATCCACGCGCCCAGCATGCCCAGGGCAATATAGAGCGTCATGCGGAAGTCGCCCCAGACGCGGGTCAGAGCGTTGCCGACCCAGAAGTAGAACACCAGGTTCAGCACACCCAGCGCACTGCCCAGCCAGATGGGCTGAAACAGAAACGTAACGAGCCGCCAGACCTGCCCGGCCGCGAGATACGCGCGGCTGAGGTCGATCTGGTAGGCAAACTGCCAGCTGAACAGCAGGATGATCAGCCCCGCCGCCAGCTGGCCCAGCATCAGGCCGTTGATAAGGTAGGGGATGCCGCGCCCGCCGCAGCGGCGTTCGAGTTTATCGATCCAATTCATGGGGAAGAGTTCCTCCGTGTATATAGATTTACAGAATATATTATAGCAATTCTGCGGCCAAAGTGCAACAAATTCCCTGTCGAATCCCTTGCGGCGGGGCGTAAAATATGCTAGGCTTATTTTTATAAGGGCAATACCGCATAATTCTAAGTGCCGATACGGGGAGCGAGGTGCGGCAGATGCCGGAGCGGTGCTTAAGCCGTCAGGCGGGAATTGTGCGGTATTGCCCTAAGGAAAAAGGAGCCGCATATGGGACGTACATCCACCAAAGAGAACAAGACAAGCTACCAGCTGGCCCGCGAGGAACTGGGCCTGACCCGGGAAAAGGCCAGTGAGCTGCTGGAGACCATCGCGCCCGAGCGCATTGAAAAAATCGAGAACGAGCGCACTGTCCCCCGCCCTGACGAGGTGCTGACGATGGCCGAAAAGTACAAACGGCCGTCACTGTGCAACTATTACTGTTCGCGCCAGTGCCCCATCGGGGAGCAGTATGTGCCCCAGGTGCCCATGCGGGAGCTTTCGGCCATTGTGCTGGAAATGCTGGCCTCGCTGAATGCGATGAACAAGGAAAAGGAACGCCTCATCGAAATTACCGCTGACGGGCATATCTCCAATGATGAAATCGACGATTTCATCCACATCCGCAAAGAGTTGGAGCGTATCTCCGTCACCGTGGAGACGCTGCAGCTCTGGACCGAGCGGATGCTTGCCAACGGCCAGATCGACGCGGAGATCTATAAGGAGAAGATGGCGGAGTAACCAACTGCAGGGGTCGGCCCCCCGACGACCCGCTTTTCCTTCTCTCCGCAGCAAAAAACGCCCCCTATTTTTCTAAATTTACCCTGTTTGCGCAATAACCCGCGTGGTAAAATCGTAGTACAGGGTGATGGAGCGACACCCTGTACCTGAAATGCTTACTTATGGCAATACCGCACAATTCCCGCCTGACGGCTTAAGCACCGCTCCGGCGGCTGCGGCACCTCGCTCGCCGTATCGGCACTTAGAATTATGCGGTATTGCCTTATAAAAAAGGAGAAATAGAGGATGTTTACGCTGTTTGTGATTTTGGTTTTCGGCTGGCTGTTCTTCAAGTCGGTGGGGCTGGCGTTTCACCTGACCTGGGGACTGGCAAAAATTGTGGCGACGCTGCTGTTCGTGGTGGCCCTGCCGCTGCTGGTGATGTTTGCGGTGCTTGGCGCCCTGCTGCCCCTGCTGGTGCCTGTCGCCCTTGTCGCCGCCGCCTATGGGATTTTAAAAAATTACGCCTGACCTGACAAAAAAGTAACCGCCCGGCATCGCAATGATGCCGGGCGGTTATTGTTTGCATGGCTTCTCCCTTGGGAGAAGGCTCTTTCTTTTACAGCAGCTTATTCGCCAGCGCGTGGCTCGTTCTTGTCAGGGACAGATTCGCCAGTTCCTGATTGTCCAGCGTGTAGCGCAGCACCAACACGTTTGCCACAAACAGCACGGCCAGCTTGACCGGCATACTGCCGGAGTCCAGCGGGCTTTCCTTGGCACCGCACAGCAGCACCACGTCTGCCAGCGCCACACCGGGCGCGTCGTCGTAATGGGTTATCAAAATCACCTTTGCGCCGTTCTCCTTGGCCAGGTGCAGTGTGTCCATCATGTCCCGCGTTGCGCCGGAGTAGGAGACGAACAGCACCACATCTTCCGGCCCCATCAGGCTGGCGGTGATTGCCTGCATATGGCTGTCCCCCGCCGTGTGGAACTTGGTGGTAACCGTGGAAAACCGCGCCCAGATGTCATTTGCCAACACCTGGCTGCCGCCCTGGCCGAAGCAATACACCTGCCGTGCCCGCTGCAACAGAGTGGCCGCGCGGTCGATGGCGTCGGGGTCCAGGGCGCTGCGGGTGCCGTTCAGTGCCTCGATGGCCGTATTGTAGGCGTGGGTGCAAAGGGTCTGGGTGTCCACGCCGGGTTCCAGCTTCAGCGTGACCGGCAGGGCCGTGGCCGTCGCCTTGGCCAGCGCGATCTTCATTTCATTGTACCCATCAAACCCCAGCGAGCGGCAGAATCGGAAAATCGTAGCCTCCGCCACGCCGCAGGCCTTCGCCAGCGACGAGATGGACAGGTATTGTGCGTCCTCTGCGTGCTGCAATAAGTAATCCGCGACGATGATGCCCGATTTTGTCAGGCTGTCGCGCTTGGTGCGCAGCATCTCCCAAAAACTCTGCTCAACCATGGTGGATGGATCCTTTCCGGTGTATTTTCCTGATAATAGATTGCTGCCGCAGGGCAATGCTCCGCCCCTATCTTTATAGTGTACTGCCCGTCAGTTCCTTTTGCAAGGCTTCGGCCAGAACTTTGTGGGCCTCCAGCGTCATGTGCATCCCATCCACATCCGAGCATCCCGCCCCGGGCAGGGTGTTCGCATCCAGGAACCGCACATGGGCCATGCCCTCGAGCATCGGTTTCAGCCGGGCGGCGATGCCCGCGCAGCGTTCGTGGCAGCCGGGGCCCATTTCCTCGCGGAATTTCAGCTTGTCGTACTCCGGCGTGATGGACGGCGGCACGATGATCAGCACATCCGGGTTGGCGTTGTCGCGCCAGCACTCGGTGTGCAGCGCCTTTTTCACCAGCCGCACAATGCCCAGCGAGATCAAATAAGAGCTGCAGTCGAACCGGTTCTTGCTGTCGTTCGTGCCCAGCATGATGGTCACGGTGTCCAGCGGCGCGTGGCTCATCAAAATCGGCGTGATGAGCGCCAGGCCGTTCATACCCTCGGTGATGGCATCGTCAAACACGGCCGTGCGGCCAGGCAGGCCTTCCTCAACCACCGACCAGCCGTCACCCAGCAGATTTTGCAGCACCATGGGGTAGCGCTCGTCGTCGCCGTAACGTCCATCTCTGGCCGGGTCATAGCCGTAGGTGTTGGAATCGCCGTAGCAAAGCACGCGGCGGCGGGTCATGTTTTCATAAGTCATAAAAGAGGCTCCCTTTCTCAAAAATGAAAAGTTATTTTTTTATTTCATTATATAGGGAAAACGCCTTCGTTGCAAGTGACTATCTTCCAGTTTTTACGGCCTATTTTTGTGCATTTGTGCAAAAAATAGGCAAAGTTTCTCGAAACGAATGCCTCATTTGACATTTTTCATTTTCGCAGGGAAAGGAGTATTCCAAGGCCGCCTCAAAGGCGTTTTTCCATAAATCTTATGGGTGATCGCCTTTTTTGCCTGCTGTTTTTCCGCCGGTGCGCAGAGGGAGCCCTCCTTTTTTGGAACTTGTTTTCATTTTGTAATAACTGCAAAAGAAATACTTTTCATCCGCAAGCCCACGAAATCGCTGTATTTCTGCGTGTATTCTGCACTATATACAGCTAATTTTGTGCAACTTGTACAGAAACGGCCGTTTTTCTTGGCTATTTCACATCTTTACAAAATGAAAAAAGTTTTCTAAAATAGAGGCATCACGAGGGACACAGAACGATGATGCCCCCAACAAGGCCGAAAGGCAAAAAGGAGAACAACGTATGAAAAAGCAAGTATCCGCGATTTTGGCCGCCGGTATGGCTGCCAGCCTGTTGGTAGGCTGCGGCGGCGGTTCCACCTCCACTGCCCCCGCCGAGAGCACTTCCACCGCCGCCTCCACCGAGGCCGCCGCTCCCGCAGAGTCCACCGAGGCCGGCCAGGCCGCTGATATTACCCTGTGGACCTACCCCATCGGCAAGTGGGGCGACTCCGAGTCCGTCGATGCACTGCTGGCTGACTTCAACGCCCAGTATCCCGACATCCACGTCACGGTCGAGTACCTTGACTACACCAACGGCGACGACCAGGTCAACACCGCCATCGAGGGCGGCAGCGCACCCGACCTCGTTATGGAAGGCCCCGAGCGTCTGGTCGCCAACTGGGGTGCCAAGGGCCTGATGGTCGACTTGAGCGACCTGTGGACCGATGACCAGAAGGCCGACATCAGCGCCAGCGTTGAGTCCGCCTGCAAGGATTCCTCCGGTGCTTACTACGAGTTCCCGCTCTGCATGACCGCCCACTGCATGGCCATCAACAAGACCGTGTTTGAGGCTGCCGACGCCATGCAGTACGTGGATGCTGAGAATCACACCTGGACCACCGACAACTTCCTGAAGGCTGTGCAGGCCGTCTACGACTCCGGCAAGACCGACGTCGGCGCGATCTACTGCAGCGGCCAGGGCGGCGACCAGGGCACCCGCGCCATCATCAACAATATGTACGGCGGCACCTTCACCGATGCAGCCCACACCAAGTACACCGCTGACTCCGCTGAGAACGTCAAGGCCATCGAGACCCTGTACAACCAGGACGGCATCAACTTCGACGCTTCCATCAACGGTGGCGAGGAGATCACCCTCTTCCGCAACGGCACCCTGCAGATGGCTTTCTGCTGGAACATTGCCCAGCAGACCAACAGCGACAACAGCGCGGCCGGCACCACCAACAACGGCGACGACATCCTGTTCATGGCGTTCCCCACTGAGTCCGGCGATCCCGCTCTGTGCGGCGGCATCTGGGGCTTCGGCATCTTCGACAACGGCGACGAGAACAAGATCGCCGCTTCCAAGACCTTCATCAACTTCATGGCCAACTCCGACGAGACCGCCAAGGCCGTCAAGACCTCTACTTACTTCTCTGTGAAGAACTCCCTGTCTGATCTGTACGCCGACGACGAAGTCATGAACGAGTACCAGAAGCTCATGCCTTACCTGGGCGACTACTATCAGGTCACTCCCGGCTGGGCCGAGGCTCGTACCGCTTGGTGGAATATGCTGCAGCAGGTTGGCGAGGGCGCTGACGTGACCACCGCCGTTACCGAGTTCTGCACCACCGCAAACGCAGCCGCTGCCGGCTGATAACGGCTGAAAACCTCCTTCTTCCTTTGTAACACCCCCCACGGCGTCCGACCTCTGACCTCAAACGCAGCGGTGGGACGCCGCTTTTATTGAAACTCACCTGTGAATTTTAAATTTAGAAGGGAGCGATCCTCTTGGCAAACACAGCCGCCAAAAAGAGTGAGCCTAAGATGAGCCGTGCGCTTGTCCGGCAGGAGACCATCGCCGGTTATCTGTTCCTGCTGCCCAGTCTGGTGTTCTTTATCGGCTTCGTCATCTACCCCATGGTGATGTGCGTATTCACGAGCTTCTTTGATTCCACCATGAACCGTGCCGACGTCTTTGTCGGCTTCCAGAACTACATCGCCCTGTTCCACGACAGCGTGTTCCTGGGTGCCTTGCGCAACACGCTCATCATCGTGATCGTGTCGGTACCCATCACCTGCATCTTCTCGCTGTGGGTGGCATCCGCCATCGTCAATATGCCGCCGTGGGCGACCTCGCTGTTCCGCGTCATCTTCTATCTGCCCGTCGTCACCGGCTCCGTCGCCGTCACCGTCGTGTGGAAGTGGATGTTCAACAACTACTACGGCATCTTCAACTACCTGGGCAAATCCATGGGCATCATTGACCAGAACATCAACTGGCTGGGCGACGCCCGATACGCCCTGGGCTGCATCATCCTGATTCTGCTCACCACCTCCGTCGGCCAGCCCATCGTTCTGTACGTTTCCGCCCTGGGCAACGTCGACCAGTCTTTGGTCGAGGCTGCCGAGGTGGACGGTGCCACCAAGCTGCAGGCCTTCTGGAAGATCAAGTGGCCGCAGATCATGCCCACCACACTGTACATCCTGGTCATCACCACCATCAACTCCTTCCAGTGCTTCGCGCTGATTCAGCTGTTGACTTCCGGCGGCCCGAATCACTCCACCGATACCATCATGTACTACATCTACTACACCGCCTTCAAGCTGTACAAGTACGGCTACGGCAACGCGATGGGCGTTATCCTGGCCCTGATGATTGCCGTGCTGTCCGCTGTGCAGTTCAAGGTCACGCAGTCTGACTGAAAGGAGGAAATTTGACATGGAAGCAACGAAAACCGCTGCGCCTGCCACTGAGCAGACCAAAAAGAAAAAGAAGAAAGTTTCCCCCTACATGGTGTTCAGCACCATCGTCATCATCCTGCTGGCGATTGCCTTTGCCTTCCCGCTGTACTGGATCATCACCGGCTCCTTCAAGACGCAGGTGTCCATCAACGCCACCACGCCCGAATGGTGGCCCAGTGAGTGGGTCGCCACGAACTACGCCAAGCTGTTCAGCCGCCAGAAAGCCCCCCTGTGGGAGTTTGCAGTGCCGTTCAGCAGCAACTTCAGCAAAGACGGCAAGGACATCATCTGGTGGTCCGGCCCCCAGGTGCCCGCCGCCATCCGCTGGCTCATCAACACGGTCTTTATGGCCGTTGCCTCAATGATCCTGACCTGCATCACCTCCGCCATGGCCGGTTATGCCCTGGCGAAAAAGCGCTTCGTCGGCCGCAGCGTTCTGTTCACCCTGATCGTCTGCGCCATGGCGCTGCCCAAGCAGGTCATCCTGATCCCCCTGCTGCGCGAGATGAGCAGCCTGAACCTGTACAACACGATCTGGGCGGTCATCTTCCCCATCGTCGGCTGGCCTTTCGGCGTGTTCCTGATGAAGCAGTTCAGCGAGGGCATCCCCGGTGAGATGCTGGAAGCCGCCCGCATCGACGGTGCCAGCGAAGCCACGACCTTTACCCGCATCGCGCTGCCCATCATCAAGCCCGGCATCGGTGCGCTGGCCATCTTCACCTTCATCAACTCCTGGAACGACTACTTCATGCAGTTGATCATGCTGTCCAGCACCAGCAAGCTGACGATCTCCCTTGGTATCGCCAAGCTGCAGGCCGAGAACTCCACCGACTACGGCCTGATCATGGCCGGCGCCGCGCTGGCCGCCGTGCCCATCATCATCGTGTTCCTTGCCTTCCAGAAGTACTTTACCAAGGGCATCACGATGGGTGCTGTTAAGGGCTAAAAATCCGACCGCCGGAAGTTCCGGTTGTCGAAAAGCTCTTGTAGGGGCGAGCATTGCTCGCCCGTGCCCGTTTGCCTTGCATGAAAACTGACCCGGGAACCGCGATGCTGCGCCAAGTTGGCGGGCGACCGATGGTCGCCCCTACACATTCCATAAACCAAGAATGTGATTTTTTGACACGCTGTGTCGCCGCATCCCACATATCCGCACTACCCTTCTCCTTCAAAATTCAACGTAACATCAGCTATTTATGAACAGGAAGTGTTTTGTTTATGAAAGACATTACCAAGTACCGCGGTATTATCCCCGCCTTCTATGCCTGCTACGCGGAGGACGGCTCTATCTCCACCGAGCGCGTCAAGGCGCTGACCCGCCACCTGATTGCCAAGGGCGTCAAGGGCGTCTACGTCGGCGGTTCCTCCGGCGAGTGCATCTACCAGCACCCGGACGAGCGCAAAGCCGTTCTCGAGGCCGTCATGAGCGAGGCCAAGGGCAAGATCACCGTCATTGCCCACGTTGCCTGCAACAATACCGCCGATTCCGTCGAGCTGGCCGCCCATGCCGAGAAGTGCGGCGTTGACGCCATCGCGTCCATCCCGCCCATCTACTTCCACCTGCCCAACGACGCCATTGCCGCCTACTGGAACGCCATGAGCGCCGCTGCCCCCAACACAGAGTTCGTCATCTACAACATTCCGCAGCTGGCCGGCACGGCGCTGACCATGCCCCTGCTGCAGACCATGCTCAAGAACCCCAACGTCATCGCCGTCAAGAACAGCTCCATGCCCACCCAGGACATCCAGCTGTTCAAGGATGCCGGCATCCAGGCCCGCGGCGAGGATGGCTTCGCCGTGTTCAACGGTCCCGACGAGCAGTTCGTCTCTGGCCGCGTCATGGGCGCCGACGGCGGCATCGGCGGCACCTACGCCGTCATGCCCGAACTGTTCATCCGCATGAACGAACTGATCGAGAAGGGCGACATCCCCACTGCCCGCGCCATCCAGTACAAGGCTGACCGCATCATCTACAAGATGTGCGAGGCCAAGGGCAACCTGTACGCGGTCATGAAGGAGATCCTGCGCCGGATGTACGGCCTGGAGCTGGGCGGCGTCCGTGCCCCGCTGGCTAACCTCGCCCCCGAGGATGAGGCCGTCGTCGCCGAAGCGCAGCGCATGATTGAGGAAGCCGTCGCGGCACTGTGAGGAGCGCAGCATGATCGTAGATTCGTTTGATTACATTGCCTGTTACAAGGGCTTGCACCCGAACCTGGACACCGCCATCGAATGGCTGAACAGCCACACGCTGGATGCGCTGGAAAACGGCAAGACCATCATTGACGGCGACAAGGTTTTTGTCAACGTGATGGATGCCGACCTGCGCGATGCCGAGGGCGCAGCGTTTGAATACCACCGCCGCTACGCCGATCTGCAAATCGACCTGACCGGCGGCGAGTACCTGGGCTGGGCATCCGAGGGCAAGGACGAGGGCGCCTTTGACGAAACCGCCGACTGCGGTTTCAAGTCCGCCCCCGATCACTGCGGCATGACGCTGGGCGATGGCCGTTTCGCCATCTTCTTCCCCGGCGAGCTGCACAAACCCAGCTGCAAGACCCCCGGCTGCACCCACGTAAGAAAAGCCGTCGTCAAGATTTTGATGAAATAATTTGCATTCCCCAAGCCTTCCCCCTTGGGGGAAGGTGGCCCCGCAGGGCCGGATGAGAGGTAAGCTATCGATGGTTGCCCGTAAACGGGTTGCCGCCGTAAGCTCCGCCCTCATCAGTCACCTTCGGTGACAGCTTCCCCCGATGGGGAAGCCTTTTTGCGTATGGAAAGGAGTCTTTCTCATGACCCACGAACAAATCTTCACCCAAATCCAGGGCGGTCTTATCGTCTCCTGCCAGGCATTGGAGCACGAACCGCTGTACACGAAAGAAGGCGGCGTCATGCCGCTGATGGCCAAGGCCGCCGCCCAGTCCGGTGCTGTCGGCATCCGCGCCAACACCGTGCGCGATATCACCCAGATCAAGCAGGTCGTTGACCTGCCGGTCATCGGCATTATTAAAAAGGATTACCCCGGCACGCCGATGTACATCACCGTCACGATGAAGGAGGTCGACGAGCTCGTCGCCTGCGGCGTGGACATTCTGGCTGTGCAGGGCACCGGTGCCCTGCGCCCCAATGGGCAGACCAGCGCCGAATTTATCCGCGCCATCAAGGAAAAGTACCCCGACCAGCTCGTTATGGCCGACTGCGACAATATTGAGAATGCGCTGGCCTGCGCAGGAGCCGGTGCGGATTTCGTCGGTACGACAATGCGCGGCTACACCCCCGAGACGAAGGGCATCAACGACGTTGACTTCGGCTTTATCGCCCAGCTGGCCCGCGAGTGCCCGGCCAAGGTCATTGCCGAGGGCCACATCCACACGCCCGAGCAGGCCGTGCAGGCCCTCTACGCCGGTGCGTTCGCGCTGGTCGTGGGCGGTGCCATCACCCGCCCGGCCGAGATCACGGCCCGCTACACTGCCGCCATCAACAACCACAAATAAGCAGGTGCGCTATGAGTAAAACCTATCTGGGCGTCGATATCGGCGGCACAGCGGTCAAGCTGGGCCTGGTCGATGACACCGGCCGCGTGCTGCGCCACGCCGAGCGCAGCGTCAGCTTTGACGGCTACAAGACGCCGATCCTGGACACCGTGCAGACCGCCATCCGCGACTTTTTGGGCAACCATGATGTGCCGAAGCTCGAGGGTATCGGCGTGTCCGCCACCGGGCAGATCGACAGCCGCCGCGGCGTGGTCGCGGGGACCTGCGGCAATTTCCCGGGTTGGATCGGCGTAGATATAAAAGGCACGCTGGAACGCGAGTTTGGCCTGCCGGTCACCGTCGCCAACGACGCAAACTGCATGGTGCTGGGCGAAGTCTGGGTCGGCGCGGCCAAGGGGTACACCGATGTGATCGGTGTCACCTTAGGCACCGGCGTGGGCGGCGGCATCATCACCGGCGGCCGTTTGTTGGAGGGTGCGCGGGGCCTTGGCGGTGAGCTGGGACATTTCCGCCTGCACGCGCTGGACGGCGTGGCCTGCACCTGCGGTGCCATCGGCTGCTATGAGCGGTACGCCGCCACGACGGCGCTGGTGCGCGGTGCCCAGAAGATGGGCCTGGACGCCCCCGACGGCCGCGCGATCTTTGAGGCAGCCGCCGCAGGTAACGCCCGCATGCTGGCTGTGCTGAACGACTGGATCAGCGAGATCGCGCAGGGCCTGGCCGGGCTGGTACACATCTTCAACCCGCAGCTGATTTTGATTGGCGGCGGTGTCAGCGCCCAGCAGGAGCTTTTGATCGATCCGCTGGCCGCGCAGGTGTGCAAGTCGGTCATGCCCGCTTTCGCGGAGGGGCTGGAAATCAAAGCCGCCGCCCTCCAAAACGACGCCGGTCTGGTCGGTGCCGTGTATTATTTCCGGGAAAATCAATAACCACAACATCACCCCGGGCACATTGCCGAATCCGGCGTGTGTTCCCGGGGTGTTTTTCGTCATTTTGACAGCTATGCACTTTTAGTCTTTTTAGTATTTAAATCGCCTATGTAAAAACGAAAATTCGCGTATTTAGTCCCTTTTAGCATCTCATTTCTTTAAAACCTCTTGCCGCACACATCATCTTGTGCTATAATACTGCCATGATAAACACAACATTACCACAATCGAATACCGTCCCCGCCTGCACGACGCTGGGGTCCGGGGTGTGGCTGGCGTTCCGGCATATCGCAGGCACATCGGCCCCCGCCGTGCCGCCGCCCGCTGCCGGGGCACACCTGCTCTCGGTGGAGTTCTGCCGCCGGGGCCGCCATGCGCTGCCCGCCGGGGACTACTGCACCATCGCCGCCGACGGCCACGCCGCTGTGAGCATGACCGCCGCCGGGGCCGACGACTACTACCCCGGGGCCGTTTATGAGGGGCTGCAATTCTGGATCGACCCGGACGCCCAGACCGGCAGCGGCTTTCTGGCCCTGATGGGCCTGGACGTCCATGGCATCATCAACTATTTCTGCGCCAGCGGCCCCTATTACTGCCCCATGGGTGACGAACTCGCCGCGCTGGTGGACGAGCTTTGGCGCGAATTCGACGTCTCGGGCTATGCCAGCCCGGGCGAGCTTCGCTATGCCGTGGTGCGGCTGCTCTATATGCTGCTGCAGCTGCCTTACGCGGACCAGATGGCCTGGTATCCCCGGGCGCAGGTGGATTTGGTGCGCGATGCCGAGACCCTGATGCTGGCAGATTTGTCGGTGCGCCACACCGCCAGGGAGCTGGCCGTGCAGTTCGGCGTCAGCGAGAGCAGCTTCAAAGCCTACTGCCGCGACGTGCTGGGCGACGGCTACCTGCCCTACTTCCGCCGCAAGCGGCTGGAAAAGGCTGCAGACCTGCTGGCCCACACGGACTTAAAGGTACAGGACATCGCCGTACAGGTCGGCTACGAGAGCCAGAGCAAATTTGCCAAAGCCTTTGCCGACCAATTCCGCCTGACCCCACTGGAATACCGGCGGCTGGCGGAGAAATAAAAAAGCTTTCCCCGTGGGCACAGTGTAAAAACTGTGCCCACGGGGCTTTTGTTGTTTATAGACCGCATTGCTTACTTTTTCTTTCCCAGCAGTTCCTTACGGATATACGCAAAGCACGCGTCCTCGCCCTTGTCGCGTAAAATCAGCAGGCAGGTTTCCAGCTGTTTGCGGGTCTCGGGGTGCAGGATGTAGTGATCCCTGCTGCGGTCGTAGTACTCCCACGCAGCGGCGTCGGTGTACCGGCTGCCCTTGTAGTTTTTGCTGGCGGCAATACGGTCGCAGACCATCTCGGCCACGTATTTTTCGGGCATCCGCATCCCGGCCATGGCATGGTCGCCGTCCGGGGCGTAGTCGATCCAATATTCCAGGTGGTGCTTGTTCCGGCCCTTGTGGTGCAGCCAGGCCGCGCTGTATCCTTCGGTCTGGCGCTGGGCGTTGTTGGGGCTGCAAGTGCCCTGCCAGTACTTGGCACCGGCCCAGAACTCCACCGGCGCGAGCTTGCTCAAATCATGGGTCAGCCCCTGCCAGTACAGCCCGCAGCGGAAGCAGTGCTTCATCACCAGCATTTTATGATGATGGATCGTTTTATAATGCTTGATCGGATGCCACAAAGTAAATACTCCTTTAGTAGATAAAAGATATAGATAATAAAAAATGTGGTATTTTCGCCCCAAGGGCGAAAACGAAATTTTGAGCGCCGCGCAAGCGGTGCGATCCGCCAATTTTCTTATCTATTATCTTTTTTATCTGTCCCATTTGTCGCACAGCGCGGCGATCTGGCTGGCGAATTTGGCAAGGTCCTTGTTGGCGCCGCCCTGGTTGTGGCGGATGACCTCCATCAGGCGCTTGCCCATGTTGACGAGCCGGTCGTAGGCAGCGCTGGTGCGCACCATCTCGGCGCTCTTGGTGCGGATGATCTTCTGCGTGTTGCCCGTCTCGGCACAGGCAACGCGCCCTTCGGCCGCGATCCAGACCGAGCCGTTGTACGGCGCGTCGGCCTCGTAGCCTTCGGTGCGCAGTTTCTCGGCCCAGTGCTCGGCCACAGCGTCCTCGCCATGATTGACAAAAACGAACTTCGGCTTCTCGTCAAAGGCGTGGAGCCAGGCGGCCAAACCATCACAGTCCGCATGGCCCGAAAGCCCGCCCAGCTGCGCAATGCGGGCCTTGACCTGCACCGGCTCGCCGAAGAGCTTGACCTCCTGTGCGCCGTTGACCAGCGCATTGCCCAGGGTGCCCGGGCTTTGGTAGCCGACGAACAGCACCGTGCACTCCGGCCGCCAGAGGTTGTATTTCAGGTGGTGGCGGATGCGGCCCGCATCGCACATACCGGCGGCGGAGATAATGACTTTCGGCGTCGGGTCGCCGTTGATGGCCATGGATTCCTCTTTCGTCTCGCTGATGTGCAGCCCCGGGAACTGCAGCGGGTTCCGGCCGCTCTGCACCAGGGCAAGGGCCTCGTCGTCGTAACACTCGGCGAAGTTTTCCCTGAAAATCGTGGTAGACTTACTGGCCAGCGGGCTGTCCACGAATACCGGGAAATTGTCGTGGCCCTTGACGCGCTTTTCGGCCTTGATCTGGCGGAAGAAATAGAGCAATTCCTGCGTGCGGCCCACGGCAAAGCTGGGGATGACCACGTTGCCGCCCTTGTCAAAGGTCGATTGCAGCACGGCGGTCAGTTCGCCCAGGTAGTCGGGCTTGGGGCCGTGGCTTCGGTCGCCGTAGGTGGACTCCATGACGAGGTAATCGGCATGGCCGGGGTTGGCCGGATCCTTGATGAGCGGCTGGTGCTGGTTGCCGATATCGCCGGAAAACACGATGATTTCCGGCGCACGGCCCGGCTCCGCAATGCGCAGCGAGATGGACGCGCTGCCCAGCAGGTGGCCCACGTCGGTAAAGCGCACCTCGATACGCCCCTGGGGGCCGTCGAACAGGGTCTGCCATGCCTCATAGGGGCAGGGCACGAACTGCTTCATGACGTTTTGGGCGTCCTCGACCGTGTAGTCCGGCTCGATCATTTCCGCGCCGCTGCGCATGGCCTTACGGTTTTTCCACTCGGCCTCCTGCTCCTGGATGTGGGCGGAGTCCTCGAGCATGATGCCGCAGAGGTCGCGGGTGGCCTCGGTGGTATAGACCGGGCCGCGGTAGCCATTTTTGTACAGGTACGGGATGCGCCCCGAGTGGTCGATATGGGCATGGGTCAGCAGCAGGGCCTCATAGGTGCCGGGGGCATAGGGCAGGTCGGCGTTTTCGTAGACGTCGCGCCCCTGCTCCATGCCGCAGTCCACCAAAAAGCGGTGCCCCGCGGCTTCGACCTGTGTGCAGCTGCCGGTGACTTCCCGGTCAGCGCCGAGGAATGTGAGTTTCATGTGGGTGCCCCCTTTGGTCAAATAATCCATATGTTTGGTGAGCGGCGGGTGGGGTATGGGGATGTTTGGCAAGGTGCGATGCGGGGCGTCGAGGACGCCGCCCCCTACAACTAAAGTGCCAAGTCGTGCCAAGGGAAAGGTGCGGCGGCCAGAGGGCTGGCCGCCCTACGGAGCCGTAGAGGAAAATGAGAGGGGCAAGGGAGGGCGGCAGCCCTCCCCCGACAGCGTGGGCGGAGCAGAGCCCCGCCCCACGTCGCAACAGCGGCAGTTTTCTTTGCGAGCTTTCTTTTGCTGCCAAAAGAAAGCGACCTCCCGGGAGGATGCCGTTCATCCTTTAGCCGCGCCGCCCGACGCCGTACTGCGGGGCCTCGGGCAGGACAAAGTCATCATTGAAATTATTCGTCAGATCGTTAATGTTCATGCGCACAGCCCAGAATACGTCGCCGTAGTCGCGCAGAACGGTGTAGTCAACATTCAGGGCCGCCAGCGTGGCGGTGTCGGTGACGATGTAGGCGGTGTCGCCCTCGGGCGCGTACTCGGTCAGGCTGTTCTGGTAGACGCGGCTCACCGTGCCGCCGTCGGCCAGGGCTTTGGCTGCGTCAGCGGGCAGGCTGACCAGCTGGATGCGCGCCGTGGCAGGCAGGGCGTTCAGCAGGTCGCCGCGGGTGATATCGCCGTATTCCAGCTCGGTCACGCCGCCAGCAAAGGCTTCGGCGGATGTGCCCTCAGGCAGGCCGCCGGCGTTATCGTTTGCCACAATTTCAGCGTAGAGCGCCGCCAGATAGTTGCCGAAGCTGATGGTCTTGCTGGCGTCGGGGTTTTCGGCGTAGGTGAACAGCGGCGTGTAGTAGATGCTCTGGTCATCGGCATCCAGCCCGGCCAGCTTGGCGGCGGCGTAAATGTAGGCGTCCGCACCCGCCTGCTGCGCTTTGTCAACGCTCTCGGTCGGGGCGGCGGTGTCCTTGCCGCCTGCGGCCTCGGTGTCCTTGTCGGGGTCGGCAGCATCACTTGCCGTGGTCTGGTCGTCGGCGGCAGCACTGGCGGCCAGGGTTTCCCAGTCGGTGCGTTTTGCCTGCAAGGTGTCCGCCGTCACGGCGCTCTGCACTTCGGCGCGGCAGCCGCCGCCCTGGGTGAACACCAGATTCAGCTGCGCCACGCCGTCCAGGCCCAGGCCCGCGCCCAGCACGTTCGGGCTGCTCTCGGCGGTCGTGCCGTCGATGATGGCGGTCACGCCGCTGTTCAGCAGCGCCTTCTGCCAGTCACCCTCCGGCGTGGTGGACGCCACAGCGATGATGGCATCGCACCCGGCGTTCTGCAACGCCGTGATCTGCTCGTTCGCGGTGTCGGTCCAGTCGCGGGCCGTGATGAACTCGCCGTTGGAGGCGGAAATTTTCGCCGCCTGGGCTGTATCGTTCAGCGCAAAGAAGCCGATTTTGTACCCCGCGCGCTCGACGATCGTGTACATACCGTTGGTGACGCGGTTGCGGTTCCAGCTGGTGGAGCGGTAGAACACGGCGGTGGCGTCGGTGTTGATGAGGTTCGACGCCAGCGACGGGCCGCTGCCCATGTTGGCGTCACTGACCAGGCGGGACGTTCCGTAGGCGAAGTCGTCCAGCGCCATGGCCTGCAGGTCGTACCCGGCCGCCGAGAAGCCGGACAGCATATCCATACCGCCGGTCAGGCTGGCGCTCTGGGTACCGTGCAGCGCCCCGCCCGCATCCAGCAAAATCGAATCCGGGGTCGAGGCCTTCAGTGCGGCAGCGTCCGCCAGCGTCGTGCGGTCGCCGTGCAGCCCTGCTGTGGCAAAGACCGGGACCGTAATGTCCCCGATGCGCACCAGGCAGGAAATGCTCTCGGTACCGTCGGCCAGCGTGGCCGTGATGGTACATTCGCCGCTGTCGGTGCGGGCGCGGACCGTGCCGTTTTTGTCCACGGTGGCAATGTTTTTGTCACTCGTCGTCCAGTAGACCCTGCGGCCGCCTTCATCCTCGCCCGGCTCGTTCGTCGCCAGCGTGGCGTAGGCGTCCTTGCCATCCATGTGCAGCTCATCGGTGCGGGTGTCGTTCAGCAGCACCGGCGCTGCCGTCTTGCCGTTGCAGGCCGACACGCCTGTAAATGTAAACGGCCGCATGACGAAATCCAGGTCCACCGTCTCACTCTGCACACCGTAGTCCGCGCCGGGGGCGCTGTACGTCGACTGCCACATATCGTAGGTGCCGTTGTAGCCCAGCTCGTCGGCAAAGCGGGCGATCCAGAGATTGTCGCGCCATTGGTCGAAGCCGGGATCTGAAAAGCGACCCCGCACCCAGTTCAGCGAGGCATAAAGCCCCTGCTTGCCGGTGTAGCCGTGCTCTTCCAACCGGGAGAAGAATGCCTCGGTCAGTTCGGCCATCTCGGCGGGGAAAACGCCGCTGATGTACTTATCTTCCAGGTCGTAGTAGACCGGGTAGCTCAGCTGGTAGGGCGCGGCGGTGTAGTCGTCCAGACCTTCCTGCGGCGGGGCGGTCAGGCCCAGCAGCCGGGCAACGTGGTCGGCCTCACTGCGGGCCTCCTCCACCGTCGTCGCGTAGGAGTAGAGATAGGTGCCGAAGGGGATGCCCAGCCGGGTACACTCGTCAGCGTTGCGCCGCCAGTAGGTGTCGTCCTGGGCCCAGTTTTCCTCCTGGCCGTCCCACTCGCCGCCGTAACCGCAGCGGATGATGGCAAAGTCGATGCCGGCGGCCTTGGCCTTTTCCCAGTCCACCTCGCCCTGGAACTTGGAGACGTCCATGCCCTTGAGCACAGCTGCGGGCATGGCCTGGCCGCTGGTGTTGAAGTAGTAGCCCAGCTCGTTTTTCTGCCAGGCGTCGGCGGGCGTGCCAAAGTCCGGCGCGGCGGGGCCTTCCGGCTCGGCCGTGCAGCGCACCAGCACCACAGACACCACCAGCACCACAACCAGGCAGAGCAAACACAGCCCCAGTACCAGCATACTGCGGCGGCGTTTGGCACTGCGGCGCTTTGGCTTTTTGGGCGGCTGCGGCGGGCGCGGGGCCGCCGTTTGGGCCGGTCTGGCCTTGGCGGCAGCGCGGGCGGGGCTGCGGTAGACTTTGCGTTCTTCTGGCACGGCGGTTTACCTCTCTCCGGGTAGATTTTATGCAGGGATAGCTATTATTAGTGTAGCATTTTGTCGAAGAAATTACAATCAGCCGCAGCAGATATTGGGGAAATTTTACACAAAAAAGCCCCGTCGTGGATACGGCGGGGTCGTAGGGGGGGGCGGCGTCCTCGACACCCCGCAAATCAGTAGATGTTACCCGGGGTCAAACGCTGTTCGTCCGCGCCGCAAAAGGCAAACGGCCGCCCGCCTTTCACGCGCGGGCCGGGCATGCCCGGCCCCTACAGGAGCTGCACTGCCGAGACTTCACAGCCCCTTCTTTTTACACGTCCAAAAATAATACGGCACCTCAAACGCCAGCATGACGCACCAGCCGAAGGCGCAGGCAAAGGCGATGCCTTGCAGCCCCACACGCGGGGCCAGCACAGCGGCCGCGGCGGCGCGCAGACCCGCCTGCATACAGGTCCCGATCAGCGTCGTCGTCATCTTGCCCATGCCGCGGTAAAATCCCTGGAAACCGTTCGTCAGCGCGGGCAGGGCATAGAACACCGCCATGTACCCCAGGTACTCGCTGCCCAGGGCCACCACGTCGGCGGCCCCCTCCCCCGCCACAAACAGCGAGAGGATCCGCACGCGGAATGCCAGCGTCACGCAGCCCACCAGCAGCCAGTAACCCAGTTCCAGCCGCAGGCCCACGGCAAAACCGCGGCGGATGCGCCCGTTCTGCTGTGCGCCCCGGTTCTGGGCAATGTAGGTCGTAATGGCCGTCGCGATGCTCTGCTCCGGCGTAAAGGCAAAATCGTCCACCCGCGTGACCGCGTTGAACGCCGCAATGGCTCCGACGCCCAGCGCGTTGACCTGCCCCTGGATCAGCACCTTGCAAATCGGCTGCACCGCCTGCTGCAAAGCCGTGACTGAGCCATAGCGCAGGATCGGCCCCAGCAGGTCGCGGCGGATGCGCCACTGCCCGCGCACAGGGCAAAGCTCCGGCACGCGGCGGGCCATGTAAACGGCTGCCAGCACGGCGCTGGCGGCCTCGGCCGCCACGGTGGTGACGGCGCTGCACACGATGCCGAAGCCCAGCCCACCTATCAGAATCAGGTCGAGCACGGCGTTCAGCACGGCGGAGAACGCTAAAAATTTCAGCGGCGTTTTGCTGTCGCCGACGCTTTTCAGCCCCGCCGCCAGCGCGTTATAGAAAAACGTGAACGGTGCGCCCAAAAACGTGATGCACAGATAGATGGCTGTGATGCCGAAAATCGCATCCGGCACGGCCAGTGCGCGGAGTATCCACGGCGTCAGTACACAGCCCAGCGCCGCCGCACCGCAGCAGAGCAGGGCGCCGAACAGTAGCGTTGTGGCCAGCGTTTCTTGCAGCCGGTCGGTTCGTTTGGCCCCGAACGCCTCACTCATCAGCACGCCCGCGCCGATACACAGCCCGCTGATGGCCAAAATTACAAGGTTCATGACCGGCCCGGCCACGCCCTCGGCGGCCAGGGCATCCTGCCCGATGAACCGCCCCGCGATGATGGAATCCACCGCATTGTACGCCAGCTGCAGCCAGTTTCCCAACAGCAGCGGCACCGCATACAGAAAGAGGTGCCCCAGCGGGGCACCCTTGGTCATATCACGCATCATTTCTCACACCCACTCAGGATGAAACTTTCACGACCAGCACGCCGTCCACTACGCGGACCGAGCCGGTTTCCGGGTAACAGGGCATTGCCCCGAAGGTATCCGACGCTGCGATTTCAATGCATCGGGCCTCGTCACAGAAGGTCGGCTGCCAACCCAATTCTTCATAAAAGCCGTTGATCCAGGCCGCGCGGTCGCTGGCCGCCATCCCCCAGAAAATCGTATCCTGTGCGAAGGGATCCGCCATATCTTTCAGCAGCGGCTCCAGCGGGCAGTTTTCGCTGGGCAGTCTGCCCAACACCGCAATGCTGTCCGCCGTGCGGTACTCCGGCATAGCGGTCAATTCCGCCTCAATTTGGCGCAGCACCGTCACATACTGATTTTTATACGCAAGCATCGTCAACGCGTCCGCGTTAATTTGCAGCGCATAGCCGCGCACCATAAGCAGTGCCAGCACCCAGACCGCGCTGCGGCGTACCGCGGCCCGACTGCCCTGCGGCCAAGCTGCCTGCGCAACAGACAGCAGGAACGGCAAAACGGGCAGCATACCGCCCGCCGTGCGCAGCAGCAGAGAGTTACCCGGCAGCAGCAGCCCCATCAGGTTTACAGCCAACGGCAACAGAGCCGCGCAAACCACAGCCTGTACGGCTGCGGCCGGATTGTGCTGCTGCCAAAGCAGCCGCAGCACCGCTGTCCCTCCCACTGCAAAAAGGAGCACAGCAACAACGCGCACCCCAAATCCATTTGCGGCAATGTTGTGGCCGCCATAGTAGCGCGCAAAATCGAGATACGCCTGCGGAATGCCCTGGCGTAGGTTTTGCAGAATATTGGCCAGGCTGAACACGTCCGCGCCGCCGTACCCCGCCACCTGCAAACCACCCACTGCCAGCAGGAGCTTGTACACCGCAAAATACAGTACGGTGCCGCTGACCCCCATAACCAGCAGACGCCGCAGCAAGGACGCATCACGGCGCTGATGCAAAATCTGTCGCAGCAGGACCAACAGGGAAAGCCCCGCCGCCAGCTGCAATCCCGGCTGATACAAACTCAGGGAAAGCATCAGGCAGAGGGTCCCTACGGCCACGCCACACCGTGGATGCTTTTCCGCAAAAGCGAAGGCGACGCAGCACACGGCCAGCACCGCCAATAAAAAGGAGAGTGCGTAGGAGGCACTGCAATAGCGGTAGGTCTCCACCGCGGCCACGCTGGGCGCACAGACGACCAGCAGCACTGCCAGCAGGCGGGCAAAGATACCCTGTATCGCAAATAAATCCGCAATCAAAACTGCCGCCACTGTGTACAGTGTCAGCATGGGCAGCGCAGTCAGGGCCGCCACGTTCATGCCGCCCCGGGCAGCGTCTACCGCCCACAGACCCCAGCGGCCCTGCATGGTCTCCCAATGCGGCAGCCAGGCCCAATGGTCAGCCTGATACACCTGCCCAATCCAGATAGAATCCGGGTTTTGGAGCAGGTTCGACCATACCTGATAATGAGCCGCCGCCCCCAGCAGAAATGCCAGCAGAAAAAGCCAGCGATTTTTATAAAACCACCCCAGCACAAGCTGTGCCAAGCTGTGGGGGTGGTTCGGCATACAAGTTTTTTCCATTACAAGTTCCTTGTATCTCAGAATTTAAAATCTGCCACCTTCAGCGTGACAACGCCGTCGATGGTCTGGATACAGCCATCTGCCGGGTAGTTGGGCATGGCCTTGAACGCGTCGGAATTGCTGATGGCACGGACAGTCTCGTCCGCGCATTCGTTGAGCTGGACGCCCAGCTCGTCCCACACCAGCACATACCAGCCGTGGGCGTTGAACGTCGGGTCGTAGGAGAGCGGGCCGAACTGCGCCAATTCCCCGGCCATAGGCTTGAGCGGAGATTCCTCCGGGTACGCGCCGCGCTTCGGCTCGCCCAGGATCACGACCTCGGCGCCGTTCTGGTAGTCGGCGTTTTCTTCCAGCCGGGTACACAGGCGGTTGGCGAGGTTCACAACGGTGGTCTTTTGTTTCAGCATGACCGCCGCGTCGTTGTTGACCTGCACGGCAAACCCACGCAGCAGCACCGCACAGAACGCCGTGCAGAGCGCCATCCCCCAGGAGAACGCCCGTTCCGTCAGCGCGGGAGCCGCGTCGATCACGGCGATGGCAAACGGCACCACGATGGCCAGCGAACCCGCCATCCGCAGCGCCACAGTGGCCCCGGTGTTGATAACGTCGGTCACATTGGCTGCGGCGGGCAGCAGGGCCACCAGCACCACCACCGCAGCGGCGGCCTTGCGGTCATGCAGCACGACGAGCCACCGCAGCCCGGCCAGTGCCGCCAGCACAAACAGCAGCAGGTAGCCTGCGATCTGCCCATAGTGGTTTTGGGCAATGCCGTGGGTGAAGAAGTAGGCGTAAAAATCAAAGTAGGCGTTTTTCAAGCCCAGCGGCAGACTGCGCAGCGTGTCCAGCCCCACAGCGTTGATGCCGTTCACACCGGACAGGCCCACATCGTACAGCCGCAGGAACACCTTTAAAATCAGCATATACAGCACCGCGCCGCTGCCGCCCATCAGCACCATGCGCAGAGCGGTCAGGCCGGTCGCTTTCCACGCGCCGGGGCGGCGCAGAACCGCCAGAATCAGCAGCATGACGCACAATCCTGCCGCCGTACCCAGGTTGGCCTGGTACATACCCAGCGAGAACGCCATACAGACCGTGCCCGCCAGCCAGGCAAAGCGCACGCCGCAGACAGCGGACTGCACCGCCAGCACAGCCAGCAGGAAGGACAGCGCATAGGACACGCTGCAATAGTGGAAAAACTCGATCTCCGCCACATAGGGCGCACAGACCAGCGTGAGGGGAATCAGATATTTTGCCGTGCGGCTGCGCACGCCGAACAAATCCGTCAGCAGCACACCCGCCAGCGCGTAGAGGAACAGCATCAGCAATGCAGAAAGTGCAGGCTGGTTGATGCCGCCGCGCAGCATATCCACCAGGCGCAGTGCCCAACGGCCCTGCTCGGTTTCCCAATACAGGTGCTCGGGCCAGCCGTCGGCAATGTACAGTGCGCCGATGTGTACGGCATCCATCGTGCCCAGCTGGTTAGCGTAGATCGTGTAATGTACGCCGCAGCCGACCAGCAGCGCCACGACCAGCGGGCGGAAGTTTTTCGCCCACCACAGGCTTACTTTTTTCTGCCAGTCCATCGTTTATTTCTTATCCTCTTCGGTCTCGGCCACAATGTAGATGGGGCGGTGCTTGACCTCTAAGTAGGTTTTGGCCAGGTACTCGCCCACGATGCCGGTGCAGAACAGCTGGACACCGCTGCATAGCAGAATGATGCAGACAAGGCTTGGCCAGCCGGAGGTCGGGTCACCGAACATCAGCGCCCGGACGATGACAAAAATAATGCCGATGAACGCCAGCAGGCAGAACAGCACACCCACGCCCGCCGCCATCAGCAGCGGCGTGGTGGAGAAGCCGACAATACCCTCGATGGAGTATTTGAACAGGCCCCAAAAATTCCACTTGGTCGTACCGGCCACACGCTCAATGTTCTCGTAGTCGAACCACTTGGTCTTGAAGCCGACCCAGCTGAAAATGCCCTTGCTGAAGCGGTTGTACTCGGCCATGCTCAAAACCGCGTCGGTCATTTTGCGGCTCATCAGGCGGAAATCCCGCGCACCATCGACAATCTCCGTATCGGACATCTTGTTGATGATCTGGTAGAATTTGCGGGCGAACCAGCTGCGCAGCGGCGGCTCGCCCTTGCGGGTGGTGCGGCGGGTGGCGGCACAGTCGTACTCGCCGGTCAGCAGCGTGTCCAGCATCTGGGGCAGCAGCGCGGGCGGGTCCTGCAGGTCGGCGTCCATCGTGGCGACGTAATCACCCTTGGCGGCCTGCAGACCGGCGTAAATGCCGGCCTCCTTGCCGAAGTTGCGGCTGAACGAGACATAGCGCACCCGGTCGTCCTGAGCGTGCAGTTCGCGGGCCACACGCAGCGTACCGTCGCGAGAGCCGTCATCCACAAAGATGAACTCAAAATCCGCGCCGTGGCTGGTTTTCATTTCCGCCGCCACGCGGGAGGCTTCTTTATAAAAAAGCGGCATCGCTTCTTCTTCATTGTAACAGGGTACGATCAAACTGATGAGCATGGTGTGACCTGCTTTCGTCAAAATATTGTATCTTTTATTATAGCGTAGTTTGGCGGGTTTGTAAACAATGGATGTAGCGGGGCCGCTGACTGAATGGCTTCTGCAACACAAAAAAGGCAGAGCTTTCGCTCTGCCTTGGGTTCATGCTATAAATCAGCCTTTGACCGCGATATTGACCAGCTTGCCCTTGACGTAGATTTCCTTGGCAATGGTCTTGCCGGCGATGGCTTCGGCCACGGCGGGCTCGGCCTTGGCAGCAGCAATGGCGTCCGCGCTCTCGATGGCGGCGGCCACCTTGATGCGCGCCTTGACCTTGCCGTTGACTTGCACGGCAATTTCAATCGTCTGCTCCACGCACTTGGCCTCGTCGTAGGTGGGCCATGCGTGGTAGGCCAGCTGCTCGGTGTGGCCCAGCTGCTGCCACAGTTCTTCGGTCATGTGGGGGGCAAACGGGTTCAGCAGCTGCAGCAGCAGCTCGTACTCGGCCTTGGTTGCACCACCGTTATCGCTCAGGGCGTTGACGTAGATCATCAGCTGGGCGATGGCGGTGTTGGCCTTCAGTGCGTCGATATCCTCGCCGACCTTCTTGATGGTGCGGTTGGCGACGGCCTCCAGCGCAGGGCGGACACCCTCGCCGGGGACGAGCTTCTCGCTCATGGACCAGATCTTATCTAGGAAGCGCTTGCAGCCCTTGATGGAGGAGGTGTTCCACGGGGCGGCCTTCTCGAAGTCGCCGATGAACATCTCATACAGGCGCAGGGTGTCGGCACCGTACTCGTTGACGACATCGTCGGGGTTGACGACGTTGCCCAGGGACTTGGACATCTTGACGATCGGGTGCTCGGCCATCTCGCCGTATTTCTCGACCAGGGCCTTGCGTGCGCCTTTCTCGTCGCCGTACTCGGCCAGCAGGCGCTTGCGCTCGGCGTCGGGCTGGTTCTCAAACACATGGGGGTTCAGGCCCAGGATCATGCCGTGAGAGGTACGCTTCTGATATGGCTCCTTGGTGGGGACCACGCCGATATCATACAGGAATTTATGCCAGAAACGGCTGTACAGCAGGTGCAGGGTGGTGTGCTCCATACCGCCGTTGTACCAGTCCACCGGGCTCCAATACTCCAAAGCCTCTTTGCTGGCAATGGCGTCGTGGTTCTTCGGGTCGCAGTAGCGCAGGAAGTACCAGCTGGAACCGGCCCACTGGGGCATGGTGTCGGTCTCGCGCTTGGCGGGGGCACCGCAGCAGGGGCAGGTCGTGCTGACCCACTCGGTGTGGCGGGCCAGCGGGCTTTCGCCGTTCTCGCCCGGCTCAAAGTCCTTGATCTCGGGCAGGCGCAGGGGCAGCTCGCTCTCGGGCAGGGGCACCCAGCCGCACTTGTCGCAGTAGACCATGGGGATAGGCTCGCCCCAGTAGCGCTGGCGGCTGAACACCCAGTCGCGCAGCTTGAAGTTGACCTGCTTGTGGCCCTTGCCGTTCTCCTCGAGCCAGGCGTACATCTTGTTCTTGGCATCCTCAACAGACAGGCCGTTCAGGAAGTCAGAGTTGACGAGCGTGCCGGTGGCCACGTCGGTGAAGGCCTCCTTGTCGAGGTCGCTGGGCACAGTGCCCTTGACGACCTCGATGATGGGCAGGCCGAACTTTTTGGCAAACTCCCAGTCGCGGGTGTCGTGGGCGGGCACGGCCATGATAGCGCCGGTGCCGTAGGTTGCCAGGACATAGTCGGAGATAAAGATGGGGATCTCCTTGCCGTTGACGGGGTTGATGCCCTTGACGCCCTCGATGACAACGCCGGTCTTGTCCTTATTCAGCTCGGTGCGCTCGAAGTCGGACTTGCGGGCGGCTTCCTCCTGGTAGGCGGCAACGGCATCGGCGTTCTTGATGAGACCCGCATCGACCCACTTTTTGATGAAAGCGTGCTCGGGGCTGATGACCATGTAGGTCGCGCCGAACAGCGTATCCGCGCGGGTGGTGTAGACGGTCAGGGTATCGCCTGCAGTGGTGTCGAAGTTGATCTCGGCACCGTGGCTGCGGCCGATCCAGTTGCGCTGCTGAGTCTTGACGCGGTCGATGTAATCCACATCGTCCAGGTCGTTGATGAGGCGGTCAGCGTAGGCGGTGATTTTCAGCATCCACTGGCTCTTGTTCTTCTGCACAACGGGGCTGCCGCAGCGCTCACAGACGCCGTTGACAACTTCCTCGTTGGCCAGAACGACCTTGCAGCCGGTGCAGTAGTTGACGGTCGTTTCCTTCTTATAAGCCAGACCCTTTTTGAACAGCTGGATGAAGATCCACTGCGTCCACTTATAATACTCGGGGTCGGTGGTGTTGATCTCACGGTCCCAGTCGAAGGACAGGCCCAGGGCTTTCAGCTGGCTCTTGAAGCGGGCCACGTTCTTGGCGGTGACGATCTCGGGGTTGATATGGTTTTTCAGGGCGTAGTTTTCAGTGGGCAGACCGAAAGCGTCCCAGCCCATGGGGTACAGGACGTTATAGCCGCACTGGCGCTTTTTGCGCGCGACGATATCCAGCGCGGTGTAGCTGCGCGGATGGCCGACGTGCAGACCGGCGGCAGAAGGATACGGGAACTCGACCAGAGCATAGAACTTCGGCTTGGAATGGTCGATTTCAGCGTGGAAGGTATCCTCGTCCTCCCACACCTTCTGCCATTTGGCCTCGACGGTTTTAAAATCGTATTTCATAATTCTTCTCCCCACAGATGAATTTTAGATGGGTAGCGCTAAAGCCTTCCCCCGAGGGGCTGCGCCCGCAGGCGCGTGTCGGAGCGCAACCGCCGAAGGCGGCTCTTAGCGCGTAGACTGAAGGTGGCGCGCTTGTGCGCCGAATGAGGGGTGGGTTTGCCGCAGTTGCCCGTTTCCGGGTCGGCTGCCGCAGGGCTGCCCCTCATCAGTCAGCGGTCGGGGCCGCTGACAGCTTCCCCCGAGGGGGAAGCCATTCCGCATTTTTACTGCTCGTCCGCACCTTCGTCCGGCATCCACTCGCTGGCGGGCACGACCGTGGCATCGGCCCAGAGGTGCTCGAGGTCGTAGTAGTCGTGGGCCTCCTGGGTAAAGACGTGGACGATGACGCTGCCGTAGTCCAGCAGCACCCAGCGCTTGCCGTCGTGCCCCTCGGTGCGCAGCACCTTGACGCCCTCGCGGTCCAGCTGGAACTCGGCTTCATCGGCCAGGGCGCCCACATGGGTGGTGGACATACCGGTGGCAATGACAAAATATTCGGTAACGGTGGTCAGGTCCTCAACAGCCAGGATATGGACGTTGACGGCCTTCTTCGCGTCCAGCGCACGCGCCAGACGAATGGCAAGTTCTTTGCTTTCCATAGTGTAAACTCCTAGTGTAAATTACGCGGCGGGCTGGCTTTCGCTCTCGGTGGAATCGCTGCTGCTGTCCGCGGTGTCGGTGGACTCGGAATCGACGTATTCCACCGTGTGCGAGCCGTCCAGGTTCTGGTTCTGCTGGGCGTCTGCGGCCTCCTGGTTCAGCTGGCCCATATACTGCACGTTCGCGTCGGTTGCCGTGTAGCCGCTCAAATCAAAGCCCAGCACAGACGCATCGTCGCAGAGCTGCAGCTCGCTGGCATCCACAAAGCCGGTATTCTCGCGGAAATACTGGTTCAGAATGTCGGCGTCCTCCTGGCGGGCCGGGTAGACAACGGCCTCTCCGTTGTACTTTCCAGCCATCTTGACCGGCATCTGACAGATCATGATCTTGCTGGAGTCGATCTTCAGCATACTGACCGCAAAGCTGACAAGCTTCGAGGCGCTCAGACTAGTCTCCATATAGTTCAGCACAGCAGGGGTCAGCTTGGCGACATCCCAAATGTTGCCGATGCTCTTCAGGCGGCGGAACAGTGCCGAGTAGAACTGCCGCTGCATATTCAGGCGGCCAATGTCACCGTTGTTGTAGACGTGGCGGGTGCGCAGCAGGAACTCGCAGGCGTCACCGTTCAGCGTCTGGTAGCCCTGATCCAGGTGGCTGCCTTTATAATCCATCTCCTGCGGGACGTACAGCTCAATGCCGCCGAAGGTGTCGACCAGCTGCACAAGCATTTCCAGGCGGATGGTCATATAGCCATCGATCGGCAGCTGGTACATATTCGAAATCTGCTCACACAGGGCGGCCATGTTCATGCTGTTGCTGTCGGCGGCCTGGGTTTTGGCAATATTGTTGATGCGGTAGTTGCCCGACACGCTGCGGTCGGTCGTGACCATCGTGTCGCGGGGGATCTGCAGCATCTTCATCTCGCCCGTCTCGTTGTTGAAATGGACGTAGAGGATCATATCCGTGTTGCCGTCATCGACGCCTGCATCATTGAGGTCGTCGCCCTCCTTCTGGGACGAGCGGTCGATGCCGACCATCAGGAAGTTCAGCTCCTTGCCCTGGAATTCCTTCGGCGTGTTGATGAGCTGATTCAGTTTGATGCTGCCGCCTGCCGGGGCGATCGATCCCATAATAAGCGCAAACGCGCCGCCGAAGATCAGCGCAATAACCAGCAGCGTGATGAGCAGGATCTGCCACCAGCGGATCTTTTTCTTCTTTTTGCCATTGCCGCCCTTGCCGCCGCCTTTTTTGCCGGACTTTTTCCCTTTGGACTTGCGCGGGGCGTCGTCGGTATCACGCGGGGGCTTGCGGCCGCCATTGCCGCCTGCGGCGGTTTTGGGCGCATCGGCGCGTTTGGCACGGCGCGGTGCGGCGTCTTCCAGCTGGATGCCGCCTGCGGCCTCGATGTCATACATCGGCTTGCTGCCCTGAGCGGCGCGCAGGTCCATTTTCTGCACTTGGGCGCGGGGGCGCTTAGCGGCGGGCTGCCGCGAGGCTGCCGCAGGCTGGTCGTACAGGCGGTTTGCGGCCTGCTGTGCCTGCTGCGGGGCCGCCGTCTGGGCTGCCTGCGGGCGGTTCACGGTACGGCGGGGGCGCTGCACCTGGAACTGCAAGGTATCGCCGTATTTGCGCTCGGCTGCGGCGCGGTAGGCCATGGCCTGGCGCTGGGCATAGGTCAGCTCACGCGGGGCGTCAGTCCGGGGCGCGGCTTGCTGGACAGGCTGCTGCACCGGCTCCTGTATGGGTTCCCGGATCGGTTCCGGCTCGGGCCGGGCCGCCGGGCGCTGGCTGATGTGCCGCCCCTGGGCCGTGCGCATGGGCTGCTGCACCGTGCGGCGGCGGGCGTTCTGTTCGGCCAGCTGCTGGGCGCGGCGGCGGGCAGCCTCGTACTGCTCCTGCTCGGAGCTTCCGGTCGCGCCGGCGGTATACAGCTTACGCGGTTCGCTCATTGTTTTTCCTCCCTGCTGTATGGAGTGTTTTTACTTTAGCTGTGCTTTTACATACTCGTAAGCGGCTACGCTTTCAGGGTCCAGCGTGCCGCCCTTTTCTTCCACAAAATCGATGCTCCGTTTTAACGCGTCGCAAAGGGCCCGGTCCAGGTCCTGCATTTCCAGTTTGCGCAGTTCATCCACGCCGGGCCAGTCGCGCTCGGCGCTGGTCATATCGGCCAGGTAGATGATCTTATCGAGCAGGGACATATCCGCTTTGCCGGTGGTATGGCAACGGATGGCGGACAAAATCTCCGGGTCGGTAATGCCCCACTGGGTCTGGGCCAGGATGGCGGCGGCTATGCCGTGCCACACCGGCGAAGGGCGTGCAGGGGCATTTTCTGCTATTATAGCATTATCGGCGAAAATCTGCAACAATTCTTGTTTAGGCAGTTCCTTGGCGGAATCATGCAAAATTGCCGCCATAGCGGCCTTTTCCGGGTCAGCACCCCAGCGTTTGGCAAGTTTTACTGCCATTTTTTTTACATTCTTCGTGTGGGTCCAGCGTTTTTCGCCAAGTCTGGACTTCACAAGCTTCTTGGCTTCGGCGTAATCCATGCTATATATTCCCCTCTCCTTGGCGGTAGGGGCCGGGTATGCCCGGCCCTCAACCTTGCCTTACCTGCCCTTGAACGGCCAGCAGCTTTTATGCGGAGGGCCGGGCATGCCCGGCCCCTACAGTGCTACAAGCTGCCGTAAAGCTGGTTTTTGCGGATAACCGCCAGTACCTCCGGCGGCAAAACCTCCGGCCACTTTTCCGGCGGTATCTTCCCGCTGCGGATATCGCTGGACGCACAGGGGTAGCTTTCGGCCTGGGCAAACAACACCGTGCCGCCCGCCTGTTCCAGCTTGGCAGCAGCGGCGTGCAGGGCGGCATCGTCCGTGCCGGTACGGCTTTCCACCACCAGCGCGGCCATTTTTAACATATCCTGCCAGCGGTACCACTCGCCGAACGTCAGCAGCATATCGCTGCCGACGCAAAGATACAGTTCCGCGCCGGGGTTGGCGCCCCGCAGCATTTCCAGCGTGTGGACGGTGTAGCTGCGGCCGCCCTGGCGTATCTCCCAATCGCTGACTTCCACTGCCGGGGACAGCGCCCTAAAGCACTGGCACATCTGCAAACGCAGTTCCGCCGGGGTGGCGCTGGCGTGTTTGTGGGGCGGCGTGCCCGCCGGCATGACGATGGCCCGGTCGGGCCGCACCCGTTCCAGCGCAGCCCGCAGGTTGTTCTTATGGCCGTTGTGGGGTGGGTCGAAGGTGCCGCCGTAGAGCAGTATCTTCATTTTGCCAGCACAGCGGCGTAGGCGCTTTCCTTTTTCTTTTGCTTGAACAGGACGAACTTGCGGCCAATGACCTGCACGCACTCGCAGCCGACGGCCTCGCAGAGGATATCAGCGGCCTGGCGGGGGTCATATTCGCTGTTTTCCAGGACTTTGACCTTGATAAGCTCGCGGGCGGCGATGCAGTCGGCAATCCCTTGGATCAGGGTCTCGTCGATTTCGCCCTTGCCGATCTGGTAGACAGGGTCCATCGTATTGGCTGCGCCGCGCAGAGCCGCGCGCTGTTTGCTGGTTAAAGACATAGGGTTGCTCCTTTATAATTATAGTATATATCGTATCGCGGTAGGGGCCGGGCATGCCCGGCCCTCGGCCTTGCCTTGCCTGCCCTTGAACGGGTAGTATTTTTCATGTTGAGGGTCGGGCATGCCCGACCCCTACGGACTGCTATTACTTCAAAAATTCGGGCAGCTTTTCTTCCAGCTTCTCCATCGCCCGGCCTCTATGGCTGATGGCGTCCTTCTCGTCTGGGGTAAGCTGGGCATAGCTGCGGGCCTCGGCGTTGGGGTGCTTGCCATCGGGTGCGCCATACTCGTCGGGGATGAACAGCGGGTCGTAGCCAAAGCCGTAATCGCCGTTCTGCAGGCTGAACGCAATGCGGCCCGGGCACTCGCCCTCGACTTCCAGTGCGCGGCCATCGGGCAGCATAAAGCAGACCGCCGAGACAAACTTTGCGCCGCGCTGTTCGGCGGGCACATCGGCCATTTCTTGCAGCAGCTTTGCGTTGTTGGCGTCGTCATCGCCGTGGTGCCCGGCATAGCGGGCGCTGTACACGCCGGGCGCACCGTTCAATGCATCGGTGCAAAGGCCCGAGTCATCGGCCACGGTGGGCAGGCCGCTGGCCTTGCAGAAGGCCTCAGCCTTGATGCGGGCGTTTTCGGCAAACGTCGTGCCGGTCTCCTCGGGGTCCAGGGTGATGCCAAGCTCCCGCAGACTCTTGACCTCATGTCCCATGCGTTCCAAAATGCGGCGCAGCTCTTTCAGCTTGCCCGCATTGTTGCTGGCGGCGCAGATGATCATGCTTCGCCCTCCCCTTCTTCTTTCTGTTCCTCTTTCTGCAGGGCCGATTCCGGCAGCAGGCTTTCCACAAAGGTCTGGGCGTCAAACTCCATCAGGTCGTCGATTTTCTCGCCGACACCGATGAACCGGATGGGCAGGCCCAGATTCTCCCACACCGAAACCGCGCAGCCGCCGCGGGGCGTGCCGTCCAGCTTGGTCAGCACCACGCCGGTGGCGCTGGCAGCCTTGCAGAACTCCTCGGCCTGGCTGATGGCGTTCTGGCCGGTGATGGCGTCCAGCACCAGCAGCACCTCCAGGCTGGCCTCGGGGCTGGCCTTTTTGACGCTGCGGGAGATCTTGGACAACTCGTCCATCAGGCCCTTTTTGTTGTGCAGGCGGCCTGCGGTATCGGCAATGACCA
>ERZ1035001.126-NODE-126-length-51071-cov-26.714090_pt1 | contig 51071 bp, 41 predicted proteins | sample MGYA00520685_ERZ1035001 | MGnify/ENA primary metagenome ERZ1035001 (study PRJEB33766, sample SAMN09781749) | gut metagenome | biome: gut microbiome | host: Homo sapiens | place: Madagascar | study: EMG produced TPA metagenomics assembly of the PRJNA485056 data... | reverse complement strand
TGGAGAAGTACTCAAGTGGCTCAAGAGGATCCCCTGCTAAGGGATTAGGCTGGATTAAACCGGTGCGAGGGTTCGAATCCCTCCTTCTCCGCCATTATACTACAGTATTTATTAGATTGTTTCAACAGTATATTTATTACTGATAACGTCATTAAAATACCTTCCAACTTAAAGTAAAATGATATCATATTTAAAGATAGAGTAGTCCTAGCTCTTATATTTATTTGTTTATATGTTGGAACAATCTAATAAGTATTATAGCAACAAATACTGAAAGGGGAATTGAGAATGAGTACAAACCTAGAAACATTAGTTCATTTTTCAGATTATAAAACTGAAAAAATATCGTCTATGCAAGTTAACTTAGACAATAGTATGTCTTTAGTTGTTACCACTGGGAAAGATACACAAGGAACAAGTGGAGTAACTATAACTTTAAAAGACAGTATAACTGACAGTACGGAAGTCAGTGGATTTATAGGTAATGACAAACTTCAGGGGTTAATTAAAGTTTTAAACGCTATGTACAGACAAGCCTCTGTTAATACCTCGTCAACAAATTAGGTAATATATTTGAAAGGGGGTGTTATAAAATATGAAGTTTACAATAGAGAGAAAAGTGGAGAACAATGTATATTCCGTAACTATTGCTTATAAAGAATATGGTACTAATAGCTTAGATGCAGAAGCAGAGAAGAAAATTCTTAACTGCTTCCAACCTACATTAGTATATAGCGACATTGCGTTCACAGGAAACTATACTGTTAACAGTGGTAATGTTCAGGCTGGTGGTACTGATAGCATAAAGTTATCTTTAAACAATAGAAAAGTTAAAATTGACAACACATTCTCAGTTGCATATAGAATTGATGTAAATAGCATAGCTGCATCTGAGTATAGTTCTAATACTGCCATCAATAAGCCTGAGTTACTTGCTCAAGCACAATGTAAGTTGTTTGAAGACAAAGTAAAAGCACAATTAAAGACAGTGTTAGATAAAACTAGATCTATGAACAATGACTTTGTGAATGTTGAAGAAGTCACTGTTTAGATATAAGTGTATATCGTGGACATCCATATTGGGTGTCTGCTGTTATGTATTTATATAGAGAGGGGATGTAGAATTGGCAAAAAAAGAGACGGTTTACAAGCAATGTTCTTGTTGTGGAAAAGAGAAAAAATCTTCTTCTGACAACTTCTATAAGTCTTATAGTGTTATATATAAGTCTACACATGAGAATAGGATGAATGTTTGTAAAGAGTGCTTGTTAGATATAACAAGTGATCTTACTAAAAAATTAAATAGTGAACTAAAAGCATTATATCGAGTATGTCAGTTAACGGACACATACTTTGATGAAAATATATATGAAAGTGCGGTTGAACAAGCTAAAAGACAAAATAGTAATGCTGTAAAAATATTTTATCAAAAGATATGTTCTCTGCCTCAATTTAAAGGAAAGACATTTGCAGACACTAGTTCATTTGGGTCAGGAAATGTAGTGGATAATTTAGAAGGTAGTGATAATACAGAAGAGGACATAATTGACTTTTGGGGAGAGGGATTTACTGATTCTGAATATAGATATTTGGAAAAAGAATTCAATAAGATGGCTGCGGCATACGAGATGGATTCATATTCAACGGAGTCATTATTCCAAGAGATAGCATTACAAAGATTAGATATAAGAAAAAAGAGAAAAGCTGGAGATTCAGTAGACAAAGAGTTAAAAACTTTACAGGATTTACTTGGTTCTGCTAATATAAAACCAGTTCAAGAATCGGCAGCTTCAAGTTCAGAGCAGTTAACATTTGGAACTTTAATTAAAAAGTTTGAAAATGAAAAGCCAATACCAGAACCACTTCCAGAGTGGATGGATGCAGATTGGATAAAGAAGTATGTCAACGTATGGTTCTTTGGAAATCTATGTAGAATGATGGGCAAAGAAAATCCTTATCAAGATGAGTACGATGAAGAAATGGCTAAATATACTGTAAATCCATATGAGGATGGTGAGTAAAATGGCTTCTCATAGTAATTTTAATAAAGATAATCAACAAAAGAAAAGTGATATATTTACTCAAAGAAGAAATTTAAATAAGAGTATGGATAATGCAACTAAGTCTGAAAAACTTATGAATGGAGTTGCGATTTGGACTTCTTATTATAGATTATTTCCGCATTTATTTGTAAGAGATTATTTGGGAATAAATCTAAAAGTATTTCAAATGATATTGATATACTTTATGATGCACTACCACTATTTTTTATACATCGCCTCACGCGGTAAAGATTTTCTTGGCCGCACCATATAGAAATATATGGAAATTTAAAATCAACTATTTACATTATAAAAATAATGTATTATAATTATGTTGAGATAGAAAAGGAAGTCATGAGCCTTTTCGATAAGATGGTAACACACGGCCATCTTCTCATATTTATAAATGTGTGAAATCTTAATGTGTGGAGATAATTTAATGGATAAAAATTTAAAAAAATCTAAAGAAGTATATGGTATTATATACCTTATAAGAAATAAAGTAAATAACAAATTATACTTTGGGCAAACTACAAAAAACTTTAATATTAGATATGCTGGAGATATTAAGAAGTTTACTCATAATGAACACCTTAGAAATTCCATAGAAAAATATGGGGAGAATAATTTTGAAATTATAGAAGAATTTGATATTGCATATTCAAGAGAAGAGTTGGATAGGCTTGAGGATATGTATATAAAACTTTATGATACTGTTAATAGCGAGTTTGGATATAATAAAAGATATGGTGGTATAAATGGTAAGTATTTAGAAGGTAGGTCTAGAAAAATTATATGCGTGACTACTGGAGAAGTATTTGACAAAATGAGTTATGCAGCAGACAAATATTATAATGGCAATATGGCAGGTATACATAACTGTTGTAACCTTGAATATGCTAGTATTATTAGTTCGACAGGTGAAAAACTTCAATGGTTATATTATGAAGATTATCTAGGTGGGGTTAAGCCATTAGAGTTGGTAGATAATAGAGTAATATGCGTTACTACTGGTAAAGTTTTTGACAACGCAATGAGAGGTGCTGAATATTATAATATAGATTATTCTCATATACATAGAAATTGTAAAAAAGAGTCAAATTACTGTGGAACTCTTGAAGATGGAATTAAACTTCAATGGTTGTATTATAATGATTACATAAATGGAGTTAAGCAAGTTGAAATAAAGGATGATAGAGTCGTATGTGTAACTACGGGTGAAGTGTTTGCTAATGCTGGTGTAGCTGCTAGACATTATCATATTGACAAAAGCGCCATAAATAAAGTTTGTAGAGGTGTTAGAAAAACTTGTGGAAAATTAAGTGATGGGACGCCATTAGTGTGGAAAAGATTTGTAGATTATAATAATGAGAGCTCAGAGATAGTTGCCTAACTATCTCTTTTTGTAATGTAAATAGTTGATTTTAAATTAAACAATTCGGCAAAATCGGTGAAGGCTAAGTCTGTTAAGATATGCTAATACCGAGATAACTTTGTAGATTGCGAAAGGCTACAAAGCATTGTAGAGCATAGAAGGTGAATAAATATAATCCTTCCAAGAGTGCCGAACACCTGACCAAGTAATGTTGAAGGTGAAAATTTATGCCAAACTGGGTATGAATAGACATATCGATGAAAATGGAGGAAACTCCCAGAGCATAGGATAAAAAGCCTATGGTTAATAACAATCGCAAGGAAAATCCTATCTTACCGCGATATTCTGCATAACAAGATGCATACTATTTCCAGAAACAAAGATAGTTATAGCAGCGGGTAACTTAAAACAGGCTATAGAGGTAATAGGTAAAATACAAGATATGATGGGGAGCTCTTCAAATCTTGCAAGAGAAATAGACGATATAAAAACTAGTCCAAATAATGCTGGTGTATATTTTAAAAATGGGTCGACCATTCGTGTAGCTGCGAGTAACGATGGAGCTCGTGGACTGAGAGCTAATCTTATTATAGTTGACGAATTTAGAATAGTTCCGTTAGAAATAATCAACAAAGTAATTCGTAAATTTATGTCAGCACCAAGACAGCCGAAATACCTTCAAAAGCCTGAGTATGCGCACTTAAAAGAGAGAAACAAGGAGATTTACTTGAGTTCTGCATGGTACAAACATCATTGGTCATGGGATAAGGTTAATGCTTATTTTGAATCAATGACAGATGGTAAATCATATTTCTTATGTAGTTTACCTTATCAGTTACCTATCAAGGAGGGTTTGCTTATGAGGGAGCAGGTGGAAGATGAAATGTCGGAATCAGATTTTCAAGAAATAGCATGGTTAATGGAGATGGAAGCTTTATTCTATGGAGAATCGGAAAAGGCATTTTATAGATTTGCTGATATAGAAAAAAATAGGGTGTTAAATAGAGCAATATATCCAAAAAGTTTTTATGAAATATTAAAAAATAAAAGTAAAGATTTTAAATATGAAGAAAAGCAAGGTGGAGAAATAAGGCTAATATCTTGTGACGTTTCTGGTATGAGTTCAGCTAAAAATAACAATGACGCATCTGTATTTAGTATATTAAGATTGATACCTTCAAGTGACGGCAAAACATATGACAAGTATATTGTATATATGGAAAGCGTTGAGGGTGGACACTCTCAAAGTCAAGCCATTCAAATTCGTAGACTATATGAAGAATTTGATTGTGATTACATTGTGCTAGATACTAACGGAATCGGTTTAGGAATTTATGATGCATTAGTTACAAATTTATATGATAAAGAACGTAATGTGGCATATCCAGCATTTTCTTGTATTAATGACACTGAGATGGCTAAAAGATGTATGGAAGAAGATGCGCCTAAAGTAATCTATTCTATAAAAGCATCTGCTCAAATAAATAATGACATGCATGTTTATGTACTTGATGGACTAAAAAGAGGCAAAATAAGACTTCTTGTAGACGAGACTGAATGTAAAGAAACTCTTGTTAAGTATAATGGATATGAAAAACTTCCTGTGGAGGAGCAGGTTAAGTTTGTTCAACCATATGTTCAAACTTCTTTATTGGTTCAAGAAATGGTTGGACTAGAGAAGGTTGATACTAATAATAGCCTAATAAAACTTAAAGAACTATCAACGAAGCGAAAAGACCGTTATTCAAGTATTGGATATGGTGTGTACATAGCCAAGCTATTAGAAAAAGAATTAAGTGGTGAATCCACTTATAATGAAGATATGAATTTTGTATTATGGTAAAATTTAAATAAATCTAAAATAGAATGAATTGAGGTGAAGAGAAATGGTAAGTGATGATATGCTTTTACTTGGTAGAGATTTATCTCCGCAAGAAATGAGAAACTTCGTATTTTATACTGATGCATATAGTTCAGGATCAATAAAGGATGTGTCGGAAGAACAATTGCAGAAGTATATGGCAAATCCTGAAAGGTTTAATGAGCAGCTTAGAAAGTACTCTATGTATAAATATATAACTGATGGAGATATTCATAAATTAGTTGAATACATGAGAATACTTCCAAATCTAGATTATAAAATTAAAACATTGGGTACTAGGTCAAAAACAAATAAGTATGAACTTGTATGCAGAAAGATGATGAGAAGTGTGGAGCACAAACAATTAACTAGAGATATGCTAACTCAATTAGCTTTAACCGGAACTGTTGTTGGTGTCATTATGGGAGAACCTAATTCTACTACGCAACCTCTTCATTGTCATATATTCGATGACTTAGAGTACTTCTTCCCCGGAAGAAGAAAAAATGGTAGATGGGCTGTGTGGGTTGATATGTCATATTTTGACCAAGTATTAGACCTAGAAGATAAACTAGATCTAATAGAGAGTTTAAGTCCATTTATTACTATTGATGATTACAAAAACTATAAAGAAAATGGTGAGAAGTTTAGATACATAGAACTTCCACAAGAGAGAAGTATTTGTATTAGAGCAAATACTATCAAAAGAAATGCTAGACTAGGTATTCCAATGATTACCCATGCCGTATTTGGAGTAAAACACAAAGAAAGGCTTAGGGATTTAGAAAAAAATATAGCTGGAAAAGTTATTCGTGCAGTAAATGTGTTAACTATTGGTATTAAAGATTCTGAAACATCAACATATAAAAAACTGGGAGAGCCGTTGGCTCGATCTGTGTTTGAGAATGTTAAAAAGGGGTTAACAGATGAAAGTAATGACACTCCTGTTGTTGGTTTACCAGAGTGGGCAAGTCTAGATTTTAAAGATGCCAACACAGACGGATTGGAGTCTGACAAGATGGAAAATATCACAGAAGATATTTCTAACTCAATAGGACTTCCAAGAGAAAGTACATATGCAACTATGAAATTATACATAGATATTATGTATGATAGAATAGGCGAGTTATTAGAAAACATAGAAAATGAAGTATATAACAAGCTAATAGCCCTAAGTTTACCTAAGAGTATAGGGTCAGACTACTATATGGAATACGAAAAAGAATACCCATTAAGTCAAGGTGAAAAGATAGCTGTATTAGAAAAATTAGTTTCTATGGGATATGCAATAACTCCATTACTAGAAATGATAGGATTAAATCCTACTGAATACATTAACCAATCGATGTATGAAATCGAAGAATTAAAATTAAGGGAGAAGATAGTTCCTCCGTTAACATCTTACACTATGACAGAAGGAACTGGAAGTAGTGGAGATTCAGTATTAAGTAGTGATAGTGGTTCTGAAAATTCTAACACAGAAACAAGTAATGGCAATAATGCAAATGATTTGCCAGATGCTAGTGTGTAAACGAGGGCGGTATGCCAATTAATCAAAAATAATCCTGTACCATAAACTGCATAAGTTTATACTTGTGTAGGTTTCTTAGGATATATTTGGTATGGGGTTTAAATATTTAAATCAAAAGGAGGTGTATTAAATGAATAAGTTTTACAACTTTATATCTACCAATAAAAAACATGAATTATATGTTTATGGTGAAATAATCGGTGGTTCTAATAAGTGGGATGAATCTGATGTTATATTTGACGACTTTAAAAATAAACTAAGTGAAATGGAAGATAATTCTACGTTAGATGTGTATGTTAATAGTCCCGGTGGTAGTGTTTTTACTACACAGGGTATAGTTGCGGCACTTAGAAGGGCAAAAGATAGAGGTATATCTGTAAATGCATATATAGATGGAATTGGAGCTAGTTGTGCTTCTTGGTTGCCTATGGTTGCAGATAATATATATGTATATCCTCAAAGTATAATGATGATTCATAAACCTATGTCGATTGCATTTGGAAATTCTGACCAAATGAAAAAGGAAATAGACGTATTAGACAAAATAGAAAACGATGTAATTATACCTTTGTATATGGAAAAAGCTAAAGAGGGTGTAACCGAAGAGTTTTTAAGAGAAAAGATGTCTGAAGAAACATGGTTTACGGCTAATGAAATAAGCAATCTGTTTAACGTAACTATGTTGTCAGAAGAAAGAAAAATAGCTTGTTGTGCCGACAAAAATGTATTGAATAGATATAGTAATGTGCCAAAAGAATTATTAAATCAAAGTGAGGTAGTTGATATGAAAAATACCGAAATAGTTCAGGATACTGTTGAAAAAACTGTAGAAACTGTTGAAGTTCAACCTGATACTAATGAATCTACAGAAAAAGTTATAGAAAACTCTGTAGAGATAGATGAGAGAGATGTTAAGATAGAAAAATTAGAAAATACTATCAAAGCATTAGAGGAAGAAAAAACTTCTATAGAAGCTAAACTTAATGAAGCTAATGATAAGGTAATATCTTTAAATGATAAGGTTTCTGAATTACAGCCTATAGTTGAAGAGTATAACAATAAATTAGCAGAAGAAAAAAGAGAGAAAGATGCTGCTCTATTAAATGAAAAGAAAGCATATTATAAAAATAAATTTGAACAACTTGGAGCTAGAGGTAAATTTGAAAGTGAAGAGGTTCAAAATTTATTAGATAACTGCATATCAGATGAACAATCTATGTCTAAACTTAACACTATGATAGTTGAAATGATAACTGTTGATAGTGTTAAAACAAAAGCAAAATATGAAAATGTTGCAGAAATGGATAATCTTTTAAACATAGAAGAAGATGTTACATCTAAATATGGATTTAAATAAGAATATAAAAAAATTTAAAATTATGGAGGAATAAAAACATGTCAAGTAATGTTTTAGAAGCTTTAAAAAACCTAAGATCTAATTTGCATAACGTAGGTTCTTTAAATAACTGGGGAAAAACTGTTTTAAATCAGGGTGCTATTGCCAAAGAAAAAATGGATAACTTTACATTAGTAACTTTAGGATTTAATGCAAATGGTGAAAGAGAGGCAACTCCTTTAGCTAATAATACAACAAAAGGATATTTAGTGGCTTCTCCTGAAGAGTATATGAGAGAGTATGAGTCAATATCTTCATTCTTTAATGGTCAAGGTGAAAGGGTGAGAATAGTAACTTTAGAATCTGGTGTGAGATTTGAATGTTCAAATGTGGATTTTCACCAAAAAACTAATAATGCTCCAACAAGTACTCATCCTTTAAAGAATGGACAACACGCTCACTACGATTATGATAGTAAAAAATTTATAATATCTAATGATGCTGCTGCCAATCCAAGCGGTGGTACTAATATGCATACTGGATATCGAGATGCTGTTAATAAAGTTGTATTAGTAGATAAAGATTGTGTATCTATAGATGGACAAACTGTATATAGATTTGAAGTAATATAGTAATATGATAAAAGGAGATAGAAATATGATAAGTACAAATAAAGCTCTAAAAGATTTAGGGTTGAATATATATAACAATAAATTAACTTACGATAAAGTTGATGGTGATTTGGAAACATCAAAAGAAGAGAGAGAATTAAGAGATATATGTAATAAAACATTTGGAAATGGAACTCCATCTCCAGAAAATTTACATTTATTTAACCAATTCTTAATAGCAACAGTTGAAGAGATAGCTAAGCCTAAAGTTGATTATATATTAGGGTTAATGGCAGATTTTAAATCAGTTCCAGCAGGAACAGTGCAAGTTTATAAAATGCCTAAGACAGTTCAGCCTAAATTATTATACACTGCTAAAGGTACAGGAGTGGACTTAGTTAGAATAGCTGGATATGAAACAATAAAACATGCCGTACCTCAATCATTAACTTACGGAGGATACTATGAAATAACAACATTTATGGCTAATCCAGTTGAGGCTTTCAAGGAAGCGGTGGATAATTTAGTTCAAGCCAAATTAGATTTTTACTTTGAAAAATTATTCTCAATAATGAATGCAGCTATAGATAACACAGAAATACCTGCTGCAAACGTTTGTAGTGGTTCAAATATAAAAATGGGAGATTTCCAAAAAGTTGAGAATACTATGATAAGATTAACTGGTGGTAGACCAGTTTTCGTAGCGGATATTGCTCTTATAAACTCAATAGCTGCGGATCAAACTACAGTATGGAACAGTAAGGGGTTATTGACAGATGAAATGAGAAGGTCATTAAGAGATGATTTAATTCCAACTCAAATATCTAAAACTGTAGCTCTACCTTTCCCAAACAACTTTATAAATGAACAGAATGACCAAGTTAGATTTAACATTAAACAAGGGTTTGTGTTCCCAGGTAATGCACCAGGAAAGAAACCTTTTGTTATAACAGAGTTTGGAGCTAAAAGACAGTATTCTGAGATAGACCCAGTGTTAGAGCAAGTAAAATTAAAAGTTGTGTTTGAAGCAGATATAACTTTATTAAACGGAAGATATATAGGATCAATAAGTGATGATAAGATAACACTTTCATAATAATAAATATAGGAGAATATGATTTCTCCTATATTCTATATGCTTTTACAAAAATAAAATTGTATAGAATATAGGAGAAAAATAATGAAAACAAAGGAGATTAATTAGTATGAAAAAAGTAACACTATTAAGACACAGAGGAACTGAATACGTTGTAAACTATGAAAATAAAAAGTATGTATGGCCACCTTCAAGGGGTAATATTATAAGTAAAAAAGATGTTCCAATGGATGTATATGAGTGGTTGACATCATATACAACAGCATTTAGATTTGGAGAGCTGGTATTAGATGAAACTAATGAAAATATAGATGAATTAAAAGAGCATATATATGAAATAGAGGAGTATGAAGCGAACTCTATATCAAAAGATGAGATAAAGAAAATATTAGAAGGCAACTTTAAGAAAATGGAATCAGAATTAAATAAAATAAAACTTGATTCTACTAAAAGATTTGTTTTAGATGTTGCTAAAGAAATAAAAATAGAAAGTGCAGCTAAGCAAAGATTTATAAAGGAATGGCTAGGAACTGAACTTACTATAGAAGAATTATTCCCAGTAGAACAATAAAACTAGGAAGTGATAAATATGAATACAACTACCTATAATGAGTTATACGAAACATTTTTATTGAATTGTGGGTATGACTTTGATGAGTTGCCGCAAACAGATGAAATGAGATATATGATGATTCGTAATGCTTGTAGAATATATAATCAACAAGCTAAGAAATATTCTAATAGAATGACTAGCAATGTAATTTGTGATGATGTTACAGAATCATTAAATGTGGTTTTAACATCAAATGAGATATTGATATTTGCATATATGATGGCGGAAATACTGGCATCAACTAAGTTAGTAGAGTTTACAAGTTTATGGTCAACATTCTCCAAGGAAACAGGTATAAAAGACCATAAATCACAGGTAGATGCCAGAAAGCATACAATAGGAATGTTTAAACAAAAATATACAGCTATTATAGAAGATGAAATAGATACATTCTCATTGTATTAGAGGTGTGTGATGAGAGATTTTAAAGAATTTAAAACATCTAATGTCAATGATATAAAAATCAGACATGGTATTAAGATATTTAACAAACAATTACAATCACCTGAGGCACATGATATTGAGATAGATGGTGTTAAATGTAGAGGTATAATATATAATCATATAAACGATTTAAGTGATAATGAGTATAGAGGTTTAAATGTTCCTATAGGTACTAATATTAAAAATGGAAGTTATGTATTATACGATAATGAGTATTATATAAATACAAATAAAAAAGCTGATAATCACTATGCATATCTTGGATGTAAAATAACACTTTGCAATCAAAAACTTAAATGGAAGGGATTACCAAAACAATGGGAAGATGGGTATCCATGCTATATGTCAAATGATTCGTACGGAAGTAAGCAGAGTAGAAATAGTGATTTCATATCTGAGATAGATACAAAAATGAAAATATTAGTACAAGCTAATGAATATACAAAAAAAATAAAAAGAGACATGAGATTTGTATTTAACAAATCTGAGTTTGACATATTTAGAGTGACAGATATAACAACATCAACTCAGGAAGGTATTGTGTCAATAATAGCCGCCAAAGATACTCTAAGGGTTGAAGATGACTTAGAGAATAATTTGGCTTTCAATGAACCAAGGATTTATACTCCAACAGAGAATATTAAAAATTACTCTATAAGTGGAGATGAAAGTGTTAGACTAGGTAAGGAATACATATATACCGTTGAACCAAATCTTGAAGGAATGAGCTTTACTGTGGATGATACAGATATTGCAGAAGTGATTTCGATTCAAAATAACACTTGTAAACTTGTTATCAAAGCGAGAGATGAAATTTTTAAATTATCTGCTATAGATAAAGATAATAATATTTTATCGTCTAAAATAATTTATACAACTAAATAGGGAGAGTGACAATATATGACTACAGATTTTAACTCAATAAAAAATGTTACTTATTCTCAGAAATTTAGAAGAATAACTGCAATAAGAAAATATATGCTGGATGCTATAGATAATGATCAGGCTATAAGAAGGCTAATGAGATATTTCACAACTACGCCATTATCTAAGAAGGGTGTAACATATGATGGTGACGTGATAAACCAACCTGACCTTAAAACTTCTTTAAAGGTGGATACAGATGAGGGTGAAATGTGTTTATATGCAGGAATGTTTGATCCTGATATGGAAACAGTGTATAAAAACTATATATTTATACAACACTATGACACATATACATATGATGATGTTATGCAAACAACTAACTTTAATATATATATACTTGTTGATGATAAGTATAATCCATTAAAAAACTATGGTGAAGAGAGAATATATGGAATTGCAGATAGAATCGCCCAACTTTTAGATGGTCATACAATAGAGAATGATGAAATTGTTGATGAGATAGGCAATGTAAAGTTTAATATAAAGGGTAGAATAAGTGAAATGAGATTATCTAAAACTAAAACTATGAACTTATTATCAATACCTTTTGAAATTAAAAATTCAGTTATGAGGGCTTATAACTAATGAATAAAGAGTTATTAGAGAAGAATGGATATAAAGTTTCAAAGCTAATAAGAGATAGTCTTTTTAATAAACCAACTAACTACAAGGATATAGGCACTCTATATCCAATTACAGTAGATGAATTTGAAGAATTTAATGAGAAATATTCTAATTTTATACTTATAAATCATTCATATCTAAATATACCTGAAACAGAAAACCTTCTTACGACACTTGTTATAATGAATGCATATCAAAACCAATTAGAAAAAGAAAAAGATGACGTTACCGAAGGTGGTAAGTTTGCATCTAGGCTTATAATTGACCCACTTAAAAGAATGCAAATGCAAAAAGAAGAAGAACGTAAGAAGTCTGTTGGGGTTAAACTTAAACCTAAATCTATAGTAGAGTCACTAATGAAATTTTCACAAATGTTGTCATTTTTAATGAGGACAAGAGTTACTCCTAGTGAGAACGATATTGGCTTTGATGTGTGGAATGAGGATAATACATCATGTAAGTCCATTGGTAATGATGATTTTGTGATTATTAGAGAAATAGTATTAACACAAAATGCGTTAGTAGAACCTGTTAAATATCATGATGAAATTGTTGATGAATGGATGCAAAAAGCTCGTAAAGCTAGAAGAAGAAAAGATATTGGTTTTAATGACTTAATCATTACTGTGAAAAATTCAACAAATTTAAAATATGAAGAAATTGCCGAAATGAATATGATACAATTCTACTCTGATTATAGATGGGTAAATCATAAAAATGATTATGATGCTAGTATCTTATTCAAAACTGTGTCTAACAAAGTTCCTAACATAACTTTCACCACTAATATAACAGATGCTCTATTTGCTACTGATGAGGGTGGATTATCAATGGATCCAAGTGTTATGACAGGTAAATTGGGTGATTAACTAAGTGAGCATCTATACTCACTTTTATTATGTAAAAAATAATTTAAAAACTAAGGAGGAATATATTAAATGAGTCATGAAAAGAAATTGCTAGTTGATGTTTTCCAAGCATACTTTTACAGAAAAGACAATGCTGGGAATAGAAAACTAGTATTTATGTCCGAAAACTTAACAAGTGGTGGAATAGTTTCATCACAAGAAAATACAGATGTACGAAATGGACAAGGTAATGGATTATTTGCTATTTTGCCAGGACAAAAAGATGTAACGGTTAATTTAACTGAAAATGTATTTTCATTTGAAGCATTAGAATTAAACTCTGCTGCTACTAAAAATGCTGGTGTAACCGTTACATCAGAAGCAATAACTTCAGTAAAATCTTATAGAGCTGGTAAAGCACCAATAGAAAGTGCAGAAAATGGAAATGCTCCTAATACAACTTTATCTACTACTCATAAAGTTATAAAGTTAGATAAAATACCTGTAAACGCAAAAGAAGTTTCTATAGAAATAAATGGTGAGGAATTAGTTAATGGAAACGCTTCAAGCAAAGCTGCTCCAGGAAAACCAGTGACTTCTGCCAATGCTATAGTGGCAGGTGAGTTTATGGTGGTTAAAGGAAAGAATGGTGCTGAATTTGATGGTCAAGATGCTGCTTATATAGTTTTAATAAATGCAGATGCTGATAAACTAGCCAATCAAACATTAAAGGTTATGCCTTATGTTTATAAAACAAAAGCTGGTAAAACTACTACTTTAACAATAGATTCAAAAACATTTTCAGAAGGTGGAGAACTATGGTTACAAACTATAGAAAAAGATGAAAAGCAAAAAGCTACTGCATATGTATACTTCGTATTTGAAAATGCTATGCCAGAAGGTAACTTTGAAATAAACACTGTTTCTGAAGTTCAACCAAATGATATGACTATAAATATGAGAATTCTACCTAATGAAGATGGAGAATTATACAGAATAATTAGAGAAGAAATATAGTTTTAAATTAAATAAAATATTAATTTTAAAGGAGATTTTTTAAATGAGTCATGAAAAGAAATTGCTAGTTGATGTTTTCCAAGCATACTTTTACAGAAAAGACAATGCTGGGAATAGAAAACTAGTATTTATGTCCGAAAACTTAACAAGTGGTGGAATAGTTTCATCACAAGAAAATACAGATGTACGAAATGGACAAGGTAATGGATTATTTGCTATTTTGCCAGGACAAAAAGATGTAACGGTTAATTTAACTGAAAATGTATTTTCATTTGAAGCATTAGAATTAAACTCTGCTGCTACTAAAAATGCTGGTGCAGCTACTGGTAATACAGGATTAATCGTTAAAAGACCTAATACTGCAAAAACAGAAGTTGGAACAGGAGATTTTACTGCTATGACGGTTTTAGAAATTGAAAAAAAACTACCTGTTAATGCAAAAGAAGTGTCTATTCAAATAGGGGATCAAGTATTTGATAATAACACTAAAGATACTAATCCTGCTGCTAGTGATGTAACTACAGGTAAGTTTATAATTGTTAAAGATAAAAATGGTAAAAAATATGACGGAGAAGGTACTGGTTATATTATGATAACTACTACTGATGCAGAAAGGTTAAAAACACAAACATTAAAGGTTATGCCTTATGTTTATAAGACAGACAATACAAAAACTACTACTTTAACAATAGATTCAAAAACATTTTCAGAAGGTGGAGAACTATGGTTACAAACTATAGAAAAAGATGAAAAGCAAAAAGCTACTGCATATGTATACTTCGTATTTGAAAATGCTATGCCAGAAGGTAACTTTGAAATAAACACTGTTTCTGAAGTTCAACCAAATGATATGACTATAAATATGAGAATTCTACCTAATGAAGATGGAGAATTATACAGAATAATTAGAGAAGAAATATAGTTTTAAATTAAATAAATCTAAAAATGCTTTACTATACCCATCATACATAATAAGTATGGGTGGGTATAAATAAGGCATTTTTTAAAAAATAAGTTTGATTAAAACAGGAATTTTAAAGAAAATTAAAATATAAAAGATGGGGTGAGTTATTTTATGGATATAGGGTGCTCACCTTTATTTTTTAGGAGGGCGTAAAATGGAGAGAAAAGAGTTTGCTTTTGAGAATGATTATGTGAAAATAATTAATCCAACAAAAGATATGGAAATAGAAATAGTGTCTATATTAAAAAACACCGACTTAAGTGAAGATAGTGGAATTGTATCGGCTTATCATATATTAAACAAGTTGTGTATACCCAAAAATGAAAAGTATGACTTTTCAAAGTATTCGATAGATGAATTTTTAAAAATAGCCAAAGAGGCTCATCTTTATGATGGACTTCAAGAAATAATAAATGCAACGGCTTTAATTAGTAGCAATGCAACAATACATGAACTTCAGTATATGGCTTTAGGACTAAAAAACCAAAGAATACAAATGTTGTTGTCAATGATTCAAGATGAAACAGGTGCTCTTAATGAATTGGGTAAAGAGATATATTATGACAACAAAGAAAATAAAAAGAATAGGGAGTTAATAGACCTATATAGAGAAAAGAGAGAGATGAAAAAACAAATAGATTCCCTTATGGATGGTGTTGAATAATATGGCCACAGTTAAATCAATAGATGAACTAATGAAAAAAGTTAAGGGAGATATTTCAAAAAAACTTGCAGAAGAACGTTCTTTGACGAAGATTAAAAATGTAAATAGATCAAGTGTTTCCGAAGAAGTTTATGCAGTTTATAATCCTATAAGGTATCCAAGAAGGGCGGACAACGGAGGATTAACCGATCCAGATAATATAACTGTAATGCCTAGTGAAGTGCCTTTTGGTGTTGTGCTTAACATAACCAACGATACAGCTCCAAAAGGGTTCGACAAGATTGGGAAAGAATCTGAATTTCTAGCTCCAATTGTTGAATATGGAACTGACGGAAGAGCTCCATGGCAAAAACCAAGACCATTTATGGAACGTACGGAAGAGAAGTTGAAAAATGGTAACGTTATAAAAAATATAATTAAAGAAATTGACTATATTAAGTAATTCCTTGTGTTCTACTTAATATAAAATTAAGGAGGACATTCAATGGAAAATATTAATATTAGTGTAGGTATTGAACTTGATAAAAGTCAGTTTAATGAAAAAAATATACAAGGTGAAATAGACAAAAATACTAAAGGTCTTACTGTTGCCATTGACGGTGTTAAGATGGGAAAAGTGTCTAAGGATATACAGTCACACATAGACAAGAATGCACCCAAAATGCAAATACAGATGAAAGACCTTAAGGGGACTTTTAAAGACATTGATATGTTCATGAATGATGTTGTTGCAGAAGTGCAAAAACAACTAAAAGATGGATTTGGAGATGTAAATATATTTGATCCCAAAGAAATGCAGAAGCAATTAAACAATACTCTTAAAACTATAGCTCAAAATACAGCGGTTGATTTGGGTTTAGATATTGGGAAAGTTTCTGTAACAGGTGGCAAGAAAGCAGTAGAGGAAATTAGTGAAGAAATAAAGGCTTTACAACTATTTGATGAAGCTGGCTTAATAACGCCTGAATTTGATGTAGATGGTACTAGAAAACAACTGAATGCGATAACTAAAGAAATCGACAATTACAAAAAGAAGGTTGTTGAATTTAGCAAGGAAGTTAAAAATATACTGTCGTTTAATCCTAAAGATAGTGCTTACAGTATAAACAAAGAACAACTTGAAGAATTCGTAGGGTTAATTGATGAATTAAGAAGTAAGGGGTATGGCATAGATGGATTTGATATGCTACCGGATAGTGATACATCTGTAAAGAAGTTTTATTCGGAACTTGATAAACTTGAAAACGAAGTAAAGTCTGTATCTGAAACAGTAGAAGATGCATTAAGTTTTTCAGAAGGATATTATAATACACTTGGAGAAATAGAAACACTTACTGATAAGTTCAAGAAGTTAAAAGATACGGTATCTAAAGGTGAAAACATAGGTGACAACATGGTTGATGGCATCAAGAAAGACTTAAAGGATGCTTTTGATGCTGTTGATTTTGCTAAGTCATACGGATTCACTGAAGAATTTATAAATGAATTTAAGAAAGAAATTAATGATGTTGAAAAACTATTAAAAGGTGTAGAAGATGTTAGGGTTAATGTTGAAATAGATGCTGCTGATGCTTATTTGGAACTTGAAAAAACCAAAGAGGAAATAGATAGTTTAACTAAATCAATAAAAGATTATTCTGATGAAATTGAAGAAATCTTTAATAGAGGAAGTATGGTATTCATAGATACGGATAAAGTTGAAGATTATATGAATAAACTTGAAAGGCTTAGATCCGCTAAATATGATATACCTAACGTAGATTTAATACCCATTAATGAGTCAATATTCTCAAAAATTGAAAATAGCATATTAAACACTGCAGATTCATTATTTGAACTACAAGAAATAATCAATAAAATTGAATTGAAGCAAGATGGAATTAAGGACGCTAGAAAACAAATTGAATTGATAAGGTCGGAAGTTCAGTTAATTGCAGACAAAGTTGTCAATATGAGATTAACGGGTATTTTTGACGAAAAGACCATTGGTAAGGCAGAGGAATCTTTATCTAGAATGAGAAAGAATCTTGAGGGTATAGATGAAGACGCTGTTGGAGAGGTATCATATGATACTGCTATTAGCAGTCTTGATGGGTTACAAGGAGAAATTGAAAGTACTATTGAGAGTTACGAATCTCTAAAGGAAATAACGGGTGGAACTCCTATTGCAGACATGGACTTTTCTGGTTATACGGAAGATATAAGAAAGGCACATGAACAACTATATGAAGCTATAGACTTAGTACAAGAATACGGAGATAATCTAGACGGTGAAACTCTTGATAGCATACAACATCATATTAAATTGTTTGACCAATATATTAATTCAATAAAAGATATAAACACAAAAGGTTTAAAAGAATTAAACTATGAACATTTAAGACTATTGGAATTATTGGATAAAGTTGATTACGACAAAGCAATAGAATCTTTAGAAGCAGGAGCAAGAGAAGATGCAATAGAAGAGATTAATGATTGTATTAATCTTATGAAGTCAGCAATGGACGAAATGAAAAAAATGAGTGCTGATAAAACTTTCAAAGATTTAACAAATGAAACATTTAAAAACTACAAAAATTTAAGAGATGAAAGCAAAAAGTTGTTAAGTGATTTAAGAGACGAAGATGTTATACCGGATAAAATGCTTAGCACATTTGAATCTCGAATAAATGTATACAGTAAAAACTTAAATGTTTTTAGAAAATTATATAAGAAGTTCATGGAAGAACTTCAAACTCCACCTAAAGCAGAAACACCTAAAGTGCCTGAAGCGGAAAATGCACTAAAAGATATAGAAAAAAGAATAAATAAGCTGTCTAAGTCAATAGCCAATACATCTATAGATGCAACGGAAAAAGATATACTTAAATTAATAAATAGTTTCCAACAAATAGAAGCTTCGATATCTAATCTACCTAATAAACAAGGAGAGTCTTATAAGAAACTATTAGACGTATTTGAAGATGTTAAAACAAGTCTAAAGAGTTTAAGTGGTGTTGCAGAAAGAGAGTTAAGTGCAATATTTGGAGATGTTACTAAAACTAACTTTGAGGAAATTAGAGATGGTATTAAGCTTTTAACTAATGATACAGAAGAATTGTTTAAAAAGTTAGACAAGAAAGCTTCTAGTGGTAAAAAGTTTACCAAAAAAGATACTAATGAATTAGACAGTATAATAGACAAACAATTAGCTATAGTTGATTCCTATGACAGAGGTGAAATTGTATTATACAATGAAGACATAAATACGCTTCTGCAAAACATAGAAAAGTTAAATGGTTTACTTGGAAACACTGGTCAAGAAGCTAAAGCTTTAACAGATGAAATTAAAAAAGTAGGGCAGGTAGAAATGCCTACAACTATAACAAAGCCAATAGAAGATATAGTAGACACTAAAGAATCTGTTAAGGAATTAGATGAAGACCTTCAAAAAATTAAGGATAGATTAGAAGATTTCAAAAAGACAATGTCTTCAACTCCTAAAGATGCGGATGACATAGATGAATTATATAGTAAATTTAATCAAGTAGATATTTTAATAACTGAAAATACAAACAAACAGAGGGATGCATTCCAAGATTTAGCAAAACAATTTAATGAAGCTGAATCAGAATTTAAAACTTTTGTTAAAATAGCAGAAAGATATGTATATGCTATGTTTGGAACACAGGACAAAACACCTTACGACGATTTGATATCGAACATAGCAGAGTTGAATGAACAGGCCGTAAAGACTAAAAGGTCTTTAAATGAAATGGTTGGTAAGTCTAACTTTGATGACAGTATAATTTCTACTATAAATAATATAATCAAGCAACAAAAGAATGCATTGGACAACTTAAATGATAATGACATAATAATACCAAAAAAACACATAGAAGCCTTAGAAAAAAATATATCAGAACTACCTGATGCTATAGAAAGATTTAAAAAAGCTCAAGCAGACTTTATATCTGAAAAAGAAATAGAAAAATCTAAAAATCAAATCAAAGATTTGTCAGATACAATAGATGTTGTAACTGGTGGTGAACCTAAAGATTTTAAGATAAATCTTGATATTTTAGTGTCTGAAGATTCTAGAGTTAAAATACAAAAACAGTTAGATGAACTTGCAAAAGAATTATGTTTACCTATTGAAATTTGTAAAGATGTCAATTTAAAAGATATTAATCTAAAAGATGTTGACTTTAATATAGATTTAAGTAAACTTAAAGAAAAAATACAAGAAATAAAAACTAAATTTAATGCACTTATTGATGAATTAAATTTAGTAGAACCTGTTAATGTTGATATTGATGTTGTTATAACTAAAGAAACTAGAGATAGTATTAATGGTCAGTTGGATGCTTTAAGTGATATATTAGAATTAAATATTGAACATATAAATATATCTGCCGACACTATTAAGAATATGGTTGAATCTTTATCTAAGGAAATATCTGGCGGACTAAATATTGACCTTGGTAAATCTAAAATAAAAGGTAAAATATCTGGTAAAAATATTGATGTTGAAGCTTTAACTGAAAATATTGCCAATGAAACAACAGAAGGTTTAAATAAAGCTGAGTCTAAGTTAGACAGTATATCTAAAACAGTTAGTGAAATTCCAAAAGTTGAACTTGTAGATGATATCAGAAATGAAGAGGCATTACTAGATAGACTTGAACAAATAAAGGCTACTGCTACTGAAATATCTCGTATTTCATATGGAACTGATAGAAATGGAATGCTAAAAGCAACTATTAAGTATGTAAATGAATTAGGTCAGTCAATTTCTGAAGTGTGGGGATACGATGTAGAAACTGGTATATTTGGAAAGTTAAGTGAATCAGGGGTAGAACAGCTTGTAAATATAAACAAAGAAGTTTCTAAAATGCAGGAAACTCTTAATAAAGTCAAGGGTAATGACCTAGTTGATGCTAAGAGAATAAAAGAAGCCGAAGATTCATTAAAATCACTTCAAGAAAATGTTAATAGATTAGATACAAAAGAAGCTACAAGACAAGTAGAATTATTGGCAAATGAAATAGAGTCTATATCTAAAGTAGACAAATTAATGGCTAGATTTGATAGTGCATTAGATATTAGAAAGTCTATGAATTTAAGTATAGAAGGTTTAGAAGCATTAAGAGATAGAATACAAGCTATTGACGGTGACACTCCATCTAGTGAGCTTAGAAAAGTTGAAAGGGCCATAAGTAGAATAGGTTCTGGAAATAGTAACATGATAGCACTTGAATCAATAATTGAAAGAGCTACAAATAATTTGGAAAAGTTTGGAGATGTTGCTAAAGGTGATAGTGCTTTAGCTAAACTTAATAGTGTTGTAGGAACTTCTAATGAATTAATGTCTCAGTTAAGTGGTGGTGCTATAAAGTCTGTATCTGAGGTTAGAAATCTAAGAGAAATAGTTGTAAATACTGTTAGAGATTTAAAAAATCTTGAAAATAAAAAGGTTCAACTAGAAGTTCAATTAAAGGGACTTGTAGACAGTAAAACTGTAAATAAGAGTTTGACTAATGATATAGCTAAACAAATATCTAAAATAACTACAGATAATGTTAATGCTAGGTTTACAGAGATATCAGACAACATAAAGAAACTTAAAGATAGAGCTTCTGTAATAGAGAAAATAGACAATGCTATTAGGGGTGTTGGTAAAAATGTTTCGGAACTGCAAAAAGACAATGCTTCATTGTTTGATACTGGTAAGCTACAAAAAGACTTAGATAATATAAATGGAATAAAAACAACCCTAGAAGAGTTAAAGAAATCTTTAAAGAGAGACGAAGATGTAGACTTAGTAAACATAAGTCGTACACTTGAACAGTTAGATACTGCCGAGGTAAAATTAGAAAATAATATAGATAAGTTAAAACAACTTAACAATCTTTCTGATAAAAAGCAACAACTTAGAGATGACTTAAAAGGTTTAGCTGGCAAAATAGACGATGGTGAAATAGCCAAGTTAAGAGAAGAAATCAACAAAATGACTGTTGATAATGTGGTTAAAGAATTTAAAGATTTAAAGTCTATAATAAGTGGGTTTAATAAATCTGAAGGTCAAATAGTGAGACTTAATAGAACAATATCTTCACTTCAAGATAAAGTAACTGAACTTAAAGGTAAAGTTGGAATAGAGTGGGATAGTGAGAATGTAGAGGGTGAAATAAAGGCTACAGAAGATGCCATTAAACAACTTATAAAAACTAGGTCTAAACTTGAAAGTGGTAAGAGTGTTAATTCTAATACACTTACAGAATCTATAAATAATGCAAATGCTTCTTATGGAAAGCTTGATAAATCTATGGTTAAAATTTTAGATAATAAATCTAAAATAGAAGCATTGCAAAAAGAAATAGCGGCTTCAATGGAAATAAGAAGTGATTTAGGGTTAGATACTAGTGAATTGGCTAAAATGTTAGATAATGTATCTAAATTAGATGCTACTTCTAAAGATACTGCAAAAGCTTTAGAAAACATGAAAGAAAGTGTAAGTAAGTTTGGTCAATCTGAAAGTCAGATAGTAAAAATAGAAAAAACTATATCTGACACAGAGTCATCTGTGAGTGAACTTATGAAAACTTTAGATAAATCTAAAGATAGTGTGGCTGAATTTGGCGGTTCATTTAAAATGACAGAGGTCAATGACAACTTAGAAAAAACTAGAAGTATAATTGAAGAACTTGAAAGTTTAAAGACTAAACTTGAAGCTGGTGGAAGTACAAGTAATGTTAATCTAACTTCAATAATAAATAAGTTAAATACAGAGTATGGAAACCTAAGGGACACTATCAATGAAGCAACAAAGAATGCGGCTGAATTTGTTAATTTAAGTGAGAAACTTGAAATATCACTTCAAACAAGAAATACTCTTGGTGCGGATGCTTCTTATGTAGAAATTTTGGTTAAACAGTTAAAAGAAATAGATTTAACTTCTAATGACGCAAAAGCAGCTTTAAGTGATTTGGCCAAAACTATAAGCGGCTTAAGTATTGCCGACACTCAGATAGCAAAAGTTCAAGATACTATAGCTAAAATAAATAAAGAAATAGAGAAAACCAAGCAAAGAGAGCCGATACTTAGTGAAAAAGAAGCCGAAAGAGTTAGTATGATGGAGGCTGAGGTTACTAAGTTAAATAGTGTACTTAATAAGTTGACTACTGGAGCTAGATATTCAAGTACAGAAATACAAAGATTTTGCAATGACGGTAGCAGAAGTATGCAAGGTCTGGCCAATACTGCTGAGGCTGTATCTAATGAAGTCGGAGGCGTATTCTCTGGGTTGGGAAGTGCTATAAATCAAGGTATGCAAACTGCATTGGGGTTTGAATTCTTAGATATATTTACAGACCAATTAATGCAGATGAAAGATGCTATTGTTGAACTTGACAATGAAATGGTTGGATTAAAAAGGGTTACTACAGCTTCGGCAGAAGAATATGATAGAATATCAAGGGCTGCAAATCAAACTGCCATAGAGATGGGTAAAACAACTCAAGAAACTCTTAATGCAACAACAGCATTTGTAAAGATGGGTTATTCTGTGTCTGAAGCATCTGACTATTTATCAAAGGCTGGATTAATGCTTTCTAATGTTGCCGAAATGGATATAGACTCAGCTGTAAATGCTATAGTTTCAACTATGAAGGGTATGTCATTGGATGCAGATGATGCTGGTACAATAGTTGATGTTATCAATGAGGCTGGTAATAAATTTGCATTAAACTCAGAAGACTTAGCAGAAGGTCTTAGAATAGGTGCTGCATCTTTAAAGATAGCTGGAAACGACCTATATGAATCATCTGCATTAATAACTGCTGGTACTGAGGTATTACAAGATTCAAAGCAAGTTGCCAATGGATTAAGAACGATTTCCATGAGATTGCGTGGATTATCAGAAGATGGGGAAGAATTAAACCCAAAACTAGAAGAAATGATAAAGACTATGACTGGTGTAGATCTTACTGATACTAATGGTCAATTTAGAAGTACATATGATATACTTTTAGGTATAAGTAAGGTTTGGGATACACTAGACACAAAACAACAAGCATTATTATTAGAAAATATTGCGGGTAAAACTCAGGTATAAAATGCCTCGTATGTAGAGAAATCTGCATAGGACACAACTCTAAGTGCAGGTAATGCCTAAAGCCTTACACCACAATATATCTGAAAAGAATATATGAAGGTGCGAAAGTAGAAAAAACGTAAGGATGATTATATGGTTAAAACCTAAGTAATTAGCGCTGACAAATTTAAATAAATCTAATATAATATTGTTAGTGCAAAATGGCTGTTCATGCAGGGAAGCATCCCTGTTATATTAAAATAAATATAACGAGATGAACCTTCAACGACTATCTTGGAAAGATGGGTGAAATCCCCATCAATAAGAGTACGGCTCAAGCTTTTGGAGTGGGTGAGAATCCCTTAAATGGAAACGGGTTGCCCTTAACACATAATGGTGAAGGTGAAGAAATAGTCTGCTCTCATATGAAAGTATGAGGATGTTTTGTGCTGTAATAAATACGGAAAGGTGAAGTTATGGCTAAAAAATATACAAGTGAAGAAGTTTTAAAAATAGTTGGAGATTATGGATATGAAATACTTGATTTTAAGTATAAAAATACTAAAACAAAAATGAGAATAAGAAATGTCAAAGACGGATATATGGCTTACATAAACTTAGAATATTTAATTGTAAATGATGGAAGAATAAGACTTTGGCATAAGACGAACCCTTATTCTATATATAACATTAATTTATATATGAAAAATAATAATATTAATACATACACATTAGACAAAGAATATGTTACAAGAAACAAGACATTAATGAACTGGGTGTGCGGTATATGTGGGAAAACATATGAATGTAGGTTAGATCATATATTATCCAATAAAAAAGATATGTGTAATGAATGCAGTAGAATTGTTCAGGACGACAAAAGAAGAGAAGATAAAGATTATTTAATGAGTATATTTACTCAAAAAGGTTTAACTCCTATGGTAGATAGGTTTTATACCCATGAAAGCATTCCTTGTTGTGATAGTAATGGATATATATACTATTGTCATTCTTACAGTGTAAGAAAAGATGATTATGTTGGTAAAATAGTTGACACAAAAAATCCATATACAATTCACAATATAAAGAGATATATAGAGTTAAATAATTTAACTTGCAAACTTACTAGTGATAACTATGTTTCCGCAAATGAAAAACTAAGGTTTGAATGTGAATGCGGAGAAATATATGAAACTAGCTGGAATACACTTCGAGAGTATAATAAGCAAAGATGTGATGTGTGTACAGGAAGTATGAGTAATGGGGAGTATCTTGTTATGAAACTACTTAAGTCTAAAAATATAATATTTAAAATGTACGAAAGAATAGATGAGTGTAGAATGAAAAGAGCTTTGCCATTTGATTTTATAATATTTGACAATAAAGATAGAGTTCTTGCCACAATAGAGGTTGATGGTATTCAGCATTATGAACCTATTGAATATTTTGGTGGAGAAAAGTCTTTTGAAAGACAAGTATTGTCAGATGAAATAAAAAATACTTACTGCAATGATAATAACATACCATTATTAAGAATATCTCATATTGAGATAGATAGTGGTGAATACATATATAAATTAGAAAACTTCATAAAACAAAATATCTTCTATGTGTAGCGAACATAGAAAAACGTAAAGGCAAACGTACTTGCGTCAGTACTTCAAAATGCTAAAACACTAGATAAAGCATATGAAAAATTAACAGATTCTGCTGGCAGTGCAGAAACTGAACAAGCTGCATATATGGACTCTATAGCTGGTAAGGCTAATGCTTTAAAAGAAAACTTTAGAGGAATATTCTATGATGTAATTGACACAGACGCTGTGAAGGTTATGTTAGACTCTTCTATTTCTATATTAGAAGGATATAGAAATATTGCAAGCTCTATGGGAGATTTACCTACTTTAGTGGCTACAGTTACAGCTACATTCACACTATTCTCTTCTAAGGGTAGAGAATTAGCTTCAACACTTGGTAAAAATGTGGTCGAAGGTGCATCTCTTATGAGCACTTCATTTGCCAATCTTAAAAATAGCGTAAATGCATTAGACGAAAAATTACTGGGTCTGTCTATGGGGTTAAAAAGAGATATAGCTGCTCAAAAAGAATCTATTGCTACAAACAATATAGCAAATGGAACATTAAATCAACAAAGATTAAATCTTGTTAAATTGGTGGCTCAACAAGCTGCTACTACTGCCGGAATGGTGGTCATGAAAGTAGCTGCTGTAGCATTAAATGCGGCCTTATCAATGGGATTAAGTGTTGCTATATCTGGAGTGGTAAGCCTATTAGGAGAAATGTGGGTAAGTTCTGGTCGTGCTACGGAAAAAGCTAGAGAGCTTACTGAAACTATTAAATCAATAAAAGATGCAAGAGAAGACCTTGCTAAATTTGAAAGCATAAATAAGCAATTAGAGGATACAACTTTATCTGAAGAGAGAAGGCTTGAATTAAATAATAAATTAGCTGAAGTTAAAGCTTCATTATCTGGAATAGACAGTGAGGCTGGTGCTATATTAAATAGTCAAAATCTATCTTATGAAAGACAGCTTCAACTATTAGAATCCATACAAAAGGAAAAGCTTAGAGAGTCAGGTGAAGAGCTTGACAAGGCTATGACTGGTGGTTTCTTTGGAAAAGATGCGATTGAAGAAGCGTATGAGGCGAGAGCTGCAATAGAGTCAACTTTAAGTTCATACAATGAGCTTCAATATAAAATATCTAAATCTGACGGTGATTTTGTTTGGTTTCAAGGTGCTAAAATAAGTATTGGCGAAGCGGAAGAGAAGTTACAAGATTTTGGAGACACTATTGTTAAGAATGCTGGTGTTATAGATACATATAATGCAAAAGTTGAACAAATTCAAAGTTCGGGTGCTAAAACAAGTAGGGCATCTGTTGAGCTTGCCGACTCTGTAAAAGAACAGGTTGACGCATTTGTAGAGAGTGGTCAAGCTGCGTCTAATAGTGTTTCTTCATATGACGACGCTGCTTTAGCAATGGATGGAGTTAAAACTTCAGCAGAAGATGCTACACAATCAGTAAAAGACCTTTCTAGCTCATTTAGTTCTATGAATAAACCAATAGAAATTCTTAGAACTATGATTGAAGAGTTAAATAAGACTGGTGGTCTAAGTGATGAAACTTACATGAAAGTCTTAGAGTCAGGAGATGAAAGGTTGATAGCTATTCTTGCGGACAGCGAAAATGCTATTAAAAACTCCAATGAGTTACTTAAGTCTTTGGTTGAAGAAAGGGCTGGATATGCAGAAGAATTAATAAATACTTCTTACAGTAATGTAAATGGTGTGGATTTAAATGTGGACACTACAAGCTTAAAGGAGAGTGTCAAAGAAGCAGTAGATGAACTTGGAAGCATTGAAGAGGTTGCTAGTAAAACTGCCGAAGGGATAACTAATGCATTTAATGGTGTTGAACTGGGCGATGTTTCTGAAGGTGTTAAGAACGCATGGGACGACATAATGGATAATAGTGATGAACTGTCTAGCAGATTAAAAACTGCAATGGGTGAATATTATGACTACGTTAATAGTGCGGCTATGGAAAGCGCAGACATTGTTATGACCTACGAAGAAGCTAAAGCTAAGGCAGCTACAATGTGGCAAAGCGATGAAATGGCCAATATAGCACAAATGGTGTCTCAAAATGCTCAATACTATGATGATGATGTTGTTAACTGGGCAAATGCTGTTCTTGCCAAGGAAACTGATGGTGTTGAGTTCTCAGACTCTGTGCTTCAAACAATATCGGATTTAATTGTTTATAGTGGTGGAATGTATAGTGATGATATAACTAACTGGGCTATGGCATTGGGGAACAAAGATGCTAATCAGGTAGCATTTGTAAATGCTGTTATGAGAACTATAGCGCAAATGGTTATTGACAATGCTGGAAAATATAATACAGACACTGTAAACTGGGCTAGAAGTGTTCTTAATAAACAACAAAATAATGCAAATGCTGTAACCGCTATAGGCAGTGCGTTTTCGGGGTTAGTAAATCAACTATCTGTAGTGTATGGCAACGACGCCACAAACTTTGCTAATGCAACAAGTAGTAAATTAGCAAACTTAAGAGCTTTCCAAAGTGCATATAATAACGTAGGTTCTATGAATTATAAGGGTGTAACAGGGTTAATTAACGATAGACTTAGTGGTAATCTTGTTGGAAAGCCAAATACTAATACAAAGCCTATTAGTAGCAATATTAAACCTGTAACAAGTTCATATAAACCTGTGAGCAGTAGTAGCTATGTTCCAAATATGGGAAGTTCATCTGGAAGTGGAAAAGGAAATGGTGGTAATAAAGGAAATAGTGGTTCGTCTTCTGCCAGCAAAAACGTAGAGGATTTAGAAAAATTAACGGAAAGATACTATGCTTTAAATAATGCACTTCAAAAAGTTGAAAACCAATTAGAAGCAGTAGATACGGAATTAGATGGTGCTACTGGTAAGGACAGAATACCTTTACTTGAAAAGGAAATAAAGCTTCTTAATGATAAAAGGACTGCACTTGTAAATATTCGCAATGAACAACAAAAAGAGTTGGCAGAACTTAAGAAGTCTCTTTCTGGCAGTGGATTTACTTTCTCATCAGATGGTCAAATTGGTAACTATACTTCAAAACTAGATGCTTTAGTTGCTGCTGCAAATAAGAAAACAGGTGAAGCTAAGGAAAAAGCTATAGCTAACGTAAAAGAAGTTGCGGAAAAAATAGAAAGATATACTGAATTATTATTAGAAGAAATTCCAGATGTAACAAATAAAATAAGTGGAATTACTAATTCAGTTACGGATCTTAGAGATGAGATAGAACAAATAATAGAAGATACAACATTCTTTACAAAAGATTTTGCAGACAGATACTATGAAGTTAATAATGCATTAAAGCAAGTTGAAAATCAATTAAATGCATTAAGTACTGCTATGGAAAATGCCAGCGATAATAAGTTAGTAGAACTGTTAGACAAGCAAATACAGCTATACATAGAACAAGGTAAAGCTTTAGCTGAGATTAGAAAAGAAAATGTTAAAGAATTGAATGAGCTTGGAAAAGAACTATATGATGCTGGATTTAAGTTTAATAAAGATGGCACTTTAGCTAACTATGAGTCAATGATAAATAAGTTGGTTCAAAATGCTAACAAAATAACTGATGGAGAAAAGCAAGAAAAAGAAATAGAACGTATAGAAAAACTTGTAGAAACTATCGAAAAGTATACTGACTTATTATTAACAGATATACCAGACATAACCGACGAAATGAATGATTTGGCTAATGCCGTTATAGATTCTCAAAAGGAGATAGCAGATATATTAGCTAAACAAAGAGATGAATATATAGAAAACCTTGAAAAAGAAACCGAAGCTTTAAGAAAAGAAATTGAGCGAAGAAAAGATATACTATCTAAGCAATGGGAAGAAGAGGATGCTCGAGATGAACTTGATGAAAAGCAGAAAAAATTAAACGAATTAGAAGATCAATTAACTATAGCTTTAAGAACTGGTGATGAAGAACTTATAAAAAGTATAAGAGAACAAATTTCATCAGCCCAAAAAGAGATAAATGACTTCATTAGGGACAAAGAAAGAGATTATATATCTGATAGATTTGATGAAGATTTAGACAAGATAGATGAAGATTTAGATAGCAAAATAGATGAGATAAATGAAAAACTTAGTGATGAAGAGTTGTTAAAACTTGTTCAAGGCGGAGTAAGGGATTTATCTGATGTATTAAATAAGATTGAAAGTGGTTCTAAGGGTGTTAGAAATGCATTTGCGGCCATAGGTACAACTATATCTGAAACATGGATAAACTCATTAGATACATTTATGGATAAGTTAAATTCACTATCTGATATAAACTTAGATTTTAATATTGGTTCTAAGTTATCAAAAGTTATGGAAGGATTTGAGAGGGCAATAAATATAACTCAAGGAAATCTTATTGTTCAAGGCAATATAACTGAGGATATACTGCCTACTGTTCAAAATATGATAGACATAGCTAACAATAATTTAATAAATGATATAAATGCAGCCTTCTCTCGTTAGAGGGTTGTATTTATATTAAAATGACAATTTTAATATAAATATAGTGGGGAAACTATAAAGTTATTTTATAAAGAAAAAGATTAAAAAATGTAATTAAATCAAAAAATGAAAGGAGATGTATTGGGTGGCTCAGTTAAATTCAGAATTAATAATAAATGGTGTTAATATATTTCAAGCATATGGATATAAATCAGTGTTGATAACTTCTGATGCAACAAGGCTATTTGGTGTTCAAAGAAGTATAGAGGTGGATTCTATGAGCAATGGAGCTCTATCGTCTTACAAGATAACAAAAAATAGACCTAAGATAACCATTGAACTTATAAAAATGAAAGAAAATGGTAGAACTCCGGGTATGATAACACACAAAGACTTAGGTGATTTATCTAGGATTTTGTTTAAAAATGACATATGCATAATTCAAGAAAGGAATGCTGTGTATTATGGTTGGCTTACAAATGGGTCAAATTGGTTTAATTCAGCAAACCAAGGATATTTTGTATTAGAATTTGAATTAGCTAGTCCTTATTGTTATTCTCCTATTCAAACAGAAAGTTTTTATGTTAACAAAACAAAGTCATTTACCTTGAGAAATGTTGCAACAGCAGATGAACCTGTTTATGCAAGAATTAAAATAATTGGAAGAGGAAATGGAAATGTAAAAATAACTAACCATAGTGATAATAATGTTATTACTGTAAAAAATGTTAAAAAAGATGAAGAAATAATAATAGAGGGTGAAACTAGGGAAATATATTCAATAACTGACTCTAATGAGAACATGGTGAAAAGATTAGAGTATACGAAAGATTATTTAATATTAAAGTATGCGGAAAATAATTTAACGGTTGAAGGGGAATGTCTAATAGAGATAATGTTTCAGTGTCCAATGATAATAGTTTAAGGAGATGAAGTAGATTGTTTAGAAATTTTAATATTGAAGAAGATGTAGTTGTTAAGGTTGATTTATACAAGAATCGTAGAGAAAAAATAGCAGAAATACCATTAGACTATGTGGAGGGAATAACATACAAGTTTAATGATATAGATGAAATATCTATTAGTATACCAAAATACAACATTCTTAGAGGCGAAATGATTACCAATCATATATATAGTAAAATAAAAACTAGACAACAACTAGTAGTTACAACTATAAATAAAGATGGTTCAGAACAAAGGCAAAGATTTGTATTACATGATAAAAAAGTTGTTGGTTCTAAAAATAAAGGAACAAAATCATTTGTTGGGTATAGCTGGCAAAAAACATTGGAGAAACATAGGATTACTGTGGAGCAATTATCAAGACAATTAACCAACAAGGATGATAATGTTAATGTGGGTGAAGGTATATTAGATTTATTATGTAAGAAAGTTAAATGGAATGTAGGATATGTTGATCCAGATGCAAGATACAAAACATCTACTGCTGTTAAAACTTACAATGAAAATTTATATGAAAATTTCACTACTGCAGGTTCAATAACAGAGAATGGTGTTATATTTGATAAAAAAGTAAATATTCCTGCTAAACAAGATAGACCAACATATTTAACTATAAATTACATAAATTTAAAAACTATATATAATGATACCAGTATAGCAAATGTAAATATTTTAAATAATTTATCTTCTACTCCGTTTTATGCTACTATTACAAACATTAGAGCAGAACATTACTCTGAAACAGGCAATAGGTACGGAATTAAATATATATTCACGCTAGATATACCTACTACAAGCAATGATAAGAATACGGTTGAGATAATAGAAACATTTACAAATTGCATTAATAAAAGTATATCTTGTGATAAAATTTATATAGGATATGACTATGCAGAACTTGAGGAAGTCAGAAATATTCAATATGCTACATTTGAAGCTTTTGATGATTCTGCATATAAATTTTTAGAAGATATAGGAGAGGTTTTTGACTGTGTATTTTCATATGATACAATTAACAATATAATCAATGTATATGCAAAAGAAAATCTAAAAGAAAACAATGGGTATAGATTAACTTTAAATAGAAATATAGATGAGATATCTATATCAGAAGATGATAATATAATCACATGTCTAAAAGTTGAAAGTAGCAATGCATCAATAGCTGAAGAAAATCCAAATGGTACTAACATAATAGAAAACTATGATTACTATATTAGAAATAATATAATGAGTGATGAACTTCAAAAAACATTGAAGAAGTACGATGCGTTAGCAGAAGAAAGGCAAAAAGCTTGGCTTAAAGCTAAAAACGATAAATCCATTGTTCAACAGAGATACACAAAAGCTCAATCTGAAGCTAGAAGTTTAGAGGAGAGAATTAAGAATTTAAATTTTAGATTGACTCAATTCATAACTGATAAACAAGCAAACCAACTGGCAGAGGCAAAAAAAGAGATAGATGCGTTAGAGAGTCAATACAATACTGTTATAAAAAAAATGTCTGTATATCAGAACGAAATAAATAGCCTAAATGACACTATGGCATCAATATCTGTATCAATAAACAAGGCTACTGCTACAGATGAAAATGGAAATAAGCTATTCACAGATGAGGATATACAAGAATTAAATGATATGATTGAGGTTGATACATATAATGATTCTTATTTTACAACAAGTTATGGTTTGTACAATTATTGCGTTAAATATTTAAATGAAAAGATTATTCCTGAATTGTCATTTAGTATGACAACACAAGAGTTAAAATCACATATAAAACATATCGCTGGTTGGAATAAGATTATTAAATTAGGCAACTTATACACTCTTGATGGAGACGAGATGTTTAAAGAGTTTAATGTGAACGAAGTTAGGCTTGTTCAGTACAAATTAATACCAGTAGAAAATGGTAAAAGATTTAAATTAAGTGATTTTTCATTTTCTAATAAAATAAAACTACAAAATACTTTAAAAGTTGGTGCTAATATTGGAAGAACAACAAACAAGGTAGATGGTGCAGTAACTACATTTAGAGATTTATGGGAAAACTCTAAGGTTGTAAATAATTTTGTTGGAGATATGATATCATCTGGGCTTAATATAGCAGCGGCCAATATAAAAGGTGGGGTTTATAGGAATATTTTAGACTTTTCTGAAGCTGGTTGTTTTATAATAAACAATACTGATGGCGACAAGAAAAATCAGATTTATTTAGGTGGAGGAACTATTGCTATTACTGAGAATGGTTGGGAGACAAGCAGAGTAGCAATCGACAAAAATGGCGTTATATCTGAGACATTGTTTGGGAAAATATTGTTGGGAGAAAAGGTTGTTATAACATCTGATGATGATTTGTTTTATATTGGAAACGGAGAATCAGAACAACAAAAAAATAAAGAGTTTGGACTTTATATATACAACAAGGAAAATGCTAATCGTGTTGATAGAATATTCCTAGGTTTAACAAATGAAAGCGGCGTTAGAAAAGCAACGCTAAGACTTAAAGATGCAACAGGTCAACAGGTTGTACTTTCTGAAGATGGTATAGTTCAAACTTCTCAGTTTGTATGTTGGGATAATGTTAGTCCTAACTATCCTATGAGAATACCTTATTTTTGTGATAGTGGAGTAAAGCAAAATAGAAAAATAGTGCTTAGTATGGTATTTGAAAAATATAGGGCGTTTGAAAAAGGAACGGCTTCGGGTGGAAAAATTCAAAGTTCTGCTGCTGGTGGTGGTGGAACTTCTGCTGCTGGTGGTGGTGGAACTTCTGCTGCTGGTGGTGGTGGAACTTCTGCTGCTGGTGGTTCTACTACTGTATCGGGCGGAGGAACTACAAGTAAATCAGGTGGTTCTTACTCTAGCACATCGGAATATACGTCGGAGGGAATAAATTGGACTGGCTTTATAGATGGAAAGATTAACACAGAAGCAGAAATAAATGTTAACTCACCGGCTTTTGGAAAATATCATTATCATGAGATTGATCCTCGTGAAATAAAACATAATCACAAGGTTGAAGTCTCTATAAAAATACCAGGTCATACACATGATGTACCCAGTCATAGTCATAACATAGGATCACACACACATAGTTTGCCAGACCATACTCATCAAATACCAGACCATACTCATCAAATACCAGACCATAGTCATCAAATAGATACTACACATGAACATGCTTTAAAATATGGAATATTTGAAGAACCGAGCAAATGTAGTAATGTGAAAGTATATATAAATAATACTGTGTTTGCTGAAAACATAAATTCAGATACAGAACTGAACATAACTGAAAAAATAAAAATAGGACAAAGAAACGATATAAGAATAGAAACAGAAACAAACGGAAGAATAACTTGTAACTTGTTTACAAAAAGCTTCGCAGCTTTTTAGGAAGGAGATAACTATGATAAATAAAACCATTAGCGTGAGTTCTATTGTAAGAGATAAGGACAATGTAAAAGATGTAATTCATATGAATTGTGATATAAATGCAAATCTTAGACATTTAAATATATCTTTACATATTGCAAACTTGGAATTATACAAAGAGAATACAGATTTATTAAAAGCTAAATTTAAAGAATTTTTAGAACAATCCCTACAAGAGGCGGTGGCTTCTGGATGGGATATATTAGATATAAATAATATTTAGTTGATAAAGCCTATGTTTTTATTGGAATATAGGCTTTAAATATATAGAAAAGGAGGTTTTAATATGCCTTTTTTAGACAGAAAACCAGTTGTTATAACAAAGAGAAATGTTGATGATAAGGGTAATCCCATTTCTGTAAAGCAGGTAGAAACAAAACAGGTAGCAGAGTTACATAATTGCATACCATTAAATTATAGTATTGATAGAAATCACGAAATAGCAATATTTGGAATGTATCAAGTATATAATAAAGATGAAATAACTAAAACAACGTATTTTGCCGACTATGACCAAGGTATACTATATTTTCACCCAGACCTAAAGGGTAAGTCTTTAACTGTGACATATATGGCGACCGGATATATTTTAATATCTTCCGATAGAATATTTAGATATAATTACTCAGATGGGAGCACTGGTTCGCTAGAAAGTTCTTTTGAAAAGATTGAAAATTTATTAAAGCAAGTTTTAGCCGGCAATGTTACCGCAGACAACATATCAGCAGAGGTTGTTGGTTCTAGAACAGATGCGCTTGGCAAAACCTATAAATCTCTCGGCGATAGACTAAATAGTATGGAAGAAAAGATAGGGAATGCGTCTAAAATAATTGTTTATAAGAATGTTGTAAATGTAGTTGGTACAACAACCACTGTAGAGGTTGGGATTTCAGATTACGTTCCAGATTCAGACCATTTAAACGTATACTTAGCGGGTGTTAGAATGATAGAGGGTATAGACTATACTTTAAATAAAGCTGCAAAAAGTATATCGTGTATGCACGCAGAACGTTGGACTAACGGAGACCAGTTACACTTTGAGGTTTTTAAGAAAGCTGCAGATTTAGATGTTAGTCAGTATAGTGTATATGCATCTAATGTAATTGTTGAACCTGAGGTTTTGGGTCAAAACAATGTTCAAAAAACATTGCAGACACTAGCAAATAAATCTGGAGTAGCAAGTGTTATGCGATATAATAAGGTAACTGAAAATACAAAAACCATCAATATTGGTATAAATAACTACAACCCTACTGGTGGGGATATTCTCAATGTATTTATGCAAGGTATTAGAATGGTAAAAGATGTAGATTATACATTAAATGAAACAAACAAAAGTATCACTAATATAAAGGGCGATTGGATATCTGGGGATGAAATATTATTTGAAGTAATAACTCCGAATAAAATTGCAACAGTGGAAAATAGCGACTCTCAACCTAGAGAATATTATGAAAATAGAGTATTAATTCAAAATAGTATTGAAACAATAAGCGATTTAATTATATTAAACGAAGATTCTTTAATAGTTGATACGGGATTTGATATAAGCTACATGGATAAATTAAGTGTATATGTAAACGGTGTGAGATTGATAGATAATGTTGATTATGTTCTTACAAATAATTCAATAGCTTCTTGTATTGGAAAGTGGAAAACTGGAGATAAGATATACTTAGAATTAGAGAAGAAGAGTGCCTTTAATTATGGAAGTATTATTTATAACACTAATACTGACTTAATAAATATATTAGAAGATACAAATACAGTAAGGGTTAGCCTGCCTAACTTCAATATTGCAACAGATAAAGTAACGGTATATTTAAACGGAATTAGATTAATCAATGAAATTGATTATATGATAAATTCAAAAAATAAAACTATAATGTCTTGTGGAGATAATTGGAAATGTGGAGATAGGCTTTATGTTGAATTAGATAAAAGGGAGTTAATATAGGTATGGGTAGTGGATATGAATTAATTAGAGAGCAAGCTAGTCATAATCAAACTACACAAGAAGTAGGCGAAGCTAGAAGTGGCAAGGTAAATTTAAAAGCAAAAGTAGATGAAGTTGAGTCTAAAATTTTTAGTTCATCTGATGGTATTAAGACTATGACTGGCTATAGAAAAAACCTTTCTGGAAGTGCAGATGTATTAGCAACAGATTCTTTAAATGTAGCTGTTTCTAAATTAGAAAATAAGATAGATTTAAAGTCTAATAGCAACCATGAACATAATTACGCTGCTTCAAATACCCCGGGGGGTGTTGCTAATTCTGCGGTAAAATTAAATACGCCTGTCACAATAAATGGTGTTGATTTTGATGGAAGTAAAAATATTATTATCGAAGATAACACAAAAGAAACACCTATCGGCGCACAGGAAAAGGCTCATAAAGCTTTACAGGATGCAAAAGTCTACTCTGATGGGAAATTAACTGAATCAAGGAAGTATACAGATACAAAGGTTACAGATTTGATTGGTTCTGCTCCGACAACTTTAAATACTTTAAAGAAATTGGCGGATGCTATCGACAATAATCCTAACTTTGCAACTTCTATAACTACACTGATAGGCACTAAGTCAGATAAATCCTATGTTGATGGTCAAATGCAAAATAAGGCAAATATAGTGCATGAACACAACTCTTCACAAATAACATCTATGAGTTCATATAGTAAGCCTACGACAACAAGTGCAATAGCTACTGGTGATAGTCTTAATGTTGCAATAGGTAAATTAGAAAGAGCGTTAGACAGCAAACAGTCTAGTGGGAATTATGCTTTATCTAATCATGACCATGATACTCGTTATTTATCAATAACTGGAAATGCTGTTAGTGCCAGTAGATTAATTAACACAAGAAATATAGCTTTAACTGGTTCTGTAACTGGTACGGTTGGATTTAATGGTGCTTCTGATGTAAATATAGCTACAACATTAAAAAGTCCAATAAGTGGTGCTTGGTTTAATGGTGGAGCTATAACTGTGTCTACTGATGGAGCGGCTAAACTAGGCAAGTATTTAGATTTTCATAATAGTAGTGCAAGTACAAATAATTTTGATACAAGGTTACAGTGTAATGGAACAACTAGAAATACGGTTAATTTACCAATAAGTAGTGGTACATTGGCTTTGACGACTGATAATGTGTCCAGCGCTACCAAACTACAAAATATTAGAAGTTTTAGAATAGGAAGTGCCATAAAAACATTTGATGGTACGGGCGATGTAATCATTACATTGAATGAAATGGGTGTAGCTGCTGTTACTCATACACATACATCAAGTCAGATTATTACTATGAATGGATATGTAAAAGGTACTGTTGGTGGAAATGTGTTGGCAACAGATAGTTTAAATGCAGCTATTTCTAAATTGGAAAATAAAATAGACTCTAAGTCTTCTAATGTCAGATTGACTAGATTATCAAATAGTGTTACATTACAGTCTAATGCCAATACAGTAAATATAGGTTTAGCATATAATTCAAATACAGATATATTAAACGTATATTTAAGTGGGGTAAGGTTAACTCCTACTGTAGATTATACCGCAACAAATACGGCAATAACTGGAACGAAAGGTATTACATTTGGCACAGGGGATGTAATATCATTTGAAATAATAAAATTAGAAACAATCTAAAATATTAAAAGATAGGAGGAATAAGATATGAATAATGGTTTTAATTTAGTTAGACTTCAACCAAAACAATTGTTAAAAACTGGAGATACAATGACAGGTAATCTTACTATGGCTGGTGGTAGCAAAGTTATTGGTAATCTTATTGGTAATGCAGATACGGCCTCTAAACTACAAACTCCAAGAGCAATAAATGGAACTAATTTTGATGGAACAAACCCTATAACCACTGCTCAATGGGGACAGGCTAGAAACATAAATATAGCTAGTTCTGATGGCACTGGTGGGGGAACTACTGTAAGCATAAATGGTTCTACTAACTATACATTAAGACTACCGGCTACAATTAAAGCTACCTTACTGGGAAATGCAACCTCAGCTTCAACATTACAAAATCAAAGAAGGATTACAATAAACGGTGTTGTACAGACATTTGATGGTTCAAGTGATATTAACTTTACTATACCCACAGGGGGAAACTATCTTCCTTTATCAGGTGGTACTGTAACTGGATTGACTTCATTCACAAAAGGAATACAATCAGGAACTTCGGTTAATTGGAAAATACTTGAAACTGGCGTTGCAACATTCCCAGGCGTTAATGTTCATGATAACCTTGTGGTCAGCGGAACAGCATCAGGAAAAGGTGGTGTTGGTGGTGCTGATACTTGGAATATTATGAATAATGGTTCAGCTTGGTTTAACGAAATGCTAATCAAAGGTAACTTAACTCTTAAAAAAGATGATGGTGGGGTTACTAAAGTAATGGTTCATAGAACTTTAAATGGCAATGATATGCAAGGAAGTTTTGATGTTTATGCTACTAATGTTGCTGGTGGACATGGTGCTTGTGCATTATCTACAAATAATAAAACCACTGGACAACAAGAGGCTTGTTATGTTTTTGCTAGTAGTTCATTGTGGGCCGTAGATGTGCCTGGTGGAAAAAGACCCGATCTAGGTGCTGATGGTCTTAGATTTAAAAAGGGTTGGTTGACTGAATTAGATGTTAATGGTATGATAAGAGGTAAAGGTTCTACGCTATACTTAAATAGAGATACAATCTTATTACCTCAAGGTGGTAATACACGAAGAGAATGTGATTTTATAAGATTAGGTAACATGTTCATGGCTGGTTTAGACAGTATGCATTTTGTAACTCATACAGGTAATAGAGGTGTTGTGTATGCCGGAAACTTTAATATGTCATATCGTTCAAGCATTAATTCACGTCCTACAAGAAAGGTTAAAAATGCATTTGATATAATAAACAGTGTAGATGTTATTGAAGATGAAGAAAGTTATAAATTAGTTAATAAAGAAGATGGTAACGCTAGAAATATCTCAATAGAAAATAAATGTGTTAGAAATATAAGTGATGATGAAAATGTGTCAGAAGATGAAACAACTATTGATATATTAAATACTATTTCTTTACTTTGGAAATCTAATCAAGAATTAATAGAAGAAAATAATAAACTAAATGAAAGATTAAGCAAAATAGAAAATAAATTATCAAGCACAACTGCCATATAAACATGGTAAATATTGACGAGTCTATTAAAGCTTAAAGGAGTTAAATTATGGATAAAAAAATAAAAACTTTGAAAAAAAGTGTTGTAGAGAGGCAAATAAGTGATGATGTTGAATTAGAAGAAGAAAAAAATATAAAAAAAGAAGCTTCTACTATAAACACAAAAGAAAATAGTATTAAATCTAAAAAGGTTTTAGTAAAAACTGAATACCTGTTTGGAAAGTGTGTGGTTGAAAGTGATACTATAACTGTATATGAAAAACATTTCCCAACAGGTAAAGTTAAAAATACATATTTAAAGAAAGGCGATACATTCTTCTTTGACCATATGCACACTATCGAAGATAAAATATATGTATCTTGGGGAATTGTTTCAGGAAGAGGATATGTATTATATAAAGATTTAAAGACAAATAATAACCCTGTTTCTAAAATAGGATAAATATAATAGGAGGAAATTTTTATGATAATTGGTGTTCATGCGGGACATAATCCTGATGGAAAAGTTGCTTGTGGAGCTGTAGGTTTGATAAGAGAATCTACGGAGGCAAGAAAAGTAAAAGATGAAGTTATAAGACTTTTAAAACAAGCTGGTCATACAGTATATGACTTTACTGTTGAAAATGGAACTTCTCAACGTGATATTGTAGATAAGCAAATATCACAAAGCAATGCTAAAACTTTAGACTTAACTGTGGCTATTCATTTTAATAGTGGTGCAAATGATAAAGTCGGTAATAAAAAGTCAACAGGTGTTGAAGTTTTAATGACATCAATAGATGGTATTAAAAAAGAAGTTGGAACTAAGATTTGTGAGAATGTTTCAAAATTAGGATTTAAAAATAGGGGAAATAAAATATCAAAGAAATTAGGTTTTTTAAACAAAACTAAAGCGAAATCAATATTAGTTGAGTGTTGTTTTGTAGACGATAAAGATGATGTTGACTTATATAACTATAAAACAATGGCTAAAGCAATAGCTGATGGTATACATGGTTCAACTATAAAAGAAGTTTTAAGCAATAAAAATTTAGAAACGACAAAATCTTATATTGTAAGGGTTATATGTGACATTCTTAATATAAGAGAAGGTGCTGGTACTAGTTATAAAATAACTGGTAAGCTTAAAAAAGGAGATGCCTATACTATAGTTGAAGAAAAAGATGGTTGGGGTCGATTAAAGTCGGGTCAAGGTTGGATAAGCTTAAATTCAAAATATGTACAAAAAGTATAAAAATCTAAAATATATTTTATTAAAATACGCCTTTTAAGAGAATAAAGGATGGTGATACAGTGGGATTCTTTAATCAACATATAGGTTCTGGAGTAGGTTCTGGAGGCGGAGGTGGTAGCCCAACCAATGAAAATGCTATGACTAGTGTTAGTGTTTCAGCAAATGGAGATAGTTATGAGTTTAAAAACGCTAGCTCGGTGGTAGTTGGGGCAATTCCACTTGTGACGAATAAAGATATAGACAATATATTAAACAGTCTAAATTAAAAAAATATAAAAAATGTAAAGTGAGGAAATTATTATGGCTAAAACAAAAAGAACAGCAGAAGATGTAAACGTAGTAGCGGCTGCAAGTAGTGACTCTAAATTAGTAACTCAAGGTGGTTTAAATCGTTTTGCGACTAAATTTTGGGATAAGATAAAAAATAAGTATGATAGAACTTTTAATGAAGTAAGCTTAAGTGCTGGAACAAGTACAGATAAAAAATTAACATTTACAAGAGTGAATGGAACGCCTGAGGAAGTGGATTTAAGTGATTATGTTAGATTACAAGATAAAAATGCTTTCAAACAAGATGTATCAGTAAATGACGCTGAAACAAAGAGTAATCTAAGCGTAGGGACGAAAGCTGGAACAGTTGACCCTTCTCAAAGAAGTTTGGGTGCGAGAAATTTGTCATCAAGACTGTTTACCGATGGGTATGTTTCAAAGTTTAGGGTTTATTTAGACAATGCTTATCAGCAACCACAAGTAGCCATTCATGTATGGGCTATTAAAAAAGGTGCTACAAAAAGCGATGATAGAACAGCAAAAGCTAAGATGTATAATGGAGAAAGAATAACTGTAGATAGTGGCGATAACAAAAAATGGATTGATATTCCTATAAATGAGGCGTTCGCAAATGATACTTATTTTGTTTTCAGAACAGGTGCGTCTGTTAATGTTGAAGCCATATCAAATATAGCAAATGCTGAAGATGTTGTAAACTTAAACGACCATACTCCACCAGATGTCGCAGATAGACCTTTGGATTTTAGCGGTCAAAGAACAGATAAAACAGCATATGTTGAAATATTCGGTAGAATGGGAATAGTAGACCTTAATAAGAAAATTGAGAAAGTATCAGCAGACAGTTCTCTATATGTAAAACACTCTGAAACTACAGATACTGGTGGTGTAGCAGAGAAAGCAGGTAAGGTTGTAAAACTTGACAATGATGGTAAATTAAATAAAAATATGTTACCTTCTATTGCTATAAATGAGTATTTTGAAATTACCGAATTTACAGATGCGGGATTAAGAGATAAAACATATGAAAATGGGGATGTCGTTGTTGTAAATAACAGTACTAACAGTAATCATGGTAAAAAATATTTATGTATAAAAAAAGATAAAAACGCTTCTACAAATTCAACAAGCGACTTTATAGAATTAAATTCTAAAGATGGTTCTGTCTTATCTGTAAACGAAAAAACTGGAGCAATAACTTTAGCACTTGAGGCTGCTGCCGATAAATTAAAACTAAAAATAACTGGTGCCGGAGGAACTACAGATGCTGAAACTTCAGTACCTATAATTACAAATGATGAGATAGATTCAATAATAGACGGACTTCAATAGAGGGACTTCGGGATTAATTAAGAAAGGATATTGGCGGACTAAGTTCCGCCTATTTTTATATATGACAAAATTAATAAATAAGGATAAATTGGATATTTTTACTAACAAACTATGGGAAAGAATTACTAAAAGTTTTGTTAGCAAAACATTGCCTAACACAGTTACTGGGGAAACCATGATAACAGATGGTTATGTCGGTGGAGAAAGCACAATTACAAGGATGCATAATGAAACTAGAGCAACTATGGAGTCTCTAAATCGCAATACAAGCTTCTATGGTATTCCATCACTATCTATACCAGCTAGAACATATGTTGATAAAATAATTTGTATCATGCATGACAGTGCTGGAGATATAGGTACAACTGCAACAGGAGTAAATGTTGGGGTTGTAAGTAAGTCAACTGGAAAAATATTAGAGTATTTAAAAAGAGACCAGACTGAAACAATAATAGCTAATCCTCTTACAAGTGGAAGTCATATTTTAACTGGAGATAAGGCTATTAGCATTAGCATTAATAAAGCATGGCAAGAAGAAGTTTACTTTATTGTTGGTGCAATGAAAATGATGGCTGGATATAGAGGTTCATTAACTCCTTCTGTTGGTGGTGATAACCTAAGAGAAGTAGGCGACAGTCTTGGGAATGGCACTAGTGGAAGTTATATAGGAAGAATGGTTATATACACAAGTAGATATTCATTAAATGAAATTGCTACAAAATCTTTATCTATTGACGATATAAAAAATGATTATGTAAGTAAAACAAAAGAAAATTTTGTAAACGGCAAGACAACTTTATTAAATGGATGTATTCTTAATTCTGCCATAAGTACAGTAAACAATACTAATGCAACACATGTTATGACCGACGGTAGATTCGCTGGTTCGCCATCTCTTACTGCAGGAGGTAACGTATATATATCTTATTTATGCGTAGCTGTAGATGATAGCTATGAGATAGGACGAGAAATTTCTGGAATTAAAATAGCTGCTGTAAATTATAACACAAATAGGGTTAGAGAAGTAGTAACAACAACTGGTAAGGCTACTGTTTGCGAGAATATATATGGTCATATTAATTCTAGAAAGGTTATTTTATATCCTATACAAAAATCATATGACGTTGGAGTGTATTTTATCGTAGGTTTTTATGGGATGAAATGGGGTCAAAAAAGTAATAGTAACTGGCAAACTGTAGTACCTAATAATACTTTTCCTGGTGAAAATGCTCCAGTTTCTATAAATAATTCTAACTGGGTATATCAAGCTGCAATTTTTGCAGAAGAAACAAAGTTAAATGAAATGTTGACAACTATAAATACTCTATCAACAACTAAGGCTGGTCTATCTGATGCAAATACCTTTACCAATACAAACACATTTAATGGAAAAGTTAAGTTAAACGAAAATGTTGACATTAGATATGTTACTAAATATGAACAATTACTTTTAGATGGTGATTCTACTCATGGTAGTAATTGGGCAGTTTATTTCGATAGAAATATATATATCCCTGCCGGTTCATATGTAACATATTTAGATATAAGAGTTACAGATGATGTAAATGTTGGAACTGAACTTTCTGATATATACATATATGAGGTTCAAAGAGGCGATAATATAAGAACTGATAGTATAGTTAGAGTACCATTTAACAATTCAAGAATTAGAGTATCTGATGTTGCAGGGTACGGAAAATGTATTAGAGCACAATTCAATAAAACATTTGATAGAGACACTTATTGTATTATAGGACAAAGAGCTGGCAATGGTAAAATACTTATGGGAGCAGATAATAAAGGCAATATAAGACAAGCTATCACAGATAATCCTTTTGTTCTAAATTCTAGTCATAACATATCATCTAAAACTAATGCGACAAATGATAAAGTTATTCATAGATACAATATAGAAAGAGTTGGGATATTACAAGATGATATTAAAAATATAAATAGTGTATTGGCAACAACAGTAAAAAATACAGATGTGGGTAATGAAGCTAATAAAATACCAATAATAGGTGCAGATGGAAGATTGCCATCAAGCATATTACCACCAGAACAAAATGGTGGAGTTCGTACTGTTAATGGTCGATCTCCTGAATCAAATGGTAATGTTACTGTATTGGCTGAACATATAAAATATGCTAATGGACAAGATATTACTGTTAAGGGAGCTATAGATAATAAACCTAATACAGTCAATGGGCAAGGAGTTAATCGAAATAACGGCAATATAACTATATATTCAGATAATATATCTATCTCTAGTAGCAATTCAAAAAAGATAAATCAAGCTTTAGATGAAAAATTAAATAAATCAGAAGTGGCTAATAATGGAAATAATGTACCTAGATTAGAAAACGGTAAACTAGTTTATAGTATTCTTCCAGATACAGTAGTTAGAACTGATAAAGAGAATGTTTTCACAAATTATTGTCCTAAAGTCAATAGAACATTTACAATGGCGAGCTTTAACGTAGAAGATTCTGGTAGTAGAAGATTTGAAGTGTTTCAAAGTGAAGTTGGATTAATTAAATATGTATGTAATTACTCTGCTAAATTTGATAATAGAACAACTGTGACACATTTAATAGTTCCGATTAAAAACGCTGTAGTCGGTGATGTTGTAGGTGCTACATATTTTGTTATAAATAATAATAATCGAGTTATCAGAACTCCAAGAGGTCATGTGAATCGTACTGTAGAAGATATAGATATGTTAGGGTGTAAGTGTATAAGAATACCGGTTGGTGAAGTTTTTAATGAACGAGTAGGATTCGGAATATCAGTTGTTTCTAAAAGTGTTAACGGTAGAAATATTGGTATGGCTTACGCCAATGATTCAGGATATAATTCAAATGTTTGGGTTGGTAATACGCCTGAAAATGGTACAGGTATGTCAACCACGAATAGAAATTATGTATTCCCTTTTAAGGTCGGACATGAAACAACTTCTGAATTAATTACTAGATTTGAGTTAGAAAAAGTGGCTAATATATATCCAAGAATAATTGGAGAGTATAGAAGCTTATCTTATGATGCTGGTAATGTATTAGAAGAAAATGGAAATGTATGGTTAAAGGCCAATGGGCAATCAATATCTAAGGAAGATTATCCAGATCTTTATGAAAAGATGAATACTAAACAGGCCACTAAGAATTTAAGCATAGAGGGAAATATAGATGAAAACACAGAAATTGTCTTGCCTAACGTAGAAAACACAATAGGATATTATTACATTTGTGCGAAATAAACCAGAAGAGGTAGTATAAGCTATCTCTTTTTTATATGAATCTAAATTAAAAAATAAAAGGGAGGAATTTTTATGGATGTAAATATTTTAACTGAATTAATTGATAAAATAGGCTTCCCAATAGTTATGGTGGGTGCTTTTGGATGGTACATAAACAAAAAAGACAAGGAAAAATCTGTTGTTGACCAAATTATCAGAGATAGAAGTAACAATGAAAGAGATATGTTAATAGCTTCCATTGAAAAACATAGGGAAACAAACGAGGAAATGATGAGAACCAACAGAGAGCTAGCAGAATCTAATAGACTTCTTGTTAGTGAGTTCTCAGGAAAAATAAATAATATAGAAAATAATATAATCGAAATAAAACAAAGAATAGTTAAGTATTAAAATGATTTAAAGGAGGTAGCAGTATGGTATTATCTGAACATAATGGTAGGTATACATATATAGACAAAACAACTACTTTGGATGAAGAATTATTACCTAAAAGTTTATTTGACCCTAAACATACAGATCCGTATGCTAAAAAGATGAGTATAGCAGTTGGAAGTAATTGTTTGGTTTTAATAAATGGACTTGATGAAGTGTTAATAAAGCCAAATCTAGGTTTGATGATAGATTACTCAGATAGAGGAATTAGATCTTTGGTGTGTAAAACTGCTGGTGTTAGTTTTTATGCGATTATTGGCTATTAATCTTAAGGCTTTAACAAATCTAAAGTAAATATTGACAAAGGGAAACGCAGTACACCCTATTTATTTGTAAGAAAAAGAGAATGAGCAATAAAAATAAATTAAAAATAAAGCCATTTTAATGTAGCTTTATTTTGTGTTAAAATTATATTATGATATAATAAAGGAGATAAATCAAGATGGCTACAAGTATTAATAAGAATATGGCAAGAGAAAGAGCTTTGAAGTTGCCCATTATAACAGATGAGATGTATAATAAGTGTAACTTTGAAACAAGAGAAATGATAGAAGAATTTTTTGCAGCTAAATCTCAATTAAGCAAAGATACACGAGTTCAGTACAGGTCTGCACTAAGACAGTTTGCATATTGGCTACATGAAAGTGCTATGGATAAACCTTTATACAAAGTTAAAAAGAGGGATTTTGTTAGGTTTATGAGTTACTTAGTTAATAGAGGAATGTCTAGTTCAGGGTTAAAATTTAAAAAATCTGCTGTAAGTTCATTGTGTAAATACATAGAAGACAATGTTGTAGATGACGATGATATGGAGGAATATGCAAAGTTTAGAAACTTTACAACTTCATTTACAGATATACCAAAGAATTATGTGTATGATAAAATACCTGTGTCTGAAGAAGAGTATAGAACACTATTAGATGTACTAGAAAGTGATGAGAATTATCTTGCGGCAGCTTGGGTTGCAACAGCTTTTAATAGCGGAGCTAGAAGAGGCGGTATAATACAGTTTAAAACAGAATGTGTCAGTGGTGGCATACCTGAAGGTAAGTCTTATATAATGAGCAACAAGGTTAGAGAAAAAGGTAGAGGTGCAGATGGTAAAATAGTTGACTATATGCTTAATGAAGAAGCTGTAAAATATATACAAATATGGTTAGACAAAAGAGGGTATGAACATGAGTTTATTTTTACCACTAAATACGGTGGAGAAATAAAGCAGATGTCTAGAGAATGGGCGGCAGAATTATGTTCAAATACACTGAGTGATATACTCGGAAGAAGGATAAACCCTCACTTATTTAAGGCATCTGCTGTTACCAATTTATTGGAAAAAGGTAAAGATATAAAATTGGTAAGTAAGCATATTGCCAAGCACAATGATATTTCAACTACCATGAATCACTATGATCTTCGTCCAGACGAAGGGTTAGATGAAATATTCGATTAATAAATATGGGGATAACTAAATGTTGTCCCTTATTTTTTTACGCTTGTACGGTTGTGAATATATATTGTTTACATAATATTTATATTGTAAACTAAAAATGGTTAAAATTAAACGATTTTAAGTCTGAGACCGTATATTGACCTATAAGGCTTTGATGTCTGTAAGTGATAAATCATACGGTGATGTTATTTAAAATCTGTTACAGCTTAATTTAAAAGGCCTAATTTTTTGAGACTGTATTTTTTGATGTGTGTTTTTGACATGCGCATGCATATATGTATAAAATAGTTGTCAAATGAGATGCTATATAAAAGTAGTGGTATGTCTGGCTTTGTCAAAAAAATATCATACTATACTTTAAAAGTGCATTTAAGGTATAATTTCAGGAAAAATATGGGAAAAACCACTCTTCAAACCCAAATATGCATGTATAACGCATTAAAATCAATTCTAAGAAATTAAGGATGAAACATACAATAAGACCTCTCATAAGTCCTTATATTGGATTTTAAGAGGTCGGTTTTTGACAATACATACAAAAGATAACTATTTTGGTTGTATTTTATTATTGTATTTTAATTTTAATAATTCTATATATTCATTCACCTTATTAATAGCTTCATCAGGCAAGTTGTTAATGTCACATAGACGAGGATCTGGTTTTGGTTCTTCTAATCCCAGCAAATAATGAATGGATGTATTTAATATTTTAGACAACTTGACAAGTGTGCCAATTCTAATTTCTCTTGTGCCAGCTTCGTATCTTGATATTGAAATCTTTGTAGTGTCAAGTAAATTAGCTAATTCACCTTGAGTTAAGCCTGACTCTGTTCTAGATTTAAATATTCTGAGACCAACATCTTTTAAATCTATACATTCTTCAAGTGAACTATTTTTAACATCATTGTATATATCACGCCTCGTTTCTGTTCCAAGCAAATAATCTACAGATACTCCTAATGCACTTGACAACTTAATTAGTGCTTGAGACTTGGGTTCTCTTATGTTGTTTTCAAATCTAGACAAACTACTTTTTGGTATTCCAGCTTTGACTGCTAACTCTTTTTGTTTCATGTTTAAAACTTCTCTGGCTTTAGTTATTCTATTTCCTACGGTTTCCATATTGTTACTCCCTTTTGTATAATATATATCTAATTATACTATAATATGCAAAAAATTGCCAATGTAATAAACTTACCCATGTTTAATCACAAGGTATAATTAGTTGCCTAACACTATTTGAAAGCCTTAGAATCGAATTTAGAAGGTTTACATAATTATGTTATGGTAAAAAAATAATCCAAACACCATACTGATGCTTGGAAAATTCCATTAAAATCACCGTTTTAATTAGAAATCGGTTTCCTAAAATACTATATTTCAATCGTAAACTTTTTAGTTAGTCTTTTAAATTGCTCTATCTCGTCATCCATAGCTTTAGTCTTATTTTGAGCCTTTATCTCCTTACTTTCTTCTTTTGATATTATGTTTTTAACCACACCCATCAATTCATCAACTCCCAACTTATTTAAGTTTTTTAAGTCTTCTAATACCCTATCTTCATCACTACAATTGTATATGTATTTAAAGTACATATTATAGCTTTTATAAAACAAACTTCTCTCTTTTTTATAATATAAATTTATGCCAAAATGTGGGGAGCTGGAATATCTACCATCTTCTATTTTAAACTTACATATATATTTCATATTATTACACTTCTCCTTAATAACATTATCGAGGATTAAATTAATAACCCTCGATGCTTATAATTATTTATTTAGATTTAATACTGGCTTTGCATCCTCAGACATTACTTGAGGTAAAGATCCATCCCATTTATTTAAAAACTGTTGGACTAACATTTCCTTAGTTAATGATTTAGATATCTCTTCATTCTTTATTCTCTCTGTTTCTGCGTTTATTCTGGCAGTTTCTTGTTCTAATAGTGCCTTTTCTTGATTTAGCTTTTCAGCTTCTAATTCTTGAGCCTTTTGAGTTCTTGTATCTATCGACTTTTGAATGTTTTCTGAAACTCTTGTTGCTGGCAATGTTGCTGACTCAACATATATACCTAATCTACCCAACTCTTTTCTAAGTGCTTCTGTTAAGGCTTTATTGACTTCTGATTTCTTTTCTAAGTGAGCTTCTAGTACAGAGTATTTAGATAATACCTCATTAGCTATTGTTTTTATTTTGCTTCTTAGATTTGTTGAAATTACAGTTTCTCCGTCAACACCTCTATATTTATTGAACACACTTGTAACCTTATCTGGATCAAATGTGTATTGCATTTCAAAATCTACGTTTACAGTACCATCACTACAAGTTAGATCAAAGCTTTCATTATCTACTGACCCCTCTCTTTTATCCGCACTCATTACAAATGTTTCTGTAGCCACAGAATAAAGTGTAACCTTCTTCATAGGGCTAACTAAATGCCATCCTTGAGATAAAACATCGTCTTCTACACCACCATTTACAGAGTATTGAACTCCTACATATCCAGCTGGTATACGTTCTGTACAAGAAATACCTCCAACTACTCCTCCAATTAATAATGTTCCTGTTAAAAATCCACCTAGTAACTTACTCATCTTAATATCTCCTTAATCTATTATATTATTCTTAAATGTTTTAATCATTTTAATTGCTATATTTCCCACCGTCTTAAACAATGGTGACAGTAGGAAATACAGTATCATAACAAATATTATTGTTAATACATACATCATAGGGTTCATAATTACTCAACCTCTATCTTAGATTCACTCTTTTTGTTTTCTATTAATGTCTTTATTATGAACTTGTTTTGTTCTAAATCTTCAGGTGTTTCATTTCTTAATATTATGTCGAACGAATCTCTGTGTGCAGCAACTCTTTCTAAGTCATCTAGATATCTTCTGCACAGCTCTGCAACTTGATAATCATTTAAATTAGTTTCTCTATGTAATGACCTTAATATTCTTTCTTGTCCACGACAGTTTACAAATATCGAATGAACATCTATGTTGTTATCTTCTGATTTCATTGTTTCTAAGTAGCTTCTTAATTGTATCACTCCATAAACATCTAGTATTACAATATATGTATCGTCACTGTTTACGTCTATTGAATCTTTAGATATACCATAATACCAAACACCTTCTACGGTGTTATATTCTCTAAATTCAATCATTTCTTTTGCTGAAAGTAATCTTAAAAACTCTTCTGTTGATATAAACTTATAATCAACACCGTCTACCTCCCCATCTCTCTTTGGTCTTGTTGTTACTGATACAACTGGCTTAACACCTTTATTGTCCTTAAGTATTTCATTTAGCAAGAAATCCTTACCTGATGCACTTGAACCTGTTAAAGTTATTATCTTCATATCAACTATCTCTCCTTTATTTTTAATTTATATATAT
>ERZ1035001.125-NODE-125-length-51524-cov-14.250151_pt1 | contig 51524 bp, 45 predicted proteins | sample MGYA00520685_ERZ1035001 | MGnify/ENA primary metagenome ERZ1035001 (study PRJEB33766, sample SAMN09781749) | gut metagenome | biome: gut microbiome | host: Homo sapiens | place: Madagascar | study: EMG produced TPA metagenomics assembly of the PRJNA485056 data... | reverse complement strand
CTCTCGCAGTTTTCCGACATACAAATAATTAGAGTATGTTTTCAACTCAAATTTCAATTCCCCACTTGCAGATAATTCTGCCGCCAAAGTGTACTTATCTACCACTTTTTTTGCTTGTAAATCATATTTTTTTGCGCTTTCCATAAGCTGATTCCAAAATATTTCTCTTCCTTTCTTCATTTCTGAAGCCTTCCAAATAATTAAATGCGGTGATGAACATGCATTTTGATCCATAAGATATGTATCATTATAGAATCCCTCTGCAAGTTTTCTGACTTCTTCCTTAGAATCCTGCTCAACCTTATTTTCATCAATGATTGCAAAGGAATATCTATCAGCAAAAGTGATTTCATTAGCCCTGCATGGAATACTTGAACTTCTGATCTCTTCAACCGTATTATCCCCCCCAAAAATAACCCTGCTGGCACATTGAGCGGACAATTCATCTGTAATATCTTTATTATGCCGATATTTCACAATACTGATATAACCTTTAAGCTTATTATATTCAGCCTTATCTAAACATTCATTTATGCAATCACAAACGATGTCCACCTGCTTAAATTCTTTATCAGATATTCTTACAACATTTGAGTTCCCTGCAAGCAATCCAAATACTAGCGAAAAGGCGAAATTAATCGGAATATTGGATGGTGCAATATGAAACACATTTCCACGACCGACTCTTACATACTTGGAATTATACTCTTCCTTTAATCTCAAAATATTACTCTTCCTACACCAAAATGCAAATGTAATTACATCTGGATATTGTTTTGCCGCCGGTTTACGCATTATACACTTTGATAATTCTTCAAGAAAGTCACACACGATTTCACTATATACTTTCATTGGTATAAAATTGACATTTCCGTTACCAACAAGATATTTAATGTCATTTTCGCTCATATGTATCGCTGCATCCCCTTACCTCTGCATTTTCTATTCTTCCAGTAATTCTAAAATACTTACCTAATCTTCCGCACGGACAATCATCCTCACCGATTATCACGCCCTGATCCTCTGTAAGAATGGAGTGACCGGGATATGATTCGGGGATCGAAGATAATACTTGAATTATACCTTCTTCTCCAAATTCACACGGTTCAAAATTTTCGGTTCTTCTAGTGATAACATCCGAAAAAATACTTGCATGTAGGTGTCCGCATTCACACTCCATATAAATACAACCTGTTTGCTCAACCATTCCGTAATAATCATGAATATGCGAAATTCCACATACTCTTTTTAATTCTTCTTTAAATTCATTTGGTTCAACCGCTTCATTCTGCAGTTTCTTCCATCCGCCACCATGTATAAGAATTCCATTTGTGAGATCAATTTCTCCCGGGTTCTTTGCTAATTCCTTGTAAAAATATTGCCATATCATAAAGGTAAATCCGAACAACAATACTCGTTCACCATTATGTTTCTGCAAAAAATGCTTAATTCCGTCAATATCAATTTCCATGTTCTCATTAAGCGCATATTGTCGATCTGACGCTAAAATCGAAAATCCAAGTATTCCTGCTCCTCTGGCAGAAAACATTTGCCGATTCTTTATAACCGAAGGACTATCAATAATAAGCATCGGCAATCTTGCTTTTCCGGTAAATTCGCTGACGATTTTTACCAAAACCTTCTGCTGATTTGAAGAAGTCGTTCTATCAAGAAAGATCTTTGAAGTCTTCTGCCCCGTAGTTCCGGACGAAGTCATAGTCTTTACCAATTCATCGTCACGAATGCTTTTTAATTTCATATCCTTAAATATCCCAACTGGAAGATAAAGAAATTGTTCAAGCTCTACATTATTGCAATCTTTTGCAAAAGCATCCATTATTCTTTTATATTCCGCACACTTCTCATAATGCCTTTGCGTAAGATCCTTCAATCTCTCACCCAAAAGTTTTCTCTTCTCATCCCTATTCAAAGAATATGGATTTCGTTTTAGAATATTTTCCATCAAATCATTCCTTCAAGTTTTTTATACAGTGTTTTTCCTGCCTCATTTTTAGGAATTTCAACTACATATTTCACGCTAAAAGCAGCCGGATTCAGTCCTGTTCTTTCTGCCAAAAAACGTTTCGCTTTATTCTGAATCGTATCATCATCGGATGTCAGATATACAACCAAATGGTCGTCCGCGCCCCCACATGCCAACTCCAATTCCAAATATGTCTTTAGCATCCTTTCCGTCTCGTCCAGATTAACTCTGTTACCATATATCTTTAAAAATCTCTTTTTACGTCCAACAATATAATAATAGCCATCTGCATCTTTTTTTGCCATATCTCCAGTCTCAAGACGACCTTTTCTTTCATCACCTTTTCGAAGATCATCTTCGCACTCAGCATATCCGAGTGTAACATTGTCTCCATAATACACCAGCTCACCAACAACGTCCGGCTCGTTGATAACATTTCCATTTACATCTATCAGATTCAGATTTCCATCAGGAATTGCGATTCCCATACTTCCATATTTCTCAAGTGATTTTTCTGCTGGAAGATACGCCATTCTTGCTGTTGCCTCGCATTGTCCATACATGACAATAAACTGCTTGTCATTGTTTCGTGCATACTCTGCAAATTCTCTATGCAACTCCGGTGTTAGCTTTCCTCCTGCCTGAGTCATATATTTCAACGACGGCAATTCCATTCTGAAGAATCTGAGTTTTTTCAAAATTTCGTATGTATACGGAACCCCTCCAAAAGTGGTCGCATTTTCTTTTTTAAAAAATGTCCAGAAATCTCTATCCATAAGAGTCTTCGTCGTTAAAAGAATGGCAGCTCCGCGTAACAAATGACTGTTAATAATCGACAGACCATATGTATAATTCATCGGCAAAGTAGTAATTGGTCTGTCATCACCGGAAATCTTTAAATATCTTGCAATCTGATCCGCATTTACCTGAATATTATGGTAGCTCTGTCTGACAAGCTTTGGACTTCCAGTACTTCCTGAAGTTGTAAGCAATAAACCCAACTCATCATATAATTCATACGCTTCTTTTCTTCCCATATCACAAAGCATATATCCATTGTTCTCATACAGGCACTCAGCGTATCCGAACTCTTCTTTCATCGTTTCCGGAAAATATAAGTAATTCGGGTTATATGTTCGAATCAAATTTGATACCAGAGTCCTATCCATATTCTTATCAATCAACACCGGTACAACTTTGTTTTGCAAAAATGCGATATATCCACTTACAGATCCTATTTTATTTTCGCAAAAGGAAAATACTAATCCCCGTTTTACATATTTCCCGATGTCATCACAGATATTCTGCATTTCCGAATATGTCATTTTGTTTCCATATTCATCTATCAAGGCAATTCTATCGCCAAATTTTTCTAACTCATCATAATATGCCATACCGAAAACCTCCTTGTTTCGAGTACAAGGATCCATCGCCATGTACCCTCTATAGATGCTTATAATTCCTCAACCGTTCTTTCAGAGCCTCTACATCCAGCCATTCGGTATTTTTACCCGAACTATATTCAAATCCCTGTTCTACTTTCTTTCCTGTCACAGTTTCTCGATCTTTCCACCAGTCAAAATGCGGATAGATAATATAGTGCTTCTCATACTCGTATGTCGTCATAGAGTCTTCTCTTGTTACCATAACCTCATGCAGTTTTTCGCCTTCTCGGATTCCAACCTCCGGCATATCGCATCCCGGCAGCATCGCCTGTGCCAGATCCGTAATCTTGAAGGATGGAATCTTCGATATGAAAGTCTCACCACCTCTTGCCTCAGACAAAGCCTTAATAACAAGCTCTACGCCCTGCTCCAAATCAATCCAGAATCGTGTCATACGATAATCTGTGATTGGAAGTGCACGTTCTCCCTTATCAATCAGGTTCTGGAAGAACGGAATCACTGAGCCTCTGCTACCTGCTACGTTTCCATACCGCACAACCGAGAAATTCAAATCCCGGTTTCCCACATATGCATTTGCTGCGATAAATAACTTATCGGATACCAGCTTTGTTCCTCCATACAGATTAATTGGATTAACCGCCTTGTCTGTAGAGAGTGCCACCACCCGCTTCACGGATGGAGAATCCAATACTGCATCCACAATATTCATCGCACCATTGATGTTCGTCTTTACTGCTTCAATCGGGTTATATTCACACGCCGGTACCTGCTTCATCGCCGCTGCATGAATTACGTAATCTACGTCATTTAACGCACGCGTAAACCGCGCCTTATCCCGCACATCTCCGATAAAGAATCGAAGCACATCCTTATGCTCCTTATATTTGTTCGCCATGATGAACTGCTTGTATTCATCGCGGGAATATATGATAATTTTATTTGGCTTATAATGTTCCAACACATAATCGACAAAATGATTGCCAAAAGAACCGGTTCCTCCGGTAATCAAGATATTTTTTCCATTCAGCATATCTATATTTCCTCCCACTTAGTTGTTCTGCATATATTCTTTCAACGTTATGATTTCTAACCCTTGGATGATCGAACCGCCTTCAGTTGCATCAAATACAGGGACGGCAGCATTGGAAACCCGTTTCTCAATCCACTGCCGATACATATCGAACAAATGCGAGGATGCAACCGCCATCTTCTTCATCTCATATCCTTGCTCAACATTTATTATCTCATAACCTGGTACCAGTTTCATATCAGTCGTATCAATGCTTTCTACCCCTGTCGTTCCATCTGCATGTCCACGGCTTTCTGTATACGCCAGATCCAGTCCTATATAGGCAGCCGATTTACACCCCAGTCTCAGGCAAACATCGAGTGCTGTCGTCGATACAGAGCCACCCGTCTCATAGGTATTATACCGTTTGATTCGCGCCGCATCCTCCGACATTGGATAGTCTTTTTGATAGATGATATATTTTTCTCCGGCATATTCTGTCGCCACACACTTACTAGCCGTTGATAAAACCAAAAGAGGTATCTTTCTATCGAAATCCCGGCAAAACTGATCTCGAATCGTCGGCTGCGCATCAGATACGATCACATAATCAACCCCTACGCCACATTGCATCAGCTTATGAAAAACGGTTCCTACGCTGATTATCAACACATCCGACGGTTTTTTCCTTAATTGAACTATATTGCGATCCAGAGAAGGTCCCGCCGCCACAATCACTGCACGTTTCCCCCGAAACTGTTCTTGCAATTCATCTACATTATGCAAACAATGCAATTCGTTCTCACGGAAATTCGATACCATCAGGTTGTGCTGATTGCGAATCCCGCTATCCCGAATAAACATATATTCCATCCGTTCACGAATATTTTTCTGTCCAATATGGCGTAAAGACGGATGATGTATTACTACAATCGGATTCGTCTCTAAGCTTTTTGCAAAGCTTTTCCATTCAGGGTCATATATGATCTCAATGTTCGAATTCGTTAATATCTTATTTTGTAGTCTGCTTCGCAGGAAATAATAGATTACTTTGATATCCTGTTCAAATACGCGAATCCGGATGGACTCATCCAGATTCAGAAGCGCTTCCACATGATATCCAAGTCCCAGACCGTATACTACATATTCCCTTTTTTCCGGTGTATAGTACCAGTCTGCAAATCGCCGTGCCTCATAATATGGGTCGATATTACTATGGAAATAATACACCCCTTTCACATCCTTCGCAACAAGCGTCTTGGCTCCCGTATTTGTCTGCTCCGTCCAGATCTCTCGTCCTAGCGCATCGGACTGGTGCTTGCAGACCTCACGAATCCGAACAGCCGTATCTTCCAGATTTGTATTTTTATTTATCCATGCAATATTCTTCGCCCAGATTTCAGATTCATCATCAAACACAGCCAATTGATCCCGCAGGTTATTCTGAATCATATCTAAATCAATCAGAAGCTGCATCTCTATAAGATCCGCAAGCAATACATAATCCTCGTTTTCCTGTGCCTGCATCACCGCCTGTAGCGTCTGCACAAGCAACAACTGCATATTCTCTCCCAGGATATCCAGATCCTGAATCGCACAGTTGACAAACTGTTCCAGATCTGCCCGAATGCTTTTCAGATATTGCATCCCTGTATAATAATTCTGACATCTTAATACATCCACCGCACACCGGCACCGGTATTGCAGGCACTGATTTAATTGATACAGTTGGCCTTTGTCCATATAGACTTCTCCTACCTCTGATCGTACATCTTCTTCCATCGTGCAATCGCCTGATCTACCATGTCCATTATCTTGGTAGTGCCTTCGGCAACACTCTGGTAATATTTCGATGATTTCTCATACATCCGGATAGATTCCTGAATATGGTCATCCTCGACAACGTAAAACGCATCCTCGAACTCATAATATCCCATTGCGTCACAATTCAATACATAGACGCTCTCATCAAACTTCGCATATTGGGCATCTACATTCTCAAGAATTGCATTCACTGCCTTTAGCTTCTGTATATCATATTGCTTATGTTCCAGCAAGCTGCGTCCTCGCTCGCAGGCACCGATTCCACGTTCCAAAGATTCCTTCATACTGGATAAATGTTCTTTCATCTCGTACAGTTTCTGTAATGGCAGCTCCTTTTGCGCTCCTACAAAGAGCCGGTGATTATCATTCACCATGCCGTCAATATCATACGCTTTCGTGCAATATGTATCGATTGCCTCCTGCAGTGTCATAATCTCTGTATTCTCTATAAGCGCACCGCCTTCGGTTGCATCTATAAATTTCACATCAAAACGTTCGGCAACTTTCGCAATCTCCCGAATATAAATATTGAAATCTGCCGTCGTATAGCCATCATTTCCATATATATCTTTTACTTTCACCACTCTATATGGCAAGTCTGACATATCCTGTATCTCACCTTCTCCGGCATGGAATTTATTGTCCGTCAGCATCAGATCCTGTCCTACCATGATGATCGTCTGAAATCCCCATTCAATCAGATTCGCCATCGCATCAATCGCAACGGTCCCCCCTGCATAGATCTGCCGGATCTCACTGCCCGCTTCCTTAAACAAAGCATCACACACCGGAGAATCCGTCGAATAAAAAATAAGCTTTTCCGGATGCAGGAAATCCAGAACTTCCGTATTCATTGCCATATCTGCTAAGAACGGAACCTTTGCCAGACCTTCGACATCAAAAAGGCGAACCGGTTTATGGTTATCGATAGATATTACCATATCCGGAATTATTCCATGACGCATCACTGTCTTGACTGCTGTGTCAACTGCAATAATCAAGGCGCGTCCCTTTGCTTTCTTTAACAGTTCCACATTTTTTTCCAGAGAAGGTCCTGCCGCAACGACAATTCCCGGCATATCTTTCGGAAACCTTCCGATATACAAAGCACTGCTATAACATCCGGGCAGATAGCAAAAATTCTGAATCCCATTATAAGATGTCCGCTCTCCATATACACGCGCTGTATTTTTTTCAGCCTCAATGTTCTCATATTTGAACTTTATAATATCCAAAAATCCTTCACACGCCCCCGGAAATAATTGCTGATATTTTGGCAGAGAAATATGCTTATTCGTCCTCTGATTTTCCGCATAGATATAGATGTCCGCATAAATTCCTGCCATTCTGTCATTTATCCCATTTACGACAATGTGCACACGTTTCTCTTCCAATATGTCTGATATATCTTCATCATGCAGAATCCGCATGAATATATCCTTCGATGGTTCATATACGATACAATTTGTCCTGTTCTTCTTTGACTTAGATATAAATTCACGGATATGGGCACCATTTCCAAAGCCAATCAATATCAGTGTCGCCCGTTCTGGCAAATCAACGACGTCTTCCATATATTTGTCTGCTTCTCTCGTCGGATTATAACGGGAGCTTAAATATTCCTTCAAACCATCATCCCGCCTGTATACAAGCACTGGTTCCCCGTTTCTGGCATATTCTATCTGTGCCCGTTCTGCATCCCAACTGAAATCCGGTTCCATTATTTTCTTATAGATATCGCTGTGTAATTTTTCCAGCCAGATCAAATTCTGTTCATATATCATAATTTATCTAATCCTCAATAGACCTTAATATCTCCAATAACTCATATGTAATTACATCTGCAAGCATGATGCCGTCCCGTTCCTCCATCGCCTGCAGAATCGGTGCCAATGCGTTCTGCACCAATTTCATCTTAACTGCCTCATCCTGTATTAAATCGCAGATTATCGCCAAATCCGGAATAACCGCTCCCATATCTGCGATTCCTGTCATTGTGTCGCCCCGATATAAAACATCTGCGATGACCGTCAATTTGTTGCATGTGTCCCCGATTCGCTGGTTCATAGTTATACCTCTCTTTTATCTTATAACAAAATAAGCTGACCCGCAAGCGAGCCAGCTATATCTTGTCAATAATTTGCAATTACTGAAGTAATGAAAGTACACCCTGTGTAGACTGATTTGCCTGAGCCAACATAGACTGAGCTGCCTGCTGAAGAATGTTATTCTTCGTGTAGTTTGTCATCTCAGTAGCCATATCTGTATCACGGATCTGTGACTCTGCAGATGTCAGGTTCTCTGAGTAGTTCTCAAGATTGTTAATCGTGTAGTTAAGTCTGTTCTGCTTAGCTCCAAGCTCTGAACGAGCTGCGGATACAGTCTTGATTGCTGCAGAAATCTTTGACATTGCACCTGATGCCTTATCATGGCTTGATACGCAAACATCTGTTGCTGTCAGACTCAATGTCGTAGTATTCATGGACTTGATTGTAATCACCATGTTCTCACCAGCATTTGCACCTACCTGAAGATGCTTGCTCTTGAAATCGCCTGTCAAAAGCTTTGTGCCGTTGAATGCTGCCTTAGAAGAGATAGAATCAATCTCGTCTCTAAGCTCAGTCAGCTCATCAGAGATTGCTTTACGATCTTCTGTTGCATTAACATCGTTGGCTGCCTTTGTAGCAAGCTCGCCCATACGCTGAAGGATACTGTGGATCTCGTTCATGTTACCTTCTGCTGTCTGAATCAGAGATACACCGTCCTCTGCATTCTTAACAGACTGGTTGATACCACGAATCTGGTTTCTCATCTTCTCACTGATAGAAAGACCTGCTGCATCATCGGCTGCTCTGTTAACTGCATATCCTGATGACAACTTCTCTGTTGACTTTGATACTGCCTTGACATTCTGACCTAACATTCTGTTAGTGTTTGCTGCCTGCATGTTGTGCTGTACTACCATAATAATTCCTCCTTGAATTTATTCCCGCGTCCTTGCGAGAAGTACTGGGGCACCGCCCCGTGAATAGTATGTATGTTAGAACCCGCTCGGGTAATAACCTTGTCTATAGGAACTTGTTTGTTCCTTACACCTTATATATCGGTTATGGATTTTAATCCTTAACCCCTTTTTTATAATTTTTTTAGATTTTTGCAAATAATTTTCCGAATCGTTTCATCCGGTTCGAATAATTATTTTTTGCGGTCATAGAGCAAGGAATCATTCACCATGCCATTTGCCATAGACTTATAGTACTTGTTTGCCACCGTTTTGGACTGTTTCATCTGGCGCACGCCCTGGAACTTCGTGGCAAATACCTGTTCCATCGCCGCACGGTTTCTCTCTTCGACCGCTTCAATCTGCATGCCGAGATCCACACACTGACGTATCAACGACTGGATTGCTTGCAGATCTTCCCGGTAACTTGCCGGATCTGCCTGTATCTCCTGCTTCACGCGCTCATACACAGATGCAAAGCCCTTATCGCCCTCGTTGATATTCCCAATCAGAACTTCCTTTTTGTCTACAAGCTCTGAGAAAGCAGCTTCGTCAAACGTCTCCGCAGCCGCATATTCGGCCTGTTTATTTGTAAGTGCGAATATCTCCTCTAGGTACCGCATCTTGCGCTCTAGGGATTCCCGCAATATCTTCACATAAGTTCCGGTCTGATTCATAGATACCTCCTGGCTGATTCTTCAAAAGGATGCCTGCCGAACACACATCAGAATGTGCTAAGGGAAATCTGTGGGCCCTTTGCACGCTTCATGACTTCCTTCCACACATCCCGCATGCCACGAAGCTCTTCCAAAGCACGCTCCAGAAGCTCCATGTCTTTCTTCATGTTTGCCTCTGTCAAAAGTGCAAAGATATAGTCGTACATCCGCTTGAAATCCTCTGCCACCGGATATTTCATATCCAATGTCGAAGTAAGCTCCACGATGATATTCCGGCTCTTCTGGATATTCGTATTCGTCTTCTCATAATCCTTCTTCTCGAGTGCTACCACTGCGATATTGCAGAATTTTACGGCACCCTCATAGAGCATCAGGGTAAGCTCCGCCGGTGTTGCTGTCTCTACCTTACCCATTCCATATGCTTTTGCTGCCATGTTATATGCCATGTTCTAACCCTCCAGATACCATTTTGTCTTCCATGTTTCATCAGCCTCCGAATAAAGATGAAAGATATGACTGCTGGCTCTGCATCTTCGCCATCGCAGCTTCCATCTTGGAAAACTGATTGTAATACTTATCTTCTAAGTTCTGCAGCTTCTCTTCCCACTTGTCAATCTCGTCGTCATAATCATCAATCTCACTGTCAAGTGTCTTATCGTTGTAGAAGGTCTGCGAACTTCTGGTTCCTTCAATACGCGCCATCGACTTCTGCAGATATTCATACATCTGTGTTCCGACGCCTTTATTCTCTGTCGTTCCACCGATAATCTGGCTGACTAAGTTGTCATTTCCTTCGAGTGCCGCACGGAGCTTGTTCTCCTGTGATGCATACTCCTCATCGTCCGGATCGCCCATGATATGAAGCTTACCATTCTCAGAATAATCACCTGTCACAATACCGATCGACGCCAGCGACATCGTCTGTGTTGTACCATCTGACAGTGTTACAGTCACACCCTTATTCAAAGTGGATCGCATATTGGTAAGCAGCGTCTGCAACGTATCATCCCTGCGCAGCAATCCCTGCTTTGCCTTCTCTTCCCACTTCTCGATCTGCGTTTCGGACAGCTTGCTTCTCTCATCCTCCGTTAAGGCATCATACCCGGCATCCTTCTCGTTGTAATATTTATTCATCTCTTCGATCAGCTCATTGTAAGTCTTCACGAATTTCTTGATGTTATCATACGCGGCATCTGTATCTGCGGATACTTCGACATTCACTGCTGTGTCTGTCTTTGCCTTTGCAGTGATGGTCATGCCGTTGATCGTCATCGTGTTGCTGTCGCCCGTGTATTTGACTCCGTTATAATAGATGATGGCATCTCTCGCATCCACCTTCTTAGAGCCACTGCCAAGTCCAAGCGCCTCCAATGCACCCGCATCACTCGACGTGATATTGAAATCATTCGCAGCGCCGGTCTTCGATGCATTGACATAGAATCTTCCCTGCACAGCATCAAAGCTTGCAGAGACACCCATCTTGGAGATAGCTGTCGTGAAATCATTGATCGTTGATTTGTCATCCACAACAAAATCCTTGCCATTGACTGAAAATGTGGTTCCAACCTTAATTCCAAGATCCGCTAATTTCGTGGTTCCAGAGATATCTGCGCTTGTAAAGTTATTTGCCACCTTTGCGGTAAACGCAGTGCTCACGGTATTTCCAGTTGCCGCATCCTTGTCATAGCCGACTGTACCGTCGATGCCAAGTGCATCTGCCTTCACAGTATAAGTTGTTCCGCTCTTACTGCCATCGTCTGCAGTTTTCGCGGTTGTGTTCGTGAATGTCAGCTTTCCGTCCTTGATGCTTGCAGACAGACCTTTGAAGTTCTCATCCTTCGCAAGCTTCTCGTTTAGTTCGGAAAGGGATGCAACACCATCTGCCCCGGTTCCACCAAGCTCGTATTCCAGCGTTTTGGTTCCATCGGAGATGGAAATCTTCTGTCCTGCCAGATTCAGGCTCTGTCCGGATGCATCTGTCATATCCGCAAACTTTGTAGCAAGTCCTGCATCCTTGTATCCGCTAAAGGAATTCCCTTTTATCTTGATATTGTCACCCGTCAGATATGCAGAAGATGCTGTCTGCTCTACGGATACCGAATGTGTACCGTTTGTAGCACCCGTACCTGCCTTGACCGTTACCTTGGTCTCATCACTGACAACTGCCTTCTTTGTATTGTAATTGCTGACAGTCTTAAACGCAGAAAGCTGTGTCTTATAGAAGTTATAAATCTTCGTATTGAGTCCGCTCCAGATCTCCTTCTTCCACTCGACGTCCTGCTTTTTTTGTTTGATTTTATTTACTTTTTCAGAGCTGGCACTGACCAGTTCTTTTACCATGCTCTCGGTATCCAAGCCGGACGCGAGACCTGTCATACGCATTGCCATATTGATTCCTCCTGTTCAAGGTATCTGTTTATCTTCTCTCATCAACCAGAAGTCCTGCCATCTCCCATGCCTTTGCAAGCATATCGAGTGTCTTCTCCGGTGGAATCTCACGGATTACTTCATCGGTGTCACTATCTGTAACGGTAATCGAAATCCGGTTTGTATCCTCATGATACTTGAAGCTAAGCTGGGTGTGATGAAGCGGACTTGCCTGCTTTACAGTCTTGTTCAGATCATCGACCGCTGCCTTGATCTTGTCCGGTGCAACTTCCTTATCGGTCTGTACCGCACCTCGATCCTGCTGGCCCGGCTTGCTATTATTATCGCCACTACTGCCTTTTCCAAAAACCGGTGGCAAAGTCGCAGCCTGCACCTGCTGGTTAGCAGTACTGCCTGTGTTCACATCCACCGTCTCAGACTGCGGACGTGTCACTCTTGTCTGTGAACTTACATTTAAGGCTCCTACGCCTCCGATTCCATCCATTCCCATAATCTATACGCCTCCTTGCGTGAACCTTGTATGCCTTCCATCCATGAACGGCATACGCCTATAGTTTCCTACTAGTTGTATCGTCAACTAATCACTCATACTTTACCACTTTATAAGAGTTTTTTCAAACTTTCTACGTCGAGATTCGCCACAGCTTCACGGTTTTCTTCCTGAATCTGTGCGTAGATTTCCTTGCGGTAGACAGGCACGCTCTTCGGTGCGGAGATACCGATCTTGACCTGATCGCTCTTCGCCTCGAGCACAGTGATCTCAATGTTATTGCCTATCACGATGGATTCGCCTTGTTTTCTGGATAGTGCTAACATATTACTCACCTGCCTTTTCTTTCATCTTCTGGATTGCCTCGTAGGCATTGAATTTCACCTTGTAATCTTCGTTCTCCACGATCACCTGGATGGCTTTTCTGCCCTCTGTGTTGATGATGATCGGTGCCTTCAGATTCGCTGTCATCTTCGTTAAGTCCGAAGGAATCGACAATGTGACAAACATCAGAATATCCGCATCTGCAGGATCACCGATGTTCTTCATCAGCTCATCCTCCACGATAGGACCGTAATCATCGATCAGTTCCGATGGATGGATGATTGGAAGTGCCAGTGCAGGCTCCTCCATGGACTGCAACCAGCTGATCTTCGAACGCTCCTCGCGATCGCTGTCATAAATAATCGCAAATTTCTTTAAATTTTCAAAACCGATCAGCCCCATCGGGAACTCCAGGATCTTGTCCTCCGCGATGTCGACTGTGCCAAATAATCTTGTTTCTGCTACCATGCTTTATCCCTCCTCAAAAATTAGAAATCGTTCCTCATTATAATGTATACAATAATAACGATTTCTCCGTTCTTCGAACTCTCGAATTCGTAACAGACATGCGCATTCCGGGCTATCGCCCTACATGCTTATGTCTGTTTATCCGTCATATAAATAAGCAGCTCCGCCTGCAAGCAGTCTCGCTGCTTATTTGCATGACGGAATTATTTTCTACAAATAATCAATCAACGATGCTCTGACCAGATTGCTCGTAGCAGCAAGTGCCGCCTCATATACGACATTGGCTTCCTTAAAGTTCAATGCTGCCTCTTCCGTGCTCACATCCTCATTTTCAGACTTCAATTCCTTGAATGTGCTGTACTGTTCTGTCACGCGAGTTCTGATCATGTCAAGTTTTGTCATCCGGCTTCCGACATCGGACTGGATGGCAGATACCTGATCCATATAGCCCTGGAAGTTCGTGATATTCTTCGCAAATGTCTTCTGCATCGTCTCTTTCTTGATTGCAATTTCGACGTTGATATCTTCCAGCATGGCGTTAATCTGCTTTACCGCATCATCATTCGACGCATACTGGGTATCTGTAAGCATATTCTTTAACTTCTTCTCTGTCTTTTCCGCTGCATCTAACTCCTGCAGCGTATAGATCAGATCGTTGATGTTGTTGCTCATATCATCGTTGATAATATTTTTGCCTTCCGTATTGACCTGAATACTCTGGCTGAAATTCACTTCATAATAAATCGACTGTGTCCGGTCATAGGTATCATAATCTACAGTCTTAATGCTGCCATCCGACTGCTCGGTGTACTGCGTACAGTCAAAATAATGCTCCGGGCGGAGGTCGCCTGCTTCAAATTTATTTTTCGCGTAGTCAACTACGATATCATCTGCCTGCTTGAGTGTGTTATACACGTTCTCACCGAAGATGATCTCACCGGTCTCCTCGATGATGTTGATCTCGTCCGGTCCGACCTGATAATACGTATCTGCATCCGCCGTTGTCTTCACCGTCTGGGTAAATCCACTCAGATCGATCGTGTTACCATTTGCGTCCAGCGCCTTCAATGAAAGCGCTGCATTGCCCTGACTGTCTGTATCGGAAATGCCCTCATATGCCAGATTCAGGCGATAGACCTGTTCCTTGTCCGGCTTTACATAGGTACTTGTGCCTGCCAGAATCCCATCTACATCTTCATTGTTCACGCCGTTTAATACGACCGTTTTCATATCCAGATCATCCGCATTCAGATGCTGTGTGATCTTATAAGAATATTTCTTGATATCCTCTGTCTCGTTAAATGCCAGAGAACGATCCGTCTTATAGCCAGAGAAAATATAACGTCCAGCGTAGGTTGAATTTCCCTCACTGTTGATCATATCCTGCATCTCTTTTAACACATCAATGATCGCGCTTCGGTCGGAGGTATTGAACGAATCCGTCGAGCCCTGTGTACAATAGCTCTGGATATCTTCGAGTCGTGAAGTGATGTTGTCCAGAGAGGTTGTCGTAATCTTCAGCCACGACTCTGCATCGCCGATGTTCTTGTCCTTGTACTGCTCCAGCTGGGTTACCATCGTACGAAGCTTCAGGGCACGCACGGCAACAACCGGATCCTCGGATGCCTTTGTAATTTTCTTTCCCGTCTCCATCTGCGTTGTGCGGTTGTCCACATTTGCCATCGTCTTCTGCATGTTCCGCAGAGAGTTGTTGGAGATCATCTGATTTGTAATTCTCATATTCCTACCTCCAAGGCGTCAGCCTTATACACCAGTCTCGTTAATCAGTTTGTCATATACTTCATTCAATACAGATATTACCTTAGATGCCAGCCGGTACAGTTCCTGGAACTTCGTCAGATTCGAACCTTCCTCGTTCTTATCGACACCGGAAATAGATGCTCTCTGGTTATCGATCGTGTATCGGATATCATCCTGATTTGCTGCAAATACCTCATTTTTCTTTGTATCGACCGCCATGTTCGTTGTGATTGCCTGCAGGAAATGTGAGACATTACCCTGCTGGAACATCGATGTATCCGTCAGTCCAGCCATCATCTTTTCTAAGATGCCCCTTGCCTCTATGTTGCCCTGATCGATATCTTCCTTGTAAGACACAACAATCTTCTTCGGATCGGTCTTCCACTGCTGGTTCAGCTCCCAGTTCAGTCCGTTCAGACGGTAATAGCTGTCGTCGCCGGAAGAAATCGTTCCAGTTCCCTGCATGCTGCCCTTCAATACGAAATCGTGTCCATCCGGTGCCTGTGCGGTAAATGCATCAAGTCCCGGATTTCCATCGGCATCTGCACCCGCGCTTGTCAGGTCGTTCATGTACTTGGAGAATACACGCACCAGCTCGTTTAACTTTGCCTGATAATACGGAATACCCTTTGTCATATTTTTGACGCCAATCTGTGCCTGACGTCCGTCGATACCTGTCGGGAAGATAGCTGTTACTTCCGCATTCTTCTCATCAATCATCGTCATATTTTTAAATGTAAAGTTATTCAGCTTTCCGGCTGCATCATACTCGGCCGTCCAGCCGTCGTACAGATAATCTTTACCGTTCAGGGTAATTGTTCCCTCGCTTGGAATGTTCAGATCTTTCATGGCAACACTCTCTGCAAGCGATACTGTCACTTCCGGTGGATTGTCAGATACAGCGGTTGTTGTTCCGGAGAACACTTCACCATTGTTACCATCACGGATGTTGAACAGACCTGCGATTCTTCCGGTTGTATTCGCCGTATTGAAGAATTCTCCCGCAGTATCATCCGCGTTCTTCCAATAAATATCAACCAGACCATCCTGATCGTTCTGGTTCACCTTCTGCTCCCGTGGAACTATGGTCAGTTCATTGTAACCAAGCTCATCGACCAGGATTTCACCATTAATACGGATCGTCAGAGTCTTGGCATTTGCTTCGACCTGATCATTTCCCACACCATACATGATGCTTCGCTCGTCCACATCAACATTGATATATTCGGATAATGTGTCGATACATACGCCCCGCTTATCACGCAGGTCGTTTGCATTTCCACCCTTTAATTCGACTGTGATAATCTCCTGTGTCAACTCGTAGATCTGCTTTGCAAGCGAGTTCACTTCGCTGACTGCAAGTTCAACCTCATCGTTGATCGTCTTCTGCGTCGATTGGAAATTGCTTGCAAGCTCATTCACCATGTCTGTGAAAGAATCTGCCGTAAGCGCAAAGGAGATTCGCGTTGTATAATCGGCTGGCTTTGTCGAGAGATCCTGCATGGCATCGGACATCTCCGCCATCCATTTTGTATAGCCTGCCTCGGAAGTCATTTCGTTCATATACGTCTGTAACTGTTCGAGATTGGCATGCTGTGAATTGTACTGACTGTACTTGGAATTTGCAGACCAGTATTTCGTGTCGTAATATGCATTTCTCTGACGTTCTACGGCTGAAGCGGTAATACCGGTTCCCATCATACCATACGTCTTGTTCAGACGTAAGGCGTCCGATGCGGAAGCCTGCACGTTCTGTCTGGAATATCCTTTTGTATCCGCATTGGATATATTGTGCGCGGTTGTATTCAGCGCCGTCTGGAAATATGTCAGTCCCGAAAGACCTGTATTGAGTCCTAAAAATGTAGATGGCATCGCTTCCACTCCTTCTTTGTCAATTGCGAATTATCGTTTCTTTTATGCACCCAGCTTCTCGATCAGATAAGCAATCATCTCGGATACGGTGTTGATGTATCGGGAGGACGCATTATATGCATGCTGGAATTTGATCATGCTGGATAACTCCTCATCAGAGGATACGCCAAGCAGCTGCTGTCTCGTATTCTCGGCGTCGGACACTGCCTGCTGTCCGGTTTCCATCATGGATTTGTATGTGTAACCACGGTCTGACAGATCATCCATCATACCGCTGTAATAATCTTTGTAATTGCACTGCACCAGAGAATTCGGGCTGACCGTTGCGAACTTATCGTTCCACCGTGCCAGCAACTCATCTGCGATCGTCTGTGCCTCCTCACCCGATACACGGGAGAGTGGAAGCAGGGACGGATTCTGTAACAGCTTCTCGTTCACCTTCAGGTTTCCGATCGTATAAAGCGAATAGAAATCGTCCGGATTTTCTTCGTTATATACCTTGAACGTCTGTGTCGTTCCATCTGCCAGCGTCAGTGTACGCTCTGTGTACCGCTCCACGCTGTTTCGCGTAAACAACTCGGTGCCCGGATACTCATTACCTGAACCCATGCCGATACCTGCAGTATCCTCGTCCAACACCTTTACGGTAGAACCATCTGCCAGCGTCACGGTTTTGTTCGGACACAACGTATCGTTGATCTGTGTCACCATCGCATGAATCAGCACATCAAACTGTGCCTCCAGATTCGTAATCGTGTATGGTTCCACATACGTATTAAAATATTCCAGATCTTTTACATAATCTTTGACGTCCTGCTCATACTGCGCCATCGCCGTCTGATAATCCGCATTGTTAGCAAAATCTTTCTCCAGCGGTTTCGTCGGCTTTGTCGGTACGTCCGTGTAGTTACTGATAAAATAACCCCGCGACATCATAAGACCATTCAGAGAACCGATATCGCTGTTACTGTCCGCGGTCGGTACCCGGTTTATATTAAACAAAGGATCGCCATCCTGCTCCCATACCGGCATCAGGAAGTCCGTCGAAGAACCTGTGAATCCGTAATTCTGCTGATATTTCTCATTCTCACACACCTTCTGTGTCGTCAGTGTGTAGGTTCTTCCAAGCGTAACCAGTGTATGTCCTTCCAGATACACCTCTACCGTACCGTCTTCGTTGTTTACGACTTCGGTATTCACAATAGAAGAAAGCTTATCAAGTGCCTGATTCCGCTTGTCCTTTAAGTCATTTGCTTTTTCCACATTTCCTGCCTCAACCGCACGGATCTGCTGGTTGAGTTCATAGATGGTAGATGCAAGATCATTGACTGTCTTGACCTGATCCTTGATCTCCGTGTTCAGATTCCGCTGATACTCGATCAGACTGGAACGTATCGTCTGCACACGATCGATCAGGGTGAGTGCATTGGAGATAAAGGAGCTCCGCGTTACGATACTGTTCGACTCCTTCTGCAGCTCCTGCATGGATGTCCACATATCGTTTAACGTCGTGTTAAAATCCTTACCCTCTAACTCACCGAAATAATTCTCTATCTCTGAGACGGTTTCATACTGCGCCTTGTAGTAGCTCATACGCCCGCTCTCTGTGCGGTAGGTATCATCTGCAAACTGGTCGCGCACCTGTCGGATCTGCGCCGTTACAACTCCCATACCTACGTTATTGATATAATATGAGTCCGTTGCGACTCTGTTATATGACTGGTCTGTCAGGAGTACCTGCTGTCTGGTATAGCCCTCAGTCTGTGTATTTATTAAATTATGTGCGGTTGCATTTAACGCATATTGACTTGTCTGAAGTCCTGTTACGCCAACGGACAACCGTCCCATCGTTCCTGCCATACGTTTACTCCCTTATTCCCGTTAATTCTGTACATCAAATCTGCCCGGTACATCGGCACCGCCTGCATATGCAGCGTTGCTCTTGAACATCTCTTTCGAATACTCTGCCGTCTCCGGCGCCCGGTTTAAATTCTGCATCAGATTGATGTTATACTCGATCATTTCAAGTGCATCCTGAATCAGATTCTGATTATGTCCGTTTACTTCCCGCACCTTCCGTGCAAGCTTCGCCAGCTTCTCGTTGATCGCAAGCAGCGGATCATGGAATTCCGGCTGTCCTTCCAGAAATGTAACAACGTCCATCACCTTGACATCATCTGGTCGTTTGCCTAAGATATTCGCTACATTTGTCATTGTCTCGCGCCGTCTGTGTTCCACGCTTGCAAGCGCATCTGCCAGACGCTGCTCCTTCTCGGTTGTCTCAGACAGACGGTCAAGATTGTTCGATACAATCGCACCCGTCTTCTCCATCGACACCTGCAGAAGCTGCTCATACAATGCATACTCATCATTCAATTCCGTAATCAGATTCTCAATTATACTTGCCATGTCGCATCCTCTTTTAGATATTTGTCTTGCTGTAACTGTCCAGTAATTTCTGTGCGAAATCATCCACGCTCACATCATATGTGCCGTTGTCAATCCGGCGCTTCAGATCCTGAATCTTGGACTCTCTGACATCTGGTGTATTGCCCAGTGCTGTCTTTGCTGTCTGCATATCTTTTCCCATGCTTGAGAAAGATACCTGATCCAAAAAGCTTCCTGATCCGGTTGTTCCAGAAGTCTTCGTCTTCTTGGTGCCTGTGTTGCCATAGATCTGACTGATCATATTATAGGTTCCTATTCTCATTGCTTCTCCCTCCTTTTTCTTATCTTTCGCAAGCCGCAGTCTCCTGCAATTACGATTCTTCAATATGAATATCGGAAGTTTTCCCTGTATCATAACCCTTTTTATGTAAAAAAAGACACATGCACCAGCATTTGTGCATATGTCTCTTCTCTGTTTTATGTATTTTATACAGAAGCAATCCCTGCCTGCTTTTCATCCACTGGATTAGTCAAGAAATCGCATCTTACCAGCGGAACTCTTCCGAACCGCCTGCTGGCGTTCCCGCTTGTAAGCGTTTGTCATCGCATCTGCCAGTCCGCCTGCACACTCCTTACAGAATCTTCCGCTGTGGATCATCTTGCCGCAGCGCTCACATTCCAGACCAACCAGAGAATCATCGGTAAAGGATAAACGTTCCTCGCGCACCCAGTATTTGATCTGCTTGATCGTAACATCACACGCTTCCGCTACCTGATTGATATTCTCGCGTGGATTCTCCTCGATATATTTCTTTACTTTCTGAAACTTCTCTTCCAGCTTTTCTTTACATGCAGGGCACAGCTTTTCGCCCGCAATATAATTAAATAACTTCTTACAGTTTCTGCAATTCATCAGTTCCATGATTTGTTCCTCCCTCTATCTATTCTGACACAATCTCTATATCACTTTCATCTTCCGGTTCCGATTGCTACACTTGTATAATAAACATCCGGGATTCCCGCCGCATGCAGACTCTTCGTACATGCCTCGATCGTAGCCCCCGTCGTGTAAATATCATCGACCAACAATACTTTCTTATAGCTTACACTTTTTTCTATACATTGAAAAGCCTTTTTTAAATTTTGCTCGCGGTGCTCCGGGTCCAGACTTTTCTGCGGTTCTGTATTTACCACACGCGCAAGCAGCTCCCGTTCAACCGGTATATCCAGTTTCTTTCCAAGTGCATCTGCCAGAAGCTCCGCCTGATTGTAACCACGCTTCTCCAGCTTGCGCTTATGGATTGGGATCGGAATCAGCGCATCAATCCCCAGACTCTGCAATGTGAGTCCATGCCGTTTCACGATCTGTCCTGCATAGAATGCTGCATAATCACGCTGATTGTGATACTTGAACCGCGCCAGACTCTCATCAAGTGGATACTGGTATTTCATCGCCGGAAAGCCCTGTATATATGTCCGTGTATGCCGCGTACAATCCTCACACAGCTCCGCTTCCTCATCAGTGATCTCGCACCCACACCGCATGCAAACTGGCTGTGCCGGATAATCAATCATCGGTCTGCACTCGTCACACACCTGTCCAGCCTGTCTCCCTGTCACATCGCCACAAAGCGGACAGGTCGGCGGATATATCCAATTCACAAGTTTATTCCATACTCTCATTTAACTCCTCTAACCGAAGTGCCAGCGACGTGTACCGCTTCTGCTCCTCGGAATTATCAACCATCTGGTTTACCAGATTCACATCACCGACGATAATAACCAGCTGTCTCGCACGCGTGATTGCTGTGTAAATCAGATTCCGGTTCATCAGTTTCCGGTTTCCGCCAAGCAGCGGAATGATAACTGCCGGATACTCACTACCCTGTGATTTATGAATCGTCACGGCAAATGCATGCTCGATCTGATCCAGCTCTTTATAGTTATAAACACTCTCTCGTCCGTCGTCAAACAGGATTGTCAGCTCCTCATCGTAATCACTGATATCGGTAATCACGCCCATATCTCCGTTAAATACACCGACTCCTTCATCCAGCACATAGCCTCTGCCGGTACCTGTCTTGGAAACACCGTAAATCTTCCACTCCTGTTGGTAATTATTCTTGATCTGCATGACCTTGTCGCCCTTTCGGAAGGTCACATCGCCACGCACATGCTCGGGCTTGTCCTTCGCCTTCGGATTCAGACGGTTTTGCAGCTTCTGGTTCATATTCTCCACGCCGACTTCGTATTTCCGCATCGGACACAGGATCTGGATTTCCTGCGGTGAAAATCCATAGTAATTCGGCAGATTCTTCATCGTGAGTGTCTGTACTTCCTCGATGATCTGCGATGCTGTCCGCTGTGGGATAAAGAAGAAGTCCTTGCTCTTGTTCGTCAGGATCAGATGCTCGCCACGCTGGATCTTATGCGCATTAAATACGATGTCGCTGCCATCCTCCTGCCGGAAGATCTTGTTCAGCGTCGTAACCGGGAAGCAGCCCGAATTGATAATATCCTTCAGCACATTTCCGGCACCCACGGAAGGAAGCTGGTTTACATCCCCGACGAAGATCAGTCTCGTTCCATATGGAACCGCCTGCACGAGTGAATAAAAGATATACGCATCAACCATCGACATCTCATCCACGATGATCGCATCACATTCGAGTGGATTGTCTGCATTTCGTGAAAAATGCATGCCGTGATCGTCCTGATTTTTGCTGTCCTCATCCATCGCACCGCTGATTTCCAGCAGACGATGAATCGTCTGTGCCGGCCATCCGGTCGACTCGGTCATACGCTTCGCTGCACGCCCGGTCGGTGCACAAAGCTTGATCTCCATACCTTTCTTGGAGAAATATTTGATAATAACATTGATGATCGTCGTTTTTCCGGTTCCGGGACCACCGGTAATAACTGCCACCCCGGCTTCGATCGCCGATTTTACAGCTGCCCGCTGCAGCTCATCCAATGTCAGTTTTTCTTCTTTTTCAATCTTCTGAATTTCTCGTTCCAGCTCGTCCTGTTCCATATCATAGCGAAGCTGCAGATCGGTAAGCAGTCTTGCAGAATTCAGCTCCACATAATAATTCGATGCCAGATAGACGACATCTTCTTCATCGATCTGCTTGATCATGATCTTGCCTGCGATCAGCAGCTCCATCAACTGCTGTTCAAACAGGGAAACCGTCTGTTCGTACGCCGATTCCGCACTTGTCGCGTCTGCGTATTCTGCATAGCCAAGTGCTGACTGTCCATAGATGCCCTCGACATCCGTCGCCGTGTCACGCGTCAGTTCCACACAGCGACGCAGCAAAAGCTGTTTCGGCAGGTACATATGCCCTTCGCCGCCTGCCATATTCAGCACATACAGCACAGCCGACCGCAAACGGAATTCAGAATCCTGTGCAATTCCCATGCGCTTTGCGATATCATCCGCGATCCGGAATCCGATACCGGAAATATCCTCCGCCAACTTATATGGATTGCCGCGCAGGATATCATAAACTTTATTTCCATATGTATTGAAGATGCGAATTGCCAGATTCACCGAAATTCCATACTGTGCCAGAAAAATGGCAACCTCCTGAAATTCCTTCTTCTCCATGTACGAAGTCGCAATCGCCTGTGCCTTTCGCTCGGAAATTCCGCTGATCTCCGCAAGACGTTCTGGTTCCTCCTCGATGATCCGAAGGGTGTCATCCTTGAATTTCTTGACGATCTTCTTCGCCAAAACGGCGCCAATGCCCTTGATGATACCAGAGCCTAAATACCGCTCGATTCCAAGTGTATCCTTCGGCATCTGAATCTCGCAGGAGGAGAATTTGAACTGAATATCATACTGCGGATGATTCACGTATTCTCCCTCTGCAATCACATAGAGACCTTCACCAGCCCCCGGCAGGGTGCCAACGAAGATCTCTTCTCCTTCTTCGCCTTCCACGGACATCACACAATAGCCCGTTTCGTCGCTTTTATATACGATTTTTTCTATGTAGCCTTCTCTAATCATGTCATAATCCTATTTGTATTTTATGCATTTTGTGTCTGCGTAGTTGCCGCAGCCTGTTCCTGCTCATGCAGTTCCTCCGGCGTGATTGCCGCGTTCTGTTTCTTCATGGATTCGTATAACTGCTGTGCCAGACCAAGCTTGCCCTGATCGCTGACCAGCTTTGCATACTGCTGTGCCTGCAGGTCATATGCGTAGTCTGCATATGGGTTGTCGTCCTCGTCGCTGTCAGACTTGATCGTTGCCTGTACCTGCTTATACACCTGCTCGACCAGATATGCTTCAAACTCCTTGCATGCTGCAAGCATCTCCTCATCAGTTGCATCCGAGGAGGTCGATTTCTTGATCTGATTGGTTAAATTGCTCGTCTGCGCCTGTGTCACGTAGGAAGAATAATCTTTATTTGTAAGGTTTGTGATGTTTTCCATAAGGTCACCTTTCCTCTACCTAACGAAGAGCGTTAGCCTGTTGCATCATTTCGTCGGATGCCTGAATTGCTTTGGAATTCATTTCGTATGCACGCTGTGCCACGATCAGGTTAACCATCTCGTTTGCCACATCGACATTCGACGCCTCCGTGTAATACTGATGTGTCTTTGTCTGCTTCACTGCCGCATTTCCATTCTCCGCAACTGCCGCGCCACTTGCGACGGTTACCGAATAATTGTTGCTACCTTCCTTGGAAAGACCTGCCGGATTATTAAACTGGTAAATACCAAACTTCACAGGACGTCCATTGGCGTCGGTCAGCACAGCTGGATTTCCGCTTGCATCCGGGAATGCCAGTGTCCCATCCTGATTGACGACCAGATCCGTTGCCACACGGTTAGATGGCAATACAATTGCATTTCCATATACATCCAAAACCGGATTTCCGTCGGATGTACAAAGCATGTTTCCATTTGCAACCGGCGAAATTTCAAACGAACCATCTCTTGTATACTGCAATTCTCCACTCTCTGTTCGAATCCGGAAGAAGCCATCCCCTTCCAGCGCTACACTAAACGGGTTCTCCACATGTGTCAGATTTCCCTGTGTAAATGTACTTGTAATCGCTGCAACACGGCTGCCGAGGCCTACCTCTGCCGCAACCGGCTTGTTCTCGCCTGCATTGTTCGTCGATGTCGACTGCAGGTTCTGATACAGCAGTGACTTGAAGCTCGCCTGCTGTGATTTATAACCAATCGTATTGATATTTGCTACGTTATTTGCAATTGTATCTACATTGACCTGCTGTGCCCGCATACCGGATGCAGCCGTCCAAAGTGATCGCATCATACGCTACTACCTCCTATTATCTTCCACTATAACCGTCCGATTTCATTGACTGCCTTGTCCAAGGTCTGGTCGATCGTCTGAACCATCTTCTGATTTGTCTCATACGCTCTTGTGACCGCGATCATATCAACCATCTCAGTGACCATATTGACATTTGACATTTCCAGATATCCCTGATTGACTGTCGCATCCGCCTGTGTCTGTACTGCGCCGTTTACCGCTTCGTACATGTTCTCACCATAGCTGGACAACGCATCGTAGCTCTGAAAATCAACCAACTTCAATTTCGCAACATACGTATTGCCGGAGTAAATTTCTCCCGCCTGATTTACGCTGATCTTGACCAGATTTGCATTCGGAATCTGTATACGATTACCGCCTTCCGCCAGCACATAATCGCCATCCTTTGTCACAAGATAACCGTCCCTGGTTACAGTGAAATCACCATCGCGCGTGTAGCGTGTCGTTGTTGTTCCACTCTTGTCTGTTGTGCTGATGGTAAAAAATCCGCTGCCGGATAATGCCAAATTGTACTGGTCTTCTGTCTGTCTGAAATTTCCCTGAGACATATCATAATACGTCTCTCCGATCTTCACGCCGAGGTTCACGCCGCCGATGCCCTGCTTTATGTTCGGTCCGATCGTTGGATCGTCAATCTTGACTGCCAGCTGGCGGTCAAAGGACTGCGATGTAACGTCCACCTTTTTGTAGCCGGTCGTGTCCGCGTTCGCCATGTTGTTTGTGACAACATCCATTCTCTTTTCCTCGTTGCGAAGTCCGGTCCATGCCGTGTACAACCCTCTTACCATCGTTTTCCTACTTTCTACTTTCGCTCACTCAAAAACTCAATATACTTGCCTGTACCGATTGCCACTGCGGTCAGTGGTTCCTCGGCTGTCATCGTTGTGATTCCGGTGTTCTCCTCGATCAGATCTTCGAGTCCGTGCAGCAATGCACCGCCACCAGTCAACACGATTCCACGGTCTGCGATATCAGCTGCCAGCTCTGGTGGTGTACGCTCCAATACCGAATGTACTGCATCCACGATCTGGGATGTCACCTCGCGCAGCGCCTCTTCGGTCTCATCCGAAGATACCGTTACCGTCTTTGGAAGTCCGGTTACCAGATTTCGTCCACGGATATCCATAGAGATATTTTCTGGTCGTTTGTAACAAGTTCCAATATTGATCTTAATCTCCTCTGCCGAACGCTCACCAATCAACAGATTATGACGTTTCCGCATAAAACGGACAATCGCGTCGTCGAAATCATCGCCCGCTACCTTGATGGACGATGATACAACCACGCCATCCAGTGAAATAACTGCAATATCCGAAGTACCGCCTCCGATATCTACGATCATATTTCCGCATGGTCTGGAAATGTCGATCCCCGCTCCGATTGCAGCTGCAACCGGCTCCTCAATGATATACACATCTCTGGCGCCTGCCTGATAGGTCGCATCCTCAACAGCACGCTTCTCGACATCCGTAACGCCGGATGGCACGCATACACTGATACGTGGTCTTCTTCCGAAGAAGCTCTTGCCCACTGCTTTCTGGATAAAATATTTCAACATCTTTTCTGTCGTTCTATAATCGGAGATAACTCCCTGTCTGAGCGGACGCACCGCAATGATATTTCCAGGTGTTCTTCCGAGCATCAGTCTTGCCTCTTCCCCGATTGCCATGATCTGTTCGGTATCTCTGTCATAAGCAACTACGGACGGCTCTTTCAATACGACGCCCTTTCCTTTGACATAGACTAATATACTGGCGGTTCCTAAGTCGATTCCAATGTCTGAACTTGCCACGTCTTGTTCCTCCTATCTATATATCGGAAATTTCCTAATTATCCTTAGCTTTTTTCATAATAATCATGGTTGCAGCGCCTCCCTGTAACCATTCAATCGGCACTTCCGTGATATCCATGATCTCGTCCAATGCTGGCACATAGCTGCACCAGTTTGTGATCCTCCGTCCGGCAATATCTTTGCGGACACCATCCATATGCTCAAATTTATCGCGCAGATTCTTCAGGATCTTGCGGCTGTCGCCACCAGTCAGATCATATCCAAGCATATCGTTCAACGCCTTGTTGGAGAAGAATACATATCCTGTGTACAAATCCCGGATAAAAATGCCCTCATGGAAACTATTGTATGTTTCTATCAGATGTTTATTCACATTTCGCACATTATCATCGCCGTCTGCATTTTCCAGCATGTTCTGGATCAGCAGGGAAATACTCTGTGAGAAACGAAGTTCCTCTTTCGTCCAGATTCGCTCGGATTTCGACTCTGCAAAAATCAAAATACCGTACAATCTTCCTTCCAGATAAATCGGATATGCGATCTCCGCCCGGAAATTATACCGCATCAGGTTGATTACATCGCGCTGTGTCATATTGGTACGGTCAAGCATACAACAGCCATTGCCGCGCTTGATCGCGTCTTCCACAAGATACAAACGCTCCGGAAGCAAAGTCAATATATCGTCACCCGGCATCTCACCGGATACATCGAAATAACTTCGCAGACTGTACGCCTTTGGATTGTCCTTATCAAATGTATATAAGAACATGCGGTCCAAATCCATATGCAGCGCGACCTCACGCAGAGTCTCGCCAATGACCTGTTCTACATCTTCGCTTAATTTGCTGTTGATCTTCGACAATGCATTGTTGACAATGCTCTGTCGTGCAAGCTCCTCACGCAGCTTCTTGCCCGCGCCACGCGACTTCGCAGATTCCACAATGGAATTATAGCTTTGCATCAGAAAGTCCGATACCAGTTCGGCTGTCGTCCAATGAAGCTCGTAGATTTTCTCCAGATGCTCCGTCTCTTCCGGTGTATAAGATCCAAGCACCCAGAACCCCTGCAGATTATCACCCACACAAATCGGTGCCATCGCCAGTTTTCCATAGCCGCCTTCCTCACGATCAAAAATATGCGGTTTCAGCTCCGTCAGCACCTGTTTCTTCATCGTTTTGAAGAATTCCTTGTAGGTCGGCGTCTCAAACAGATCATAGAAATCACCCAGATCTGTTGCCGGGCCAACCGGCGTGGATTCTACTTTACCATTTTCATCCACAAACACCGAATAGAGCTGCGTGAGCTGTGAAAATCCACTCATGATCATTTCCATCTTCTGGATCTGTGGAATCATACCCGGATTGTCCAGCTTGCTGATCACCAACGATCCTGTCGGCGAAATCTGCATGCGTCTGTTTGGCTCTTCAATCGCCCGTTTGATTTCCGCCTGTTTTTCTTCTTCCTTCTCCGCAGAGATATCGCGGATATAAAACTCTACTTCATATGTATTTTCTTCTTCTGACACAACTTCGATACAGATATTCACACGTGCCTGGCGAAGTATTCCGTCATCCCCAACCATACGATATTCGTGCACGTAATCCTGCACGCGATTGTCAATCGCATTATGAATGGTCTTCATTACCATCTCTCGATCCGATGGATAAATATAATCCTCGGACAGTTTCATTCCTTTGTTCAGCATCTCAACATTCATACCAATCTCGGATGCATTCGGCGAAACATACACCAGACTAGAACCTGGCACACCAACAATATATCGTTTCACAAGTACAATATATCCCGTTTTTTCAATCGCCTTTCTGAGGTATTTGTTTTCAATTACCATATCTCTCGCCCCCCTCTTATCGTATTGTAAAGCCTCGATATCTAATAAGGCTGTCACACACAATGTGCGACAGCCCCGTCTATACTGCTTTCTGAATCGGACTAATTGTTGCTGATCTCAGGAAATGCCTGATCTGCAACCTTAATCGTATTGTCTACGGAAATAACTACATTATCAAGTGCTGCTTTCATCTGTGCCATATATTCGCTTACGCTCTCGCACTCACGCTTCACAGACATACGTGTATTATATGCCTCTGTTCTTGCCTGATTCCGCATCTCCTCGCACTCTGCAGTTGCCTCTGCGCGCATATTTGCACAGGTTTCCTCTGTATGATCGTTCAAAGACTGACATGCGCTCTCTGTCTCTGCACGCAGGTTGTCTGTCTCTTCTCTTGTCTCACGCTTCACGCGCTCACACTCTGCATATGTGGATTCCTTGCGCTCCTGACATTTGCTCTTTGTCTCAGCATCGAGTCTCTCACAGGCTGCAACTGTCTCTGCATGCATACGCTGGCACTCTGCAGTTGTCTCCTCTGACATCTGACGGCAGGCATCGCTTGTCTCCTGTGTCAGTCTGTCGCATTCCTCCTCTGTCTTTGCGCGCAGCTCCTCGCACTCCTTCTGTGTCTGCTTTGTCAATGCATCTGCACTCTCACGTGCCTCCAGCAAAGTTCTGGAAATTGACTCGTAACGGCTCGCTGACTCTTCTTCTCTTGTCTCGTATGCTGCCATCTTGTCACGGAGCTGTGTCACTTCTACCTGCAACTCATCGTTTACCTTCTTGAGGTTCTCGATCGTGCTGGAAGATTCGTTCAAGTTAACCTCTCTCATCGTGTGGAGATTCTTTACTGTCTCTGACAGCTTCAATACGTTTGCCTTTAAATCTGCAACCTCTTTCTCGTGTTCTGCTGTCAATTCGTCTATATAATTTTCTACTGCCTTCTTGTCATATCCACCAAACGATGTGGTCTTCAACGTTACATCCATTCTGCAATTCTCCTTTCGAATGTCCATTATCCAATATGTTTCTTAATTATATCATAAGAACTTCGTTTATGCATCATTTTTTTACACAGGATTTATGATTAACAATCTATATACAAATTACTTTAACGGACGTTTGAATTGACGATAATGGTTCACTCCGGAACCGCATTAAAAGATTTAATAAAAAGTATGTGTGTATTGATATTTGCTTTCACTTTATGATACACTAAGGGTATGTTTAATCATATAAAAATTATTACGAGGTGATCTTTAAATGAACTTTTTCATGAAAATTCATGCAAAAAAATACAAACGCTTTTCTCTTTTTCCGATTTGTATGCTGTTAATTTTTTCATTAACCGCATGTACAGCAAATGTGGAGAAGCGGTATCAGACCTACATCAAGAGTTTGATCGCAATCAATTATCTTGGTGCAACCAAGGATTACATTGCGGCGTCCGGTGCCAATCAGGAGGATGCAGATGCCCTTTATCAGGCAAACATTGACCTGCTCACTGACAATATCCTCACCTATTACAGTGTGAATATTGACGATGCGCCAGAGATGCGGGAGCAGTTCGAGTCTCTTGCCAAAAATATTTACAGCAAGGTTAATTACAAGGTAGATAAAGCAAGAAAAGACGGCAGTGTTTATCTGGTAGATGTCACGATTTACCCGATCAACCTGTTCGCACAGACCTCTTCTGAAGTAACTGCTTATGTCGACACATTTAACAACGATGTGAAGGCTGGAACTTATAACGATTATTCTCTCACTGATTACGAAACGTTATTCGCGCAGGGCTTGATTGACATCCTGAATGCCGGTTGTGAAAATATGAGTTATGCCGACCCGCAAGTTATAACTGTTGAAATTATTGAAGATGGAAACAAATATTACATCAGCGACCGCGATTTCATGCAGATTGATGCTGCTATGATCAGTTCCGCAATCGTGACTGAGACTGCAACTTCAACAGATGCGAACTAAATAATGAAGCATGTAGGTAATATATGAAACAACATATAAAAACGACCGATTGGTTTTAAACCAACCGGTCGTTTTTGATATATTATTTTATTATTCCTAGCTGATCATTGCTCCAGCCGGCATATCCTTCTCTGCGGTAAGCAGTGCCAGATTCCCCTCGAAATCCTCGGCGCAAAGGAGCATACCTTCGGATAACACGCCTGCAAGCTTTGTCGGCTTCAGGTTCGTGATAACAACAACCTTCTTACCAACCATCTGCTCTGGTGTATAGTAATGCTTGATTCCGGATACGATCTGCAATGTTCTGCCCTGTACCTTTACCTGGGAGCAAAGCAGCTTCTTGGACTTTGCAACTTCCTCACAGGAGATAATCTCACCCATCTGCAGCTGCATACGGCTGAATTCATCGATTGTGATTTCTTCTTTCACAACGGCATCGAGCGTCGGAATCTCAACTTTTTCTTCCTTCTTTGCCTTCTTCTCCGGCTTTGGTTCTTCCTCAACCACCTTGGATGGGAAACGTTTCTCGATCTCCTCGAGCATCTTTGGTGCATCGATTCTTGCGAAGAGAATCTCCGGCTGATCTGTTACCTTGTTTCCGGATGGGTACAGTCCAAAGTTTGAAAGCTCTGTCACGCGGCGCTTTTCTGCATTGAGCTGCTTTAAGATCTTCTCGGAAGTCTCCGGCATATATGGCTCAAGTAAGCTTGCACCGATCACGATGCTCTCTACCAGATTGTACAAAACGGTATTCAGACGGTCTGCATTCTCCGGATCCTTGGCAAGTGCCCAAGGCATTGTCTCATCGATATACTTATTGCAACGCTTAAACAAAGCGAAGATCTCTGTGATCGCATCTGCCACACGGAGCTTGTCCATGCATGCATTTACACGGAGTCTGGTGTCTGTCACAACTGCCTTTAAGTCGTCATCGACCGGCTCATGCGCACCTGCGTTTGTCACAACGCCATCGAAATATTTATTCGACATGGAAATCGTACGGTTCACGAGGTTTCCAAGTGTATTTGCAAGTTCTGAATTGATACGCTCAATCACAAGCTCCCATGAAATAACACCATCGTTCTCAAATGGCATCTCATGCAACAGGAAGTAGCGGACCGCATCCACGCCGAACAAATCTACCATATCATCTGCATAGATTACATTTCCACGGGACTTACTCATCTTTCCATCACTCTGGATGAGCCAAGGATGTCCGAACACCTGCTTCGGAAGCGGCTCGCCAAGCGCCATGAGGATACATGGCCAGTAAATGGTATGGAAACGGATGATATCCTTGCCGATCAGATGCAGATCTGCAGGCCAGTAACGATGGTACAATTCGTCCGAATTGCCATCCACATCATAGCCAAGACCTGTGATATAGTTGGTCAACGCGTCGATCCATACATATACGATATGTCCCGGATCAAAATCTACAGGAATACCCCATTTGAAGGATGTTCTTGATACGCACAGATCCTGCAGTCCCGGAAGGAGGAAGTTGTTCATCATCTCGTTCTTGCGGGACTCCGGCTGGATAAAGTCCGGATGTGTATTGATATGCTCGATCAGACGGTCAGCGTATTTGCTGAGCTTGAAGAAATATGCTTCTTCCTTTGCCGGCTGTACCTCACGGCCACAGTCCGGGCATTTGCCGTCCACAAGCTGTGCTTTCGTGAAGAAGGATTCACAAGGTGTACAGTACATGCCTTCGTACTGACCCTTGTAGATATCGCCCTGATCGTATAATTTCTTGAAAATCTTCTGTACCTGCTTCTCATGATAATCGTCCGTTGTACGGATGAATTTGTCGTAAGAAGTGTTCATCAGATCCCAGATACGCTTGATCTCAGCCGATGTCTCATCCACGAATTCCTTCGGTGTGGAGAGATTCTCAAATGCTTTAATCTCGATCTTCTGACCATGTTCGTCAGTTCCTGTCTGGAAACGTACGTCGTATCCGACGTATCTCTTGTATCTGGCAATGCTGTCTGCAAGTACAACCTCATACGTATTGCCTATATGAGGCTTACCAGATGTGTATGCGATTGCGGTTGTAATGTAGTACGGTTTTTTAGGCATATGAAACCCCTCCCTTATTTTTGTTTTTAACCCACTCTTAATTTAAACTTCTGGACATCGCGCTCGTCATCGACTACCTCGATCTGACCGCCAAGTCCACGGATCTTTCCATCGAAATCTTCGTAACCACGCAAAATATACTTGATATCGTCGATCGTACTGAATCCTTCCGCTGCCAATGCTGCAATGACAAGTGCGGCACCTGCACGCAGATCCGGTGCTACCAGATTCGCGCCTGTGTATCCATCCACGCCAGTAATCACTGCGGAATTACCTTCTACTTTGATGCGTGCTCCCATGCGGGAAAGCTCGCTTACATATTTAAACCGGTTTTCAAATATACTCTCCGTAATCACGCTCGTTCCCTGTGACAATGCAAGTGTTACCGCCATCTGCGGCTGCATATCTGTCGGGAATCCCGGATATGGAAGTGTCTTAATCTGTGTTGCCTTGAATCTGCCGTCCGCCATAACACGAACTGCATCATCGTATTCGATTACGCGTGCACCAATCTCATTCAGCTTCGAAGAGATTGCCTCTAAGTGTTTTGGAATTACATTTTTGATGAGAACATTTCCCTTTGTTGCTGCCGCCATCGTCATAAATGTTCCCGCCTCGATCTGATCCGGAATGATCGAATACTCCGTTCCTCTCAGCTTCTGAACACCACGGATACGGATGACATCCGTTCCGGCGCCCTTGATATTTGCACCCATACTGTTCAGGAAGTTCGCTACATCTACAATGTGTGGCTCCTTCGCAGCATTCTCGATCGTCGTCTTGCCCTCTGCAAGCACGGCTGCCATCATGATATTGATGGTTGCACCAACCGTTACCACATCGAGATAAATATGATTTCCAATCAACTGGTCTGCTTTCGCAACAACCTTACCGCCATTTACAATCTCTACTTTCGCACCAAGTGCCTCAAAGCCCTTGATATGCTGGTCGATCGGACGCAGTCCAATATCACAGCCGCCCGGCAAAGCAACCTGTGCATAGTTGTATTTACCAAGCAAAGCTCCAAGCAGATAGTAGGATGCTCGTATCTTCCGAATATATTCATCATCCACACAGACATCCTCGCCGGTTCTGATTGTTCCGCCGCAGATAGAAACTGTATGGTTATCAATGTATTTTACCTTAGCGCCAATTGTCTCGATTGCACGAAGTAATGTCTTTGTATCTTCTACATATGGTACATTCTCAATAATGCATTCTTCGTCTGTCATGACTGCTGCTGCAAGGATACCGAGTGCGGCGTTTTTCGCACCGGCAATCGAAACTTCACCTTCCAGAACATTGCCGCCTTTTATAACATATTTTTCCATTTCACACCTCTGTGCTGCCAGTTATTTTTTACGCTACTAGCCCATAATCTTAATAATTATAACACATTCCATTATTTTGTAAAGCATTTTACTTGTCTGCCTCACAATAAATGCATCGATAAATACGATTTTTTTCATCGGCTAATTTAAATATATGCACAATTCCTGGTTCTGTCGATGTGATACAGCGAGGATTTTTACATTTTTTCACATTGATCAGTTTTTTTGGCAATGCCAGCTTCTTTTTCTCGACCGTCTGTCCGTCCTTGATGATGCTGACTGTGATATCTGGATCGATGTAACCCAACACATCCAGATTCACATCGTACTCCTTATCAATCTTCAGGATGTCCTTCTTGCCCATCTTGCTGCTCTTGACGTTCTGCAGGATGGCAACGGAACAGTCGAGCTTGTCAAGTTCGAGGTCGTGATATACCTGAAGTGCCTTGCCAGCAGTAATATGATCCAGCACAATACCATTTTGAATACTATCTATCTTCATATGATTACCTCCTTCATGCAAATCGGATTTACCGTCTAGCACGTTGTTCATAATTACAGTTCATCGCAGACTCGCTCTCGCTCACTTCCACACGTAGCGGTACTAAATTCACGACTTCGTCGTTCATTAAGTACCGACGTGTTCCAATGGTCTGCTTATGAATCCGTAATTATAAACAACGCATCTACTCTTTGATTGATTTGCATTTGTCGTCATTTACCTTGTTATATTCCTGTGTGGTTTTTTTCACGCCTTTTTGCTCTTAAAAACACACCGCGTGGGTTTTTTTGAACAGTTTTCCTCTTCCACACACACTTTTCCCTCCGGAACTTGTCCAGAAGCTTCCTGCGTGGGTTTTTTCACGCCTTTTTGCTCTTAAAAACACACTGCGTGGGTTTTTTTGACCATTTTTCCTCTTCCACACACACTTTTCCCTCCGGAACTTGTCCGAAAGCTTCCTGTGTGGGTTTTTTCACGCCTTTTTGCTCTCAAAAACACACTGCGTGGGTTTTTTGACCATTTTCTCTCTTCCACACACACTTTTCCCTCCGGAACTTGTCCGGAAGCTTCCTGTATGGGTTTCCCCACGGGTTACTCCGGAATCTTCGCAAGCTTGTCCGCAGACAGATTCAGCTTCGCACCATTCGCCTTGAGCAGTGTCAGCATCAGTGCCATACGCACGAATTTTCCATTCATAACCTGACGGAAATAGCAGGCACGTGGATCATCATCGATTTCCACAGAGATCTCGTTCACACGTGGAAGCGGATGCAGGATTGCAAGGTCAGACTTTGCATTTTTCAGCTTCTTTCCATCAAGAATGTATGTATCCTTCAATCTGACATAATCCGCCTCGTTGAAGAAACGTTCCTTCTGTACTCTTGTCATATAAAGCACATCCAGCTCGCTCATCACTTCTTCCATCGACTCTACTTCTTCATATGGAATATTCTTTGCTTCGAGCACTTCGGAGATAATGTATTCCGGCACGCGAAGTTCCTTCGGTGCAATCAGGATAAATTTTATATTTTTATAACGGGATAACGCCTTGATCAACGAATGCACGGTACGTCCAAACTTCAGATCGCCACACAGACCAATCGTGAAATTATCCAGTCTTCCTTTCTCCCGCAGGATTGTAAGCAGGTCTGTCAATGTCTGTGTCGGATGGTTATGTCCGCCATCCCCCGCATTGATGATCGGCACGCTGCTCACCATAGATGCCCGCATCGGTGCGCCTTCCTTCGGATGACGCATTGCAATGATATCTGCATAACAGCTGACAACTCTCGTTGTGTCTCCTACGCTCTCCCCCTTCGTCGCAGACGAAGAATCAGCCGAAGAAAAACCAAGTACATTTCCGCCAAGCTCCATCATTGCTGATTCAAAGCTTAGTCTTGTTCTTGTACTTGGTTCAAAAAATAATGTTGCAAGTTTTTTGCCCTTACACGCTTCGCTATACGCTTCTTTGTCGTCGATGATATCCTGTGCCAGCTTCAAAATGCCATCGATTTCTTCTACGGTCAGGTCTGTTGAATCAATTACATGTTTCATTTCTGGTTTCCTCCCATTGAACGCACGTTGTTTTTTCGGAATATCTCATCGATTGCAAACCGGTCTTCCCGGTTGCAAACGAGGATATATGTTTTTCGATTCGCACGAATCTTCAGTACGATTACATTGCTGTCCTCCCCATGGTTCTCCAGGAGGAAAGACCGCATGAATTCCCATTCGATAAATGTGGTTCCGACCAGCACTCCATCTTCTGTGATGCCACTCTGTATCCGGGTGGACAGCACGATGAACAACACAAACATCAATACCGCAGGCACAAATATGTAGATCTTAAAATATACCAACACAACAAGTCCCACAAGTCCAAGGTTCGCATAGACGACCTCAGAGATATTTAATTTGTGATGCAGCCGGCTCTTTATGACGATCCCAGACTGTTTTTTCACGGCAGAGACGCAGACAAGCGCGCCCGTACCAAAGCCAAGGAAAAGCACAAACGCCAGTACCGAAAGCCACACATCCATATATTATACCACTTAGATTCCTTTTATCAATGTATACATGACAGCTTTTTCTGCGTGTCTTCTGTTTTCTGCCTGATCGAGAATATGATCAAGGTTCTTCATCTCCACTTCCTTCGAAATCTCGAAGCCTACATGCATTGGCATGTCGTGGAAGACAAGTGCATGACTGCCCTCTAAGAACTCATCGTTCAACTGATATGGCATCATCTTATCCATGAGTTCTTTCTTCTTATCCTGATATGCAGGATCGTTGAAGAACTCCATGTCAAGCCATGTATCGGTGTAGCAGATATCCATATCCTTGACATATTTCTTCACTTCGTCCATCGGCATGTTCGGATCAAGCTCTACATAGTAACCAGTCTTCTTTGCTTCCTCATAGAAGTCTGGACCGCAGGCAGTATCATTTACAAGCGGGGTAAGTCCGTACAAAGTTCCCTGCTTCATCTTGGAGAAGAATTCTACCAGTGAATTGAATACGTTGTTCTTTGCACCGATATATAAGAACTTGACATTCAGACTACCAAACTTCTCGATGATCGTCAGTGCATCTGCCAGAATCTGGCAAGGATGGTACGAGTTATCGCAGCCATTGATAAATGGTACCGTTACATTGTCACCGAACAGCTCAACGGTCTCATTTTTCACGAGACGTGCCATGATGATGTCCACATTGCGGCATACATATTTGATCTCAGAAACCGGCTCGCCAAGAACAAAGTTGCTGTCCTTCCAGAGCTGGTTGTAGTAGGTTCCGCCAAGCTCTGTCATTCCTGTCGTGAAAGAAAGGAATGTACGGGTACTTGTCTTCTCAAACAACGTATAGAGCTTCTTGCCCTCCAATGCGTGGCTGTACTTCTCCGGGTTCTTCTTCATATCCAGTGCAAGATCAAGAATCTTCTGCAGCTCTTCCGCAGAGAAATTCTTGAAGTTCAACATATTCTTCATGATATCTTCCTCCTGTTTTCTACAAATATTTCTTTAAGTCGTCTACCTTGTCGGTCTTCTCCCACGGAAGGTCGATATCGGTTCTTCCGAAATGTCCATAAGCGGCTGTCTGCTTGTAGATTGGTCTGCGCAGATCAAGCATCTTGATGATACCAGCCGGACGCAGGTCGAAGTTCTCACGGATGATCTCTACGAGCTTATCATCTGCAAGCTTACCTGTGCCAAATGTATCTACCATGATGGAAGTTGGTCTTGCAACACCGATCGCATAAGAAAGCTGGATCTCACACTTCTCAGCCAGTCCGGCTGCTACGATATTCTTTGCTACATAACGTGCGGCATACGCTGCGGAACGGTCTACCTTTGTGCAGTCCTTTCCAGAGAATGCTCCGCCGCCGTGACGTGCATATCCACCGTAAGTGTCTACGATAATCTTACGTCCGGTTACACCAGAGTCACCGTTTGGTCCACCGATAACAAAACGTCCGGTTGGGTTGATGAAGAACTTCGTCTCATCGTCGATCATATCCTGTGGAAGGACTGGATCAAATACATATTTCTTGATATCCGCATGGATCTGCTCCTGCGATACATTCTCGTCATGCTGGGTAGAAAGTACAACTGCCTCTAATCTGCAAGGCTTTCCGTTCTCGTCATACTCTACCGATACCTGTGTCTTACCATCTGGTCTTAAATAAGGAAGTGTGCCATTCTTACGAACTTCTGTCAGCTTTCTTGCAAGCTTATGTGCCAATGAGATTGGATATGGCATAAGCTCTGGTGTCTCGTTTGTTGCATAGCCGAACATCATACCCTGATCGCCAGCGCCGATTGCTTCAATCTCCTCATCGGACATATGATTTTCCTTTGCTTCGAGTGCCTTGTCAACACCCATTGCGATATCGGTTGACTGCTTGTCAAGTGCAACGATCACACCACAGGTATCACAGTCAAATCCGTACTTTGCACGGTCATAACCGATCTCACGAATTGTCTCACGTACGATTGTCTGAATATCGATCTGTGCCTTTGTTGTGATCTCACCCATAACAAGTACCAGTCCGGTTGTTACGGCTGTCTCACAGGCAACACGGCTCATAGGATCCTGCGCTAAAAGCGCATCTAATACGGCATCACTGATCTGGTCACAGATTTTGTCAGGATGGCCTTCAGTTACTGATTCTGAAGTAAATAATAACTTCTCCATTTGTTCCTCCTTTGGAATGCATTTGTCTATGGTTCTTTGTCTCTTTTTCAGCGGCAATTCATAAAAAATAAATCCGGCTGCAAGCAACCGGATTTGAAAGTCGTTATCAAATCTTCTTATTGCTCGACAACTTAATCTAAGTATCGCTCAGGTCGGCACCTTCCGTCTCCGGGGTTGCCGTGGCTTCTTCGTCCCTTATGACTCCACCACTCTGAATAAGAGAGACATGTTTAACATATATCATATATTTCTAATTGTCAATGGTTTTATTTGCTAATTTCGTTGTATTTGCGCATATTCTGGCGATTTTCATTCCTGTGCTTCATGCTTTTTACGGATAAATCGAATCAGCGCCGCAACAAGCATCAGAATCAGCACGCCCACTGCTGCGCCACAGCTATCGAGTAGCACGTCCTTTACCTGTCCGCTCCGTCCAGGAACAAACAACTGATGAAACTCATCCGTCGCCGCATACACCGTCGCAGTTCCCCACGCGAATAACGCAGACACCTTTCGTTTTCTTCGGACATCCAGCCATACACCACAGAGCAGCATTGCAAAGACGGCATACTCCGTCGCATGTGCCAATTTTCGGATCGGATGATCGACCTTCGCTGCAAACGCAAGCTGTGCTTCCTCCGACCAGTTCTTAAAATCCGGATGTACAATGCGTCCAAACTCCATACCGACCGTATAACTGTCCTCCGTCGATTCCTCGCCATTTCTGGCAGAGAAACAGAAGATCATAATCGCGAACAGTACCGACAATACAAGAAACACAATCTGCCGTTTCGACAGCCTCCCCGACTGCGTCTGTTTATCCTTAGATATGCTTCTTGATTGCATCTGCCAGTGCCTTCAAGGATTCTGATTCTGTCTCGCCCTGCTTCCATGTCACCTGTACGTCATCCCCTGCGTGACGTGGAATCACATGCATATGGAAATGATGCACGGTCTGACCGGCTACTTCGCCATTGTTCTGCACGATATTCAGGCCCTCGCAGCCAGTCTCTTCCTGTACCGCTTTCGCAACGTGGGTTGCAAGCGAAAATACCTTGCCTGCAGTCTCCTCATCAAGCTGGTAGATATTATCGTAGTGCTCCTTCGTCAGAATCAGCGCATGTCCCTGATTGGCTGGTGCCAGATCCAGAATTACACGGCACTCTGGTGTCTCATATACCGTTGCAGATGGAATCTCTCCATTTGCGATCTTGCAGAAAATACAATCATCTTTTTTCATCTTTACTTACTCCTTTTTATTTTAACTACTTATACTTTACCATTTCTGATAAAGCATGGCATCGTTTTGCTCTTAGACCTGGTATCCACGTTTTTCGTAGTTTACACCCTGTATACTCTCGTTCAGGGTTCCTTTCCCATAGGTAAGTCCAGCGTACACCTGATGTACATTCTGCATCACAGCGCCCTCGTTGTCAAGTTCGTGTAAATGTACAAATCCGACACGTAAGTCATCGACCATCTGCACACATCGATCCAGTTCATCCGGCTGTCTGCGTACTTCCGAGCGCACAAGCTTCCCATAGATAAATCGCAAAATGGCAATCACATTTCTTCCAAGCGGATCTTCCTTCGAGAAACATTCAATCAGCTCCTGCATCGCACGCCGCGCCTGCCCGATATTCTGCAGATATGCAGTCGTGTCATCCGCCTCATGCGCGGCGATCGCGTCGTTACCATATGTATGAAAGATATCACACAGCACCAGAATCAGTCCGGTGTGGTTTTCCTGACTGATGCGCCGTGTGAATTCCTGTTTTTGTTCCTGTGTCATGGTGGTTTCCTCATATTCCTGTCTTATACATATTATCCCAATCCGGTCTGCGCCGCCTACTGCAGCAGCTGTAACAGCGATTCCGGTCTGTCGTTCGCCTTCTGCATCATGGAGATTGCCGCCTGCGACAAAACCTCCTGCTGCGTATATTCTGTCATCTCCTCAGCCATATCCGTATCCATGATCCGCGAATAAGCCTCCGTGATACTCTCACTTTGCACTTCGAGATTCGAATGCACATCATCCAGCCGGTTCTCATACGCACCCAGCTTCGAACGTGCAGCCGAAACTTTCTTCACTGCCTCATCAATGATATCAACTGCCCGACTTGCATATTCATGTGTGTACATGATCAACTCATCCACGCCAAGTGATTTTGCATTCAGCTCTGGAATGTCGATGGCTAACTGCTCACCCTCGTTGGAACCTGTCTGTATTACCATCGTTCCAGCCGACAGCACTTCGATCTCTGCTGTTACAGCTCCACCATTTTCGGCAACAGCGCCCGGATCTGCTTCAATCGTCATAGAGAAGCCGCTTCGGTCTGTGACTTCAATCTTATTTCCATTTGTCTTCAAAGTTGCAGTCGTAGAAAATCCATCTTCTGTGATGTTCAAAGCTGCCTGACAATCCTTGCCCTGCATCATCGTGCCATCTGTCACTCCAAACACCGCTGCCAGCTCCGGATTTCCCACAGAGATGCTGATTTTCTCACTGCTGCCATATCCCTTTGTGCGGAACACCACCGGTGCTCCACTGTCAAAGCTCTCCTCTGTCGTTCCGTCATTCGATGCAAAGACATCAATATTGATCTTGGCAAGGCTGGTCTGGATCTTTCCATATACATCCTCCATCGTCATGCCTTCCTCGATCTCGATTGCAAATCCATTTACCTTCAAAGTTCCTGCCTGCTCTTTTGTGATCACGGCTGTAGAATAGGTAAATCCTGTCGTCATAGATGCCTGCTCTGCATCGGCTGTGACATTGATCGAATAAACACCCGTGCTTACCTCTGATGAAATGTATGTTGCTTTCACACCATTGACGCTGGACAGAGAACGTCTCGTCAGATCCCCATTCAGCAGTGTCTGTCCGTTAAATGCGGTCGTATCGGAAATCTGTGTCAGCTCAGCCGCTAGGGAATCAATCTCCTCCTGAATCGCATCACGATCGACCTCATCATTGACATCGTTTGCCGCCTGCACAGCCAGTTCCCGCATACGTCCTAAAATGCTGTGCATCTCCTCCATGCCGCCCTCTGCGGACTGGATCACAGAGATACCATCGTTAGAATTCAAAGCCGCGCGGTCAAGTCCCCGGATCTGTGCACTCATCTTCTTTGAAATCGCAAGTCCTGCCGCATCATCTGCCGGGCTTGTAATCTTATAACCAGAAGAAAGTCTGGACATCGACTTTGCAACTTTATTATTTATTTTACCGAAATTCGTCGTGGCATTCATCGCCAGCGCATTATAATTAATTCTCATGGTCTGCCTCCTTAAACCCGTTCGTTATGCTTCAGCTATCCAAATGTCTGCTTCTTATCCGGCATCATGTCCGCGGCACATTATACGTCCGCATCCCGGTTTTACTATGTTATATATCGGTAAGTTTCGCCATAGCCTTAACGAAGAATATTGCCGCCCGACACAGTTTTTGTGTGTCCGCTCCCCCGTTCGTTCCACGCGCCGCTGTACGGCTTTCTCCAAGCGCAACTGCCGCATCCGCATATTCACTTCCGGCAAGCAGTTCCCGGAACGCATCCGTCTGTCCAGCAAGCCATGTATTCGCCTCCGAGGAACCGCCAAGAATCTCACCCGTGCATGTTCCCGCTTCGTCCATCCGGATCTGCGCCTGCAGCATACCATGCACCCCTGCCGCCATCCGGATCGTGATGCCGCGGGCTTCTACTCCGCCCGTCTGCATCGTCAGATTCACTACCTTCATACCTGACTCTGTCTCAACCGGGAGCTGATACTGCCTTCTGCCCGCCATGGCTCCCAATATTCGGAATCCTGCCTGCACGACCTTCATGCCCTGCAGCTGATCTGATGTTATATTTCCTTCTTCTGCCTGATCATACATCTGCTCTACCATCTGTTGCCGGATATCCGCATACATCTGCGCCAGATCTGCGTCTGCTTCGATCTGTTTCAGCAGCATCTCCGATTCAAACGGCAACGCAATCTCCTCTCCTGTGAGGGACTTCGCCATAGCATCCGTCTCTGCGTCAACTGCATCCTCCTTCGTATGGTCCTGCCATCCAATCTGCTTCCATACCTGTGATGCAAATGTATAGAAATTCATGGACGCCTGATGATTGACAGCTTCTGCTTCCGGTCCTACCGACATTCCCTGCAGTATATAATCCGCCGCTTCCAGATTCTGTGCGCTCTCTTCAATATCATTTGCCCACAGAAGCTGTTCTGCCTGTGCAAGCATCGGAGAATCAGAGATTTTCTCCCATGGGTTTTTATATTCTTCCTGCACAGCCATCGGTTCATTTCGGCTCATATATTCATCTTTCTCTCCCATGCGGAGCTGTCCGGTCCAGGTACCATCCGCACCAACCCGTCCCGCATATGCACGCGCGATCTGATCATCCATCTTCTCCCCACGTGTCTGCAGATCCACAAGCATACCGAACGAATCATCGACCACAGCCTCCATCCCGGCGGCCTTCCGGCTTCGCATCGCAATAATCAGATTACGCACGGTAAGCCGGCTGTTGTTCGCGAACAGATACCCGGCTTCCCGGTCGCCGGATTTCTCTAACTGCTTAAATACCCGGTACAACCCGATATATCCTGCGCGTTCCTCACTGCTGATCTGTCCACGCTTCTCTACATCACGCAGATACGTTGCAAAATCGTCTGTCTCCTTCACACCTGCTTTGTAATTTTTGTCCCGCAGTGTCTGATTGAGTTCATCGACTGTCATATCAAGCGGGTTGATACCATCCCGGATCATAGACAGCACCGCATTCGGATGGCATGCGGCAAGCATATCATTGACCGCTCTGTCATACTCTATGATCTGTGCGATATTTTCCTCCGTGATTTCCATGCGGTTATACCCGAGAATCTGTACCGCTCGTGTATGTTCCTCATCCACCGGCAGCTCCATATCTGTCAGTATATCTTCGATATTTGAAAATGCTTTGCGGATACTATCTCCCATATCCGCACGCGGGGCTGTACCAAGTGCCTCATATCCGCGCTCCATCGCTGCGAAATCAACGGAACGCCGGATCGTCTGTGTCGATATATCTGCCACCCCATCCGGCACATTGTTATCGGACATCCGGCGTTGCATATCACCCGCCTGTCCACCGATCTGGTGTTCTTCCTGTACAAGCTTCGCAAATCCATGTACCGTCACCGACTGCAGCGCGTCCGTACCCGCCAACACGCCAAGCCTTGTTGCCGGTGCCGTGCCAATCGTCTGCAGATCTGCCTGCATCTGCTGATAGATTGCCTTGTTTTCTTCGGTTGGCGCAACACCCTGCTTCGCAAACATCTCCTGCGTAAGCTGTGCCTCTGCATTTCGCAGCTTCGCCACCACCTGCGCCAGTTCACGAGTATCAATATTGATATCCACGGAGAGCATCCGTACCGCAACACTCTGTGTCATGGAGAGCCGGATCTCCTCTAACTGCCGCAGTGCCGTTACCTCCCGCAGCGTCTGATTCTGTATGTCGGAACCTGCGCTCCGGCCATCCTGTAACTGTGTACCCTTATCCGCGGTTTCGTCGTATGCTCCCACCGGCTGTCCACCGGTCTGTCCATCCCGTACCCCATCATACTGCGCCGCCACCAGCGCAGCGATTGTAAGCGGCCGCTCTGTACGTACTGCCTGTGCCACATCCTCTGCTGTAATCGAAGCTGCATCCTGTCTGAGCTTTGCCGCTCTCGTCTCAAGCTCCTGTGTCTGCCGCTTCTCTGCCTGCTGTGCCGTCGGCAGTTCACCGATATCCTTCCCGATCTGCGCCTGCATCTGCATATAAGCCCGCACGGAATCCGTCGTGACCGGAATATCATTTGCCAGAAGCAGATTTGCCCCGGCCATACTTGTTTCATCCACGACAAATCCAGCCTGCATGATCACATGTGCGAGCTGCGCCTGCAAGCCGGAATCTGCATTTCCATCTTCACCCGAAGTATACACCGATTGTCCAGCGCTCTGCTGCGGCCTGGATATTGTCTGTTGTGCAGCCTGTTTCGCCGCATATGCGGTGTCTCCTCCCAATTCATCCACCGCGGCAATCTCTCTTTGTCCACTGTAATGCGCCTTGTAGAGTGTCTCCTGCGTGAGTGGCTGCCGATTCTTCAACAGGTACAGAATGTCCTTGTTCCCCACCTGCAGCTTCACATCTGTCCCGGCTATCTGCGCCCCGCTACTTGTAAAAACCAGATTCGAGACGTCTCCCTCCTCGATCTGCGCCTGTGCGAGCACATTTACAAGCGCGTCCTTACGCGCATCTGCACGCATGGAAGTAACCAGCCCTTCTATGTCCGAAAGCGATGCCGAAGCGACATCCACGCCCATCATACGAAGCTTCTTTATCTCCTCGGAAGTAAGGGAACGCGCAATCTCCCGTGCATCTGCACGCGCCTGTTCTTCGTCGCTTGTCTCTTCCTGCTGTTCCTGCTTCGCCTTCTCCTGCATGTCCTTGCGGTACTCATTGAAATTATCCATGACCGTCTGCGCATTCGTGTCGACCGAAGAATTCCTGTCGTACTGCACCTGCCCGACCTTCTCGAAGGCATCGAGCTGATCGACCGAAGCAGTCTTCATCTTTGTTCCACTGTAAGCATTTGCACTGTCACTATACGCTTTGATGGCATCCTGTGAATTTTTGATATTGATATTCTGCATAAAATGCTCCTTGCATCATTAATTTGTATGATATTATTCCTATCTTGCATCGTTCCGATCCTGCGTTCCGGTTGCCCGAACTGGTTCTCTGTCTTTTATATCGGCACAGTCCGCCCAATCATTAAGAAGCTGCATGGTGTCTGAAGCACAATATCTGAAACGTAAAGCTCCAAGATTGCATATGACTAAAGTGAAAAAGCATGGACGGCTCATTATGAACCAACCATGCTTTTTCATTACTATCTCATGCACATCTGTTACTACTTACCAGTACAAGCACATGTATAATATTTCATCATTTAATTGAAAAATGGTGTCCCGGGTGCTACCGTCCCATCATAGATCAGACCGGTTTCCGGCAACTTCCCTGCATTGCTATCGACCCGCATATTTGCAACCTGTTCTTTGGACAGTTTCATGTCAGCCGGAAGCTTATCATAATCTTCTGAATACCACCAGTTTCTTCCGTAATACGACTTCACTGCATACCAGCCACCTCGTTGCGCATCATATTCATACAGGACATCCTGTGTGACGGTTTTGCCGGATGCATTTGTAAATGTTTTATTCCGGACAAGAATATCCGAAGTCGGATGCTGTGCATAAGTTGCCTTCAGGTCAATACAGTTATTCTTATTGACATATCTTCCGTCCACCCATACATCCTCCATATGGTGGACGCCGTTTCCAACACCTGTATATGCACTCACATACGTATATGCCGTTCCATATCCCCAGCCCTCAGCAGCAACCTTCAGCCAATTGCCTGCGCCAATCTTTTTCTCAAATTCATCTCCGGACAACTGATTCCGATATGTCTGTAACTCATCGGTCGATTGTTTCTCATATTGATGAATTTTCCTTTCCAGTTTATCGAGGGACGAAGAAAATGCGTAATCATTCGCTCCACCGTCAAAGGTAAATAAACTTTCAATATATTTGGACATAACCGGATCCGTATTTCCGTTTCCGGCACCACCATATGATTTCGTTGTTCCGTTCCATGTTACATCGACCAGATAATGCGCCGAGCCTGACGAAACCGTACAATCCGGCTGCAACGCTTTCGCTACATTCGCCATAACGCCCGGAACTCCTACGGATGACAACACCATCGGATGAAGGTATTCCAGGAACATCATCTCATCCGCCGACTGCCACATCGAATAGTGTTCATTCAAAGACAATTCCGGGTATGGAGATGTTGCCAGCAGCGGATACGGGCGATTCGGATCCGGCTTCGATGTGTCAACGATGTTTTTCGGATAGACAGAAAGCCGCCCCAACGCTGAGTTCACACTTTGCAGATTGTCGAACAAGCCTTTTGATTTATCCGTGTAATTGTTAATCAGATAATCGGTCAGACTCTCCACCGATTTGCAGGAAACCTGAACCGGTGTATCCGTATAAACCGGCATTGTTGAATACGACACATTTCCCGAATAAGTGACTTTATAGGCACGATCAGCCTGCTGCAATGTATATGCTCCGCCATCGGAACCCGATTCAGACATCTCGAATATATATCCGCCCTTCACACGTCCGGTTTCTTTATTCTCGTATTTGACATCGAAAAATCTCCGGGTCGTCGGGATAAGATAAGCTCCTTTTCCGGCCTTATACTTACTGTTTTTATCCTCAAAACGAACATAGGAAACATCCGGATTATCCGTCTTCACATAGAAATACTCATTGAAAGGCTCCAGCAGAGGAACGATTTCATATGAATATCTGGTAACATCGTTCTTGTTTGTTCCGGTTGAACCCGATGTTCCGGTTGAACCGGTGCTTCCGTTCGATACCGGATTTTCCGGCAAAGCAATTTCAGGCCGGTTCACAAAACCCGTTCCAACTGTAGATACGATACCTGCAACATTTCCCGGAGCCGCCCCGTTCTTTTGAACAAGAACGATCTGGATTGCCTCTAACCTTTTTGCATATCCGGCCGTTCCAGCAGCTGCTCCATTTCTTGTCCATCCAAGCCAGCCATACGACTGTGCATGTACGCGGTAATAAACATCATAGTGATTGGCAAGTTCTCCAGTAAGGTAAATCTGGATTGCCTCCAGCCGTTTTGCCTGCCCGCTTGTTCCGGACATCTCGCCATTCATTCTCCAGCGGGACTCCCAGCCATAGCTTTGTACATGTGTGCGATACACAATATTTCCCGTATATTGTTGATTGGTAAGTTTTATCTCTATACCTTCCAGGCGTTTTGCACGTCCGCTTGTACCTGCCATCACTCCGTTGTTCTTCCATCCCTGCCAGCCATAGCTTTGTACATGCGTACGATATGTAATGTTGGTCGTCTCCTGACCTCCGACATTCACATCAGAGGCGCCATTGAGCGATACGTAGTTTCTCCCATACCTGCTTACGATACCATTGACATTATTCTGAACCGTTGTTCCCCTTGCGACAACAACAATCTGAATTGCCTCCAACCGCTTAGCAAGCCCTGCTGTTCCGGCTGCCTGTCCATTTTTTGCCCAGGCAAGCCAGCCATATGACTGTGCATGCACACGATAATAAATATCGTAATTCTGTGCATTTGCACCGGTTAACTCAATTTTGATCGCTTCCAGACGCTTTGCTTCGCCCTGTGTTCCGCTCATCTCGCCATTCGAAACCCACGGGAGCCAGCCATATGTCTGGCAATGTGTTGTATAACGGACCCCCAGATTATCTCCGAAGACTGTGATCCGGATTCCTTCCAGCCGTTTTGCTTTTCCGCTTGTTCCGGAGGCTTCTCCATCACGCTTCCATGCAGATTCCCAACCAAATGTCTGAACGTGTGATTTGTATTGTACCGAAACCCCTGCGGCTTCCACATTTTGAACCGGGGCATATGCAAATACAGACAGCACCATCACGATTGAAAGCACAAGTGCCCATACTCTTCTCTTATTCATAAATAACCCCTCCCTTGTCACCGCACGCTTACGCGGTATAGATCTTCTCTGTCACCGTATGGGACTCTCCCGGTGCCAGTTCTCTGTAGCCGGACTCTTCTCCTGGAATCGGCTGGTTTGGTGCATCGATGATCCATGTGCAAGGCTCTGGACAGAAGTATCCTTTGTCTCCATGATCGTTCCATACAACCCAGAATTTGAAGTCCTTACATACTTCATAGCAGATACGCTTGCCTGTTGCAGCATCCGTTGCCACTGCGCCATAGAATGGCTTGCCATCCAGACTTCCTTCCTCTGCAAAGAATACGTCATTGTCAATATCATGCAGCACTGGAACCTGTGAACCAGTCAGATACTGTCTGTCGTGATTTGTCTGTACGAGCATGTCACCTGTCGGAATGCAGGACTTTGAAAGCTCCCACTTCTCGCCAACCGGGATATACAGACGCATATCCAGACCATTTCCATCCTTTGTGAACGGTCCGTTGATCGTTGTATGGTTGCACATACCATATGGCATCTGCTTGTCAGATGTATTTGTCATCGTAAATGCATACTCCAGACCGTCATCGGACAAAGTAAATGTGAACTCTGCCTTGAAGCTGACTGGGTATGTTTCGAAAAATTCATCGTTCTTGTCATATATGTACTCTGTCTTTGCGATTGCCTTCTTGCCGTCCACGGCTGCACTCACAAGTGTATGCTCACGCTTATGCAGGAAACCATGAATATGGTTGCCAAGCGGATCATTCAATGGAAAATGATAGGTTGCATCGCTTACCTTCAGCACGCCATTTGCAAGGCGGTTTGGAAGATACAAGGTCGGGAGTCCATACACCTCCGGACTCTTCTTCAGATCCTCAACAGAAAGGGATTCGTCATAACGGAAAATCTCAATGTCATTTTCAACATCCTGCATACGGATGACATTACTGCCTAAAAAAGGTGCCACGATTGCTTTGTACTTTCCTGCTGTCAGTGCAACTGCCTCTTTCCCTTTATAATCAATAATCTCTGCGGAATAACTCATTGTTTTTTCCTCCTTTTCAAGATTGCACCTTTCGTGCAATTTCACTCAAAAAATTTCATTTCAAATCACATAAAATAATAGCACATCGACCATACTATGTCTAGGAAAAAAGAACACAAGACATGCTTTTTGCGTATGATATGGATAGGCACGCATGCAACCGATTATTCACAAGTCTTTTCGAGTTTTACCATCCATTTCTCCCCCTTGCTAAGATACCACCCGCGCGGTTGCATTTTTATAAAAAGGGACCGATTTGTTTCGGTCCCTGTAATTTATTATCTGTACTTTTATAATTTGAATTTGATCTGCACTGGCTCCTTCAACGACTGTCCGCCTCTCGACTTCACATTTTTTGTGATCGTCAGGAAATAGTATTCGTTCGTCGAATACGGCTCCAGCGGTTCCACCTCGATAATCTCATTTTTCGTATCATAACGGATATAGGATTGCAGCTTCTGGTTCTGCGAATTCGTCACATACATCGTTTCCTTGTTCACCGTATGCGGGTCCAGCGGAATATTGAACCGCACGCGCCACACAAAATTCCCCGTCTTAAAACGCAGATCCTGCTTGACCTTGTTCGCAAGCTGTGGTGGAATATCTTCTATATCAATCAAATTTTTTGCCATTTGCAACTCCCTCTGTCGTAATCCAATGCCGCATTTCCTGCATCCATCTTTTGTACTCACTCATGTTTTAGTTTATCACAAAGCAGGCGCACGAACAAGAATTTTGCCGCTGTCTGTCAGAATTTTGTACACGCATTTTCTTTACATCACAGATTTGTAACACTACAATAAAATTGTTACGAATTTGTTATCGTACATTTCAATATATCGTCACATTTTCCATATATTTGAATAGCGTATGCCATATATGGGAACACTGACTACAAGTACATATTTCCGTAGGAGAGCAAATCATGAAACATAAATTTCAGTTTTCCTACAAAAGACAAAAATTACTGACATTTACTTTGGTGGGAAGCAGTCTGCTCGTCTGTCTGATGAGTCAGGCACGCGAATTTCCATCGATCAAATTACCGCAAAAAGAATACCGACTAACCGGAACATCCCTGCAAAGTGTAAAGGAAATCGTTCCTTATTATGATTCCTGCAACACCGTCTACGATGATTCCCTCTATCAGGGCGAGATCGTCGTCACACAGGAAGGCATCGCTGGCCAGCAGGAAACAACTGCTTTGATCACCTATTTAAATGGACACGCTGTGTCCGAGGAGATCATCGATTCCCGCGTCATCACGCCCGCGATTGCCCGCGAGGTACATGTCGGAACAAAGGAGCGACCGGACTTTCTGATTCCAGTCAATGATTACGTCATCACTTCTTACGTCGGTCCGCGCTGGGGCAGATCGCACAACGGAATCGACCTCGCGGTCAATGTCGGCACGCCTGTCAAGAGCAGCACCGCCGGAACCGTCATACAATCCGGTTGGAACAGTGGCTACGGCATCAGTGTCTATGTGGACTGCGGCGATGGCATGGTCATCCGTTACGGACATCTGTCTGAAACTTCTGTCGAAGTCGGACAGACCGTCGCACAAGGCGATCTGCTTGGACTTTCCGGCAACACCGGAAACAGCACCGGACCACATCTGCATTTTGAAATGCGGGTGAATGATGAGGTTGTTGATCCATTAGAATACGTGAAGCTACAATAAAATAGCTGGGGGTATTTGATTGGAATAATTTAATTTTTACATTTGGGTGGGGTGGAAATTTTCATAAGAAGATATGTAATAGGATTTCCAATCACTGCTTGTCCCAACACACACCCAAGTGTATTATCAAAGATATCATCAAATTCAAACAAGCCCCGGCACAGCCAAAGCTGCAAGCCTTCAATACTTGTAGAAATCAGAATTCCAGTAACCAACGCCAGCCAAATACCTCGTTTCCGTCCACTCGCAAGCGGCAGCAATGCACCAATCGGAACAAACAACGCAATATTCAGCAGAATCTCCCAAAACAAGCTATGTGTATATCCCTCTTCAAAGGCATGATACACTACCTTCCACGACCAGAACCATTCATACTCCGCCTGCCTTGTCCCTGGCTGCCGCATAAACACAGTCGAACCAAATACAAGCATCAGATATGTCACAAGCAATAACACAGAAACCGTCTGCACCCAACGAATATGCTTGCGTAGCACTTGTATCAATAAAATGGCTGTTACTCCTATCAAAACCGAGAAAAATACAACCGCTTCAAACGCGGTCCACTCTGGATAATATTTTATAAATATCTGAT
>ERZ1035001.124-NODE-124-length-51618-cov-87.944611_pt1 | contig 51618 bp, 87 predicted proteins | sample MGYA00520685_ERZ1035001 | MGnify/ENA primary metagenome ERZ1035001 (study PRJEB33766, sample SAMN09781749) | gut metagenome | biome: gut microbiome | host: Homo sapiens | place: Madagascar | study: EMG produced TPA metagenomics assembly of the PRJNA485056 data... | reverse complement strand
AAGGTTATCATCCTCAATGCACCGCCAGGCGCTGGCAAAGATACGATTGGCAACCTGATCTGCAAGCACGCGCCGCAATACGTTGTTAAGCGCTCATTCAAAGAGCCGATGTTCAAGATAGCAAAGGCAATGTTGGGCGATTATCGTTTCAGCCTGTTTATGCAAGCGTATGACGACAGGGAGCAGAAAGAAAAAGCGCAACCTTTCCTGAATGGTAAATCCCCTCGCCAGTTTATGATCTGGATTAGCGAGGACGTGATAAAACCTCAGTTTGGGGATCAGTATTTCGGCGTGGTCATGGCTGAGGCTGTGCGAGATTCGCAAGTGCCAGTTATCATCACTGACGGAGGTTTCCCCGATGAAGTTAAACCACTGGTCAGTGCTGAGATTCAGGTAAACATTTGCCGACTGCATCGCGACGGCTACACGTTTGACGGAGACAGTAGAGACTACCTCAACCTTGAGGGATACCATCACCGAATCGTGACGCGTGATTATATTATGGTGCATGGCGATCCGATGCACACTGTAGAGCAAATTTGCGAGGACATACTAAGTGATTAGTACACCAAACGATCCAAAGGAGCCGTTTGATTTTCACAAGGCGGCTATTGTTCTACTCACGATCCTAACTGTTATCTACACTGTACGAGGTATTTTATGGCTGGTAACACACTAAAGCGAATAGGCGTTATTATGCTCATTATCGGCGGGTCGCTGCTGCTAACGGAGCCAGGTTTTGCAAACACGGCTGGAACTATGGCGGTGTTAATCGGTGATCTTATTGGCGGCTACATGGACGGCGTAAAGGCTGGGCGGCGCGAGGCGTTCGGCGGTGAAGATAAAAACCCGATCAAATAGCACGAATTGCTAAAACTTCCGCGAGGGCATTTGATATAGTGCCCTCATTGAAGCAAAGCAACCAATCAAAGGAGATAACGAAATGGCTACTATCCGCAAACACCTGGTAAACGCATTCGAGAATGTTGGCAAGCGCTACGGCTGGGATGATGGACTGAAAACACCGTACACGGCACGCCGTCAAGGTTTCAAAACACTGCGCGAGTGGGCGCGATGCATGGCAGCTAACTACATGCCGGAGGATTGGCAGCTAATGCCTGACTCACTGCGCGAAATGCTCGAAGAAGCTCAAGCGGCTGGCGTTCCACTCACTCAGCATGATTTTGACGATTACGCAGAGGAAGAGATCTTATGCTGGTGAAAATCCGCACGGATTATGACGGCTCGCCGTGGATAGCGGCGGGTAAGATTTACGAGGCGGCGCTGGTTAATGACGAGCGCAGCCGATTTCACGGAACATACAAGTTTATGGGGGAGTTAGGCTCCCCGTGCTACACAAGGCTTGAGCGTTCAATTCACATCGGCGGCAAAGATTGGGAGATTGTAAAATGAAATATTATGTGCGTCCTACTGTAGATGGTGAAAACTTTACTGCTGGCAAGCTCTACGAGATCCAGCATGGTTTCGGCGGCGGTCGCGTTGTCGTGCTCAACGATGCAAAGGAGGAAATCATTGTGCGGTGCGATGGTGTTGTATCTGCTCGCCTGGATTGGCGCGGCAAGTTTGAGCGCGTGAGCATTCCAAGCGCACAAGAAGCGATGGAGTCTGCGCAATCTGCTGCGGAGTACGCGCTGAAAGTCGGGATTGGTCGCCCTGGTGGTTGGCAATACAGCAAGATCGGGCAGGTGACTATCAGCGACGGTCAAGTCTACTCAATCGCAACTCCTCGCAACGAATATGTCGAAGTGCTGGAAAAGCTGCGTGAAATTCTGCGCGTACCAGAGGGAGAGAACATCCTGACTCATGCGAAAGTTGTGCGCGTGCTGGCTGATGGGTTAATCAATCTCCAAAAGTAAAATAGCACTTTTTGCTAAAACACAGATGGGGTAGGCTGGTATAGTTATCCCATCGAAACGAAACGGAGATATCAAAATGAAAATTCGCATCACCAAAATCGACACCATCAACGGCGACGGCTCAATCACTCTTGAGGAGTGCGGCCTTAAAATCGGTGACGTGCTTGAGGTTGACGGATATTTCAACGACGGATCATATTGCGTGATTGCTCCGCGTAATAGTGAGTTTATCCAGGCTGGTGACAATATCAGCGTAAACAAAGACGAGTGCGAGGTTGTAGAAGAATGATCACGATTAACCTTTCAGACGAGCAAGCGCGTGAATTGCTGAAAGCTACCGGATGGGGCGACATGATGCCACGCCACCTTGAGATCGAGATTTTCCGGCAACTGGAAAACAAGCTAACGCCGCCAAGCAACGAGCAAGCTGCGATTGCAGCGTGGCGAGCGGAAAACGGTCACACAGCCGAGGTTATCGAAAACTGGAAGCGCAAGCATGAGACGATGGAGGGTTTCGAATGATTTTTGTACACACTTACAAGATCGGAACCAACGAGAACAAGAAAGAGCGCCGCGCTCTTTGGGATAGCCAGGAGCAAGCCCTTTCGCAGCAGCGAGTTTTAGGTGGCGTTGTTCAGGCTTTTATTCCGGTGGAGGACATTGATACACGCGCCCACGTAGCAGCTAGCGAGATCTCAGAGAAGTTTGACGAGATAGCAAGTCGCCAGCTTCACATAAGCGAGCCGCTAATGCACCACAAGAGGGAGTTAATGAGCAATGTTCGCAAGATTGTGCGCGGCGAGTTTGATACTGAAACTGGCCTTTGGAAATAAACTAAAATTAGATAGTGTTTAAAGCGCCTCAGAGCGATTCTAAGAGGCGCAAAAATCGGAGATGCGATTGCATGGATAACTACGAAAAACCGTCTCAGTGGTGCGCACGTAAGCAAAATGAGGCACTTGAGGCTGGCGACCAGAAAGCAGCTTTAAATTATTTTCAGATGTTCCAACTTTGGCAGAGCAGAGGGCTATAAAATGTTCGGATTGAATGAGGCAGAATTCAACATTGTAAAACGTGCTGCAAAAGATTGCGTAAACGAGATCGCTGATCGCATTGAGCAGAAGGACGAGAAATATGATCGCATAGCTGCGGGTATTATCTGCAAATACTATCAGCCAGTTAGCACCCTCTTAACGAAAACGCAATTTATTTGGCTTGCCGGATACCTGCGCGGGCGCTGGGGAAAGAATTTTGACCGCGAATGATTGACGTCGCGCTCCTGATTGGTTAACCTAAGCCACGTAAACATAAGAGCGGCATTTTAGCCGAACGAGTAGCGCGGAGCTACACAACAACGGCGCTATGCTGGTGGATAACCGTAAGACGTAGCGCCCTTTTTACAGGAGAAAGCAATGAAACGATATCCAGAAGAAACAGCCAAAGTGACCATCATCGTAGAGCGAAACGGTGTTAAGACTCGCTACAAGAAGCGATTCAAGAAAGGCGAGGCGATGTTAGGCCGAATCTCTGATTTCATGATCAAGATCCAAGAGGATAAACCTGATGAAGTGGAAGGTTAAGCTTACTATCAGGCGCATGGGGAGACAATGCCGCTCCTGCAAGCAAGTTTTTGAATGCGAGGTTTCAGCCTCAAACGAGGTAGAGGCCGCGCAGTTTGCAAAAGAGCTTTCTGGTGCAGATCCAGAAACGCACAAGTTTTCAATTGACTATTTAAGGAGTTTATCATGATCTTAGGCTTTGTTATTGGTTTCATTACCGCTATCGCAATGGTTATGGTTGTTGGCGGCGCAGCGCAGAAATACGCAATCAAAAAAGGCTGGTACGCCTCCGCGATCTGGATTGAGAAAGAGAAGCGCTGGAAAGTGCGCGGTCGATTCCTCAGTGTGGCGTCAAAGATTCATGCTGGCATCCTTGAAGAATACCGCTCAGGACGGAAAACCGTCAAATACGTAGATTAACCGAAGCCCCGCGTTTGCGGGGTTTTTTTGTGCCTGTTATAATTGGCCTCCAACAAGAGGAGGTTAACCATGAGCAGAGAAGAAAAGCAAAAGCCTTTCACGGCTTACAATTTCAAGAAGCTATATAACAAGCAATATGGCGATATTGCCACGCTAGGCAAACAACACCGATACACGCCGGAGCAGGTTTTCAACCTTGCGGTGAAATACTTTGAGTGGGCGGAGTCCAACGCACTAAAGGCGGCTGAATCTTCATCGTTCCAGGGGCGCACGTACCAGGACGAGGTAAACAAGCCGCGCGTTTTCACTTTCAACGGTCTGCGCCTGTTTTGCGGCTGGTCGCGCTGCGCGATGGAGAAATGGAAGAAAGAGCCTGGCTTCTCTGAGGTCATGGAGTTTATCGAATCCGTGATCTATGAGCAGAAATTCCAGCTTGCGGCTAACGGCGTGATTAACGCTGCATTCATCGCTAAAGACCTGGGAGTTGACCAGCCGACGCAAATCAACGTAAGCGCAAACTCCGAGTCAAGCGCTGCAATCGCAGAGGTTGGGGCTGATGAAGTGCGCGAAGCTGTTCGTGATATCCTGGCGGAGATCTGATTATGCTGATATGGGAAGATTTAACAGTGGCGCAGAAACGCGCCATTAAAGAAATGAGCGAATACTCGTTTGAGAAGATGATCCGAATCTGGTTCCAGTTGCTACAGGGTCAGAAGTTCCTGGGTAACTGGCACTTTAGCTATCTTTGCCACGAGGTAGAGAAAATCATTTCCGGCGAGTCGCAAAACGTGATCTTTAACATCACGCCAGGCTCAGGTAAGACTGAGGTTTTTTCGATCCATATGTCACCTTACGCGTCACTGAAAAGTAAGAAAGTAAGAAACCTCAACCTGTCATTCTCTGATGGACTTGTCCAGCAGAACAGCAACAGGATTAAGGAAATTATAGGCTCTCCAGAGTGGCAGGAGTTATGGCCTGGCAAGTTGGCGAAAGCGAGCGCGAAAGATCTGATTGTTCAGGACGGCAACGGAAAGGTTAAATTGCAGGTCAACTCTCGCTCCATCGGCGGCCAGGTAACGGGCTTGCGTGGCGGCTATATGGATGATGGATTTACCGGAATGTTGGTGCTTGACGATCCTGATAAACCTGACGACATGTTTTCAAAGGTGCGGCGCGAAGCGATTCACAACCGCCTAAAAAACACCGTCCGATCTCGTCGAATGAAGGACACAACGCCTATTGTGATGGTTCAGCAGCGGCTACACGTCAACGATTCGACGTGGTTTATGACAAGCGGCGGCATGGGCGGCATCGAGTTTAAGGTTGTGAGTATTCCCGCGCTGGTCACGAAAGAGTACGGCGATACGCTTCCTGATTGGTTAAAGCCTGAGTTTGAGCGCGATGTGTTGAGCAGCGAGCCAGTTTACATTGACGGTGTGGCGCATTACTCATTTTGGCCTGCAAAGGAAAGCGCAAAGGACTTGCTAGCGCTACGCGAAGCTGATCCGTATACCTTTGCGTCACAGTACCAGCAGCAGCCTATAGCGCTCGGTGGTAACGTGTTTAAGGTGGATTGGTTCCAGTTTTACGGAGACGGCGAGAAATGCACGCTACCGAAACCGGATCGCTTTGAATACACGTTTATCACTGGCGATACGGCGCAGAAAGCAGGAGAGCTTAACGACTACTCTGTTTTCTGTTATTGGGGTATGTTCAAGAATCGCGTTTACTTTATCGACGGCATACGTGGGAAATGGGAGGCTCCAGATCTTGAAACGAATTTCAAGGCGTTTGTCAATCAGTGCTGGAAACGAAATAAAGAGTGTGGCAGTTTGCGCCGTATTCACATAGAGGACAAGGCGAGCGGAACGGGTCTGATTCAAGGGGCGCAAAAGAGCTTGCCGATTGACATAAATCCCGTTCAGCGCAGCACGGACAAAGTTACTCGTGCAATGGATGCCGCGCCAGTTATGCGAGCAGGGCGCGTTGCACTGCCAGAGAGTCACCCGATGTTAAATGAGATTCTCGCAGAGGTAGCGGCTTTCACTTTCGACGACTCGCACCCGAACGACGATATCGTAGATAACATCGTTGATGCGGTTAACGTTGAAATGAACCTGGCAGACGATCCAGTAGCGAGAATGAAAAAGCTTGCTGGGCTACGGAAGAAATAGCACGAATTGCTAAAAGCGTGTACAATAAAGGCTGGACTTTTCCAGCCTTTTTTATTATGGGAGATCAGATAATGACCGAGAAAACAAAACTCGTTAAGGCTGACGGCTACAACGAGATTTTCAAAGGAGATAAGCGGGTAGAGACTCCGTTTTATATGCAGGGCGGCGTAGCAAAACAGACTCTTGCAACATTTTACGAAACTGACGGCATGGCAAAGCGAATCATCGACGTGATCCCGGAGGATATGGTTACGCCAGGCTTTAACGTTGAAGGCGTGAAAGACGAGGCGGCATTCCGCTCATTGTGGGATGAAAAGAAGCTAAACGCTAAAATCATTGACGCTCTTTGCTGGTCGCGCTTGTTTGGCGGCTCCGCCATTGTCGCGGTTATCAACGATGGGCGCATGTTGAAATCTCCAGTCAAGGAGGGAGCGCCGCTTGAAGATATTCGCGTTTATGACCGATTCCAGATCCGAGTTGAGAAGCGAGAAACCAACGCGCGGAGCGTGCGCTACGGCGAGCCTGTTTTGTACACCATCATGCCAGGCGGCGAGATTCCAGAGTATCAAGTGCATTACACGCGAATCTGCATCATTGACGGCGAGCGCTTACCTAACGAGCAGCGCCGAAAAAATGATGGCTGGGGCGCGTCAATCCTCAACAAAAAGCTGATCGAGGCAATCCACGATTACAACTATTGCGAGGAGTTAGCAACTCAGCTTTTGCGACGCAAGCAGCAAGCAGTTTGGAAAGCTAAAGGACTCGCGGATTTGTGCGACGATGAAGAAGGTGTTTCGGCGGCGCGGCTGCGATTGGCTCAAGTTGACGACGAGGGCGGCGTTGGTCGGGCAATCGGCATTGACGCAATGGACGAGGAATACGAGGTGCTTAACTCGGATATTTCCGGCGTAGACACTTTCCTTGAGAAGAAAATGGATCGCATCGTTTCGCTTACTGGCATCCATGAAATCATCTTGAAGAACAAAAACACCGGAGGCGTTAGCGCAAGCCAAAACACGGCGCTTGATACATATCACAAGCTGATTGAGCGCAAGCGCAAAGAGGACTATAAGCCGATCCTGGAGTTCCTCTTGCCATTCATGATCGCAGAGCAAGAATGGTCTATTTCGTTTGATCCGCTTTCGGTTCCGAGCGACAAAGACCAGGCCGAGATCTTGAATAAAAATATTGATTCAATCAGTAAAGCGATTGAAGGTCAGTTTATGGATGTTGAGGAGGGACGCGACACATTGCGCTCTATCGCTCCGTCTCTTAAACTGAAAGACGGCAACAAAATCAAGCTACCGGAGCCGGAGCAGGAGCCGGAGCCAGGAATGGAGGTTTAATCCATGAAGGTAAAAGGAATCGTTAAACAGTGGCGATTCCCCGAAGCCAGCGAGCGGCAATTAAGCCGCTCCATTAAAGAGGCTGTAAGGGATCTGGTTGTGTTTATGCGCAGCAAAACAAAGGCGATGAAGTTTGACGCTACAGATCAAGAGATCAGTAGCGCAGAGGACGAGATAAATGAGTTCGCAAAAGAGCTTGCGCTCTCCCTGATTGGTCTGCTTCCGGCGCTCGCGTCGGCTGTATACAAATTCAACTCTAAGCAGTGGATCAATGTTGCGAAGTCAACCGGAGGGGCTAACAATCCAGTTATCATCCTGCTTATTGCAGTCGGAGCCAATCAGAGCGAGGAATGGTATAAAACGCTTTACGGCGAGTGGTACAACATGAGCGCCGCCTCGTTTGACAAGCTTTTCACCAACATAATTAACGACTGGTCTACGAACATACGCCAGGCTAATTTCACCGGAAAGAAAACGGAGCAGGTGAACGAGATCGCGGAGCGTCGTTTCGCTGTTTACTCCTCATGGGCTGGCAATCGCGCAACGGGAATCATTGGATCGTGGAATAGCCGCCTTATGCGCCAGAGGTTGCTAGATGCTGGGGTGAATTCTTATTACTGGCATGGTATGCTAGACGAGCGCGAGCGACTCAAACACTTACAATGGGAGGGAAAGGAGATCGGGATTGACGAGATTCACCCGTTCCCTGGTGAGGAATACGGTTGCAGATGTTGGGCTATTCCAAAATGGTAGAGGAGAATTGAATGAAAAAGGTACAGCGTTTTGATAGCGTTCAGGTGAAAGCAAAGATTGACGAGCATGGTTTTCTTGTAGACCGTCCGATTGTTGCCCGTATCGGCTTGCAGGTTTACAAGACTCCGTTTGGGGAGCGCCGAGAGTTTCGCCCTGCCTCGGAGGTTTTCAAGGCTGACTCACTGGCTACGTTTTCCGGCAAGCCGATCACAATCGGTCATGTAACAGTTACGCCGGAGAATGCAAAAGAGGTTGTGGTTGGTGCGTGCGCTGGCGCTGGCGTGCCAAACGGGATCGGCGTTGAGGTTCCGTTGAGCATTTACGATAAGCGAGCCATTCAGAGCGCGAAAGCAAAACAGACAGCGGAGTTATCGGTTGGTTACACCTCCGTTGATATTGATAAACCAGGCTGGGGGAATAATGCCACTGGTGAATACTTCTTTGATGAAGATATGCCGGATGGATGGAAAGCTGACTCAGATGATTGGGTGCGATTCGATGCGGTTCAAACGAATATCAGCGTGAATCATATTGCTATGGTATTCAAAGGCCGCGCAGGTATCGCAAAATTAAATCTTGATAGTGAGCAGGAATTCCCGTATCATGACGAGGAATTTTCAAACAAAGAGGATGAAGTTATGACCGTAAAAATCAAACTGGACGGCGCGGTAGAGTTTGACGTGCCAAAAGAGGTGGCCGCTCACATCAACGCGATCACCGCAAAAGCAGATGAAGCAACCGCAAAAGCTGACGGACTGGAAGCGGAGCGTGATGCACTGCAAGCGAAAGTAGACGGCATTCCGGCACAAATCGAGGCTGCGGTTGCTCAGGCAAAAGCTGACGCAGAGGCGCACGCCGAACTGGTTGCGATTGCTGGCGAGGCTGGCGTTAAGTGCGACGGCCTGGATGCTAAAGCGATCAAAGTTGCATACGTCAAAGAGGTCACTGGCGCTGACATCGCAGAGAAAACCGACGCTTATATTGATGCGGCGTTTGATCTGGCGAAAAACTCTGATAAAATGGCAGCACAGCGCAAAGCCATTAAAGGCGATGCAGAGAAGCAAGAGAAGCAAGACGGCGAAGATAAACCGCTGAATCCTGCGGCTCGTTTGGCTAAAGTACAGTAAGGAGAAATAAACATGGCAATTCCAGCAACTTATCAAGCTACAATGGCACGCGCCCTGCCTGGCCAGGTATCCGACACATCAGCTTATAACATCGACGGCGCTTGCGTTCTTGACGGCAGCGCGAATGTGTTCGTTGGTGTGGCGGTTCAGAATGGCGGCGTTGATTCTATGGGTAACAAACTGATCAAGCCTATGGCGGCAAGCGGCAAAGCTTACGGTGTGGCGATTCGCTCCCACTTCCAGACAACCTCTGCTGATGGTCGAATGGTTTACGTTCCTGGTGGCGGTATCAACGTAATGAATGAGGGTCGCGTTTGGATGCTGGCTGTAGATAGTCAGACTCAGAAGCCATACGGCACTGCGATCAAGATCGAAGATTCCACTGGCAAGGTGGACACCGAATCCGGCACTGTAGAGCCGAACTGGATCGCCACTGGCGACTTTACCGAGTTTGACGGCCTCAAGCTGATTGAGGTACAGGTTAAACCTTAACAAACAGGGCGCTCATTGAGCGCCTTTTTTTATGGAGGTAATAATGATTGACTACGGCGTTATATCTGGTTGCGCTAATCCTGGATTTCTCGTTGATTCAACAATCAGCACGATAAACGGCGGCGGAGTTGTCGTTGGTGATCGCGTGTTTGCTGGTTTTGCAGTCTCCAACTATGGAATGATTGACCTGTATCAAACATACGGAGAATTCAATCCCGATAAGGGCGCTTGCGGCATAGTGATCGCAAGTTTGTGCGGCTGCGCTGGCGATGGAATACCAGAAGGTGACGAGGTTAGCATTATAACCAAAGGAAGGGTTTGGGCTGTCATTTTGCCTGATGAAGATAAACCGAGGGCTGGAGATAGCGTTATGATTTCGGATGGTGGAATAATCACCTCTCTACCTGAGCGGTTAGCACAGTCTCCGAGGGGCTGGGTTTTCACTGGAGACTACGAGAGATATTCACACGATCTGTCACTAGCTGGCGTTTGGATTATCGGCTAGCACAAAAATCTATTGCACGTTTAACAAAAAGTGCTATCATTGGTGCTGTTAATCGCTAACAGCCTTTTAAGGAGAAAGAAACATGACTAAAAAGTATGACGAATTTGACGCTAGCGTTGTAACCGCTCACCTGCAAATGCAGGGCGTTAAAGCTGACGCTTCCGACATGGGTATCTGGACTGCGCAGGAGCTTCACAAGATCCGCTCCGCTGCATACGAAAAAGAATACCCTGTAGGCTCCGCTCTGCGAGTTTTCCCTGTCACCAACGAACTGAGCGACACGGACAAGACTTTCGAATACCAGACTTTCGATAAAGTTGGCTACGCGAAAATCATCGCAGACTACACCGACGACCTGCCAACCGTTGACGCGCTGATGTCTACCGAGTTCGGCAAAGTGTTCCGCCTGGGTAACGCTTTCCTGATCTCCATTGACGAAATCAAAGCAGGTCAACGCACTGGTAAGAGCCTGAGCGCTCGCAAGGCAAACGCCGCGCAGAATGCTCACGATCAGCTTGTTAACTTCCTGGTGTTCAAGGGTTCCAAGCCGCACAAAATTCTGAGCGTGTTTGAACATCCTAACCTCACCAAGATTGTGGCGGCTAAAAAATGGTACGACTCAAGCTCTAAGGCAAAAGAGCCAGAGCAAGCTTTCGACGATCTGACTGCGGCAATCGAAGCGCTGGAAACTCAGACTAACGGGCAGCACCGCGCCACCCACATTCTGATCCCGCCAAGCGTGCGCAAAGTCCTGATGGTTCGCATGGAAAACACCACCGAGAGCTACCTGGAATACTTCCAGAAGCAGAACGGCGGTATCACCATTGAAGCAATCGCAGAGCTTGAAGATATCGACGGTTCCGGCGGCAAGGGTGTACTGGTGTACGAAAAAGATCCAATGAATATGTCCATTGAGATCCCGGAAGCATTCAACATGCTCCCAGCGCAGCCGAAAGACCTGCATTTCAAAGTGCCTTGCACCTCTAAATGCACTGGCCTGACAATCTATCGCCCGTTAACTCTTGTGTTAATCACTGGCGTGTAATATCATGGGAGCCTCTTTGGAGGTTCCCTTTTTTTATTCAGGAGATAAAGTAATGGCTAAAGAAAAAAATGTAACACTGGTAAACTCTGGCGTTTGCTCAATTTTCATCAAAGGTGATCGCTATGTTCCAGGTGATGAAATTGAAGTCCTTGAGTCGGATCTGGAAACTTCCGGCATCGAAATGTTAATCGCTCGCGGCGATCTGAAAGTTAAAAACGACGAAGAAAAGACCGAAGCCGTAAAAGCGCGCGTGAGCAAGCGCAAGAAAGCAAGCCCTACTGAGGGCAAGACGAAAAACGAGCTTGAGGACGGCGGCGAATTTTAATAACAAGGGAGCCTATGCTCCCTTTTCTTTTAGGAGGAAATCATGAATCAAGATGTTATTGACCAGATCGTAAAAATTGCGCCTCCGTTTGCAGAGGTCGATCCGGCTTTGCTCCAAGCGTGGATTGAGCTAGCAGAGGAGTTTGTTTGTAAGAAGCGTTTCAAGGACTCACACACCAAAGCGGTTGCGCTCTACACTTTGCACCTTATGACGCTTGACGGAGCCATGAAGCAAGAGGGTGAAAGCGTAGAATCCTACTCTCAGCGCGTAGCCTCATTCTCCCTGACTGGTGAATTTTCGCAGACGTTTGATCGTGTTTCCGCTGACTCTTCCGGCAAGGAGATCCGACAAACTCCGTGGGGCAAGATGTACGAGGCGCTAAACAGGAAGCGCGGCGGAGGCTTTGGTCTTGTAACTGGATTGCGTAGGAGGTCTTGCTGATGAATTACGCTAACATTGCACGAATGGCTAAATCTGGAGTTGCGTTTTTTAGTGATCGCAATGGCGTGTTTAAGCTTATCACTAGCGGAGGCGGCGTTGAGATTGTCGGCGGTGTTGAGGTTGAAAAGCCTGAGCAATCAACCACCATTAAAGGGCTTATTCGAGCGCCAAAGATTCGAGAGGTTGACGGCGAAACAATCCGCGTAACGGACAAGCTCGGAGTTTTTGACGCAGACATTGAGATCAAGAATGGGAACCAGATCGAGGTTAACGGAGAGCGGTATGTTGTCGTTGAGGCAAGACCAATCAGTCCGACAGGGATCACGGTTGCTTATCGTCCGATACTGCGGAGGGTTGCGGTTCATGGCTAACTATTCGATCCGAGAGTTCCAGGGAAATATTGATAAGTGGATCAACTCGGTCGAGAGCGGCCTGACTGACTGCATTGAGATTTTCGGCGGGAAGGTTCAGGAGGCGCTCGTTAAGGGTTCGCCAGTTGATACGGGCAGATTCCGTGGAAACTGGCAAGTAACAGCAAACGAGCCTCCGCTCTACGCGCTCAACCAGTACGACAAGGACGGGAGCAAAACAATCGCATACGGAGAGCGGGCGATTCGCGCAATAATGCGCGGCGGCGGTGCGGTTCGTGCTATCTACTTTTCAAATATGCTTATCTACGCCAACGCGCTAGAGTACGGGCATTCAAAACAGGCTCCCGCTGGCGTTGTTGGTATCGTTGCAATTCGCTTACGCTCATTCATGGCGGAGGCTATTAGAGAGTCGAGGGCTAAAAATGGATTATGATCTAATGCTGGCGGCACGCAAGTCATTCGCCGCTGAATACGAAAACAGATACGCAATCGCTTATGAAAACGTGGAGTTTACGCCTCCTGGCGATGGCTCTATGTGGTTGGCGTTTCACTACGTTGAATCTGAGCCGTTGAGGTTGTCGCTTGATCGCAAATGCGTGTCGTATATGGGGATGGTTCAGATTAACGTTACGTTTGCGCCTGGCACCGGAACAGACAAGCCGCGCAAGCTGGCAAAAGAGATTGCTGATTTTTTCAAAGATGGTAAAATGCTGGACGTGGGCTACATCTACGAGGGCGCTAGCGTCCGGTCAGTCCAGAAATCAGAAACGGGCTGGATTGTTCCGATCCGGTTTGTTGTAAGAGTTGACACAAAAGGAGAATAACATGCATCTTCCAAACGGTTCACAGATTTTTATCGAAGCGTCTCGCGGCTCCGAGCTTTCCGCTAGCGCAATCAGCAACGCAGCAAAGCCAGTTTTCACCATGAGTGACACGGGCGACATTGCAAAGGGTGACTATGTGATCGTTACAGAGTCCACCTGGGGCAAACTGCTAGATCGCGTTCTGCGTGTTAGCGCATTAACCAGTAACGAAAGCGTCACGCTTGAAGGTATCGACACCACCGACACTAACGTATTCCCTAGCGGCGCAACCGCAAAGATCGCAAAAATTTCTGCATGGTCTGAAATCCCTTGCGTTCAGGATCTTGCACAGGACGGCGGCGAGCAGCAGTATTACACATACCAGTGCTTGTCCGACGACCAGGAGCAGCAGCTACCTACCTACAAGAGCGCTGTTTCCCTGACGTACACCTTTGCGCACGAGTACGACAACGCAATCTATCCTCTGCTGCGTAAAGCAGATGAAAACGGCGAAGTCACCGCAATGCGTATGTACGTACCGAAAGCGAAAGAAATGCGTTGCTGGGCTGGCGTGCTGTCATTCAACGAGATCCCGCAAACTGCGGTTAACGAAATGGAAACCGTCTCCCTTTCTTGCTCGCTGAAAGGCCGCTACACATTCCTTCCTGCATCACAGGATTAATCACAAGGGGCGTTGCGCCCCTTTTTTTATTCCTGTAAAATCACTCTACCAAATTCAAGCAATCCACTTTTAACAAAAAGTGCTATTTAGGAGAAAGAGCAATGGCAAAGATTAAGCTGACACTCGCACCGCTTCCAGACTTCAAACTGCCCGTATCGTTCGTGATGCCTAACGGCGACGAGGGTCAAATCACCTTCACCGTTCGCCACTTGAAAGCAAAAGAAGTTCAGGAGCTTTACGAAAGCGAAAACATTGTCACCGATTCAGACTTCATCATGAAGCTTGCGACGGGCTGGAACCTTGAAGAAGAATTCAACGAGGAAAACGCCAAAACTCTCGTCGAGTTTTATCCAGGCGCTGCACTTGCCCTGACTGGTGCATATCTTTCCGCGCTGGCTGGTCAACGAGTAAAAAACTAAAACGCGCCGTCTACCTGTTTTATCAAAAGCCGCCTACTGATGCAGAGTTAGAGGCGGTTGGCCTTACAAGGGCAGACTATGAAGGCGAGGAACCGCCAGAAGTTATATTTGATGAATCAATGATGCAGTCATGGGATGTATTCTGCGCAATGCAAACTCAATGGCGATCTGCTGGTGGCGGCGCTTATGGCCTTGATTACAACGTCCTCCCGATGCTCTTTGAGATATACAAGGTTACAGATCGGGAAATGGCACTGAATGACTTGCGGATCATGGAAAGTAAAGCGCTCGAAATGATGCACGCAGGAAAATAAACGAGCGCCTTTTGGCGCTCTTTTCTTATCTGGAGGTAACTTAATGGCGGAACAATACGCAGGTTTGACGTTAGGCGTTGACGTTCAGCAGGTAAACAACGCAGTTAAATCCCTGAGGGATTTTAAGACCGCTTCCGAGGGTGCGGCTGATGGTCTTGAGTCTTTCGTCAATGAGGAGCAGATTGCACGGCAAAGAGCCAAAGACCTGGCCTCAGAGCTTACAAGGCAGCGCAAGGAGTTTCAGAGCGTACAGGCGGCGATAGATCCGACTGCGGCAAAAATGGAGCGCCTAAAGGCTGCGGCGGCTGGCCTGGACAAGCTTTGGAAAAAGGGCGTTGTTCCTGACGAAACATTTTTCCAACTAGGAGAAATGCTTGAGTCTCAAACGAATAAACTCGCAGCCAACAGAAAAGCGTTAACGGCTGAGGGAAGGGCGGCAATCGAGGAGTCAAAGCAGAAAGCGAAAGCGGCGGCTGAGGCTCAGAAATTCATTGCGGCTCTTGAGGCGCAAGCGGCTGCGGCTGGCAAGACGCAATCCGAACTGATGGAAATGAAAGCTGCGCAGCTTGGAGTGACGGCACAAGCGGCTCCATTCATTGAAAGAATGCGCCAGCAGGAGCAAGCGACACAGAAACTAGGAATCTCAATGGGGCAGTATCGCCAGGCTATGCGAATGCTTCCGGCTCAGATCACGGACGTTGCAACTTCACTTGCTAGCGGTATGCCGATCTGGTTGGTTGCAATTCAGCAGGGAGGGCAGATTAAGGATTCTTTCGGCGGAATAATTCCAACATTCAAGGCGCTTTTGAGCCTCATTAGCCCTCTGAAAGTTGGCTTTGGTGCGGTTGTTGGTGTGCTGGGTTACATGGCTTACAGCGCATACAGCGCACGCAAAGAACTGAAAGAGATCTCAAAAACCATTCAGGATGCAACGGGCTTTACTTCCGACTTCTCAAACAAGCTTGCTGTTTCGGTTCAAGAACTGGCTAGCGTTTCGGGTAAATCATCCGAGGAGCTTGTTAAATCGTTCGCCACAACGAAAGACACAGCCGGATCTCTGATTAAGAAGCTTGTTGATCTCGGAGTGTCATACGCTGATGCGGCAGATATGGCTCGACAGTACCAGCGAGACGGCGACATTTCAAAGCTTAACGGCAAGATTGCCGAGCATATGCAGAAGGTTGCCGATCTCGAAAAAACATGGTGGGATGTTGCAAAGGCTCGCTTAAAGGCGATGGGTGGCGTGCTGACTGGCGATGTTGAGGGAACGGAATACGCCGGAAAGAAAGACACGCGACGCAAGAGCAACCTGGAAAATGCACTCGAAATCATGACCGAGTACGGCAAGAAGAACAAGGAGATCGCAGACCTAAACTCTAAAGCATTGGCTGAGGCCACGGCTGAGATTGAAAAGCAATATTTCAACACCAACAGGGTTGCAAACGCTCAACAAGAGCTTAACCAACTGATAGCAAATCAGAAGAAGCTTGAGAAGTCGAATAACGAGGAGGCGAAGCAACAAGTCGCTTATCTTATCAAGGCGAAGAAACAGGAGATTGAAGATCTCAAAAAGCTTGAGGAGAAGAAGGGGAAAACAACCTCAAAAGGCGGTGGCGGCGGTAGCGTAGTAGAGCAGCTTGATAAAGAGCTTTACGTGCTGCAAGCGCAATTAAAAACCCTGAAAGAACATCGCACTGTCAACGATGTTATCTCAAGCCAGCGCCGCTCATTGTGGAGCATTGAGAAACAGATTGAGATCCTGGAAGAAGCGCAGAGCAAGCGACAGCTAACGGCGGGAGAGAAAAAACTTCTTGCGGATCAGAAAAGCGCCATTGAGCTTGCGCGGCAGAAAGCCGAGATTGGCGATCAGATTGTGCTACAGGAGCGAAGCAACAAGCTTTACCAAAACTCACTTGAGTTTATCCGAAACACTCAATCTGAGATTGACATTCTCAACCTGAAACAGCAGGGAATGACAGAGGATCAGATTCGCAGAGAGCAGGAGCTACAGAAAATCAAGAATGATTATCTTGCGAAGGGTGGAAGCGTTGACGATCAGGTTTACCAGGACATGATCAAGAAAAGGACGGAGTATTACCAGACGGAGGACGCATTAAGAGCTAACTGGCTGGCTGGCGCAAAAAATGCCTGGGCTGAGTATGCGCGAGACGCTACGGACATGTACGGAAACGTGCAGGAGATTGCAAGTAACGCTCTGAGTGGTTTAACTGATCAAATGACTGAATTCTTGACGACAGGAAAGGCAAACTTTGCAGACTTTGCAAACAGCATTCTCAAGATGATTGTCCAGATGATCAGTAAGATGGTTATCTTTAACGCGCTTTCTGGATTGACAGGAGGCTCAACGTGGACTATGGGATCTCTAATGAGCGGCTTCTCGTCTGGTGGGTACACTGGTGACGGCGGCAAGTATGATCCGGCTGGCATCGTTCACAAGGGAGAGTTTGTTTTCACTAAGGAGGCAACGCAGCGAATTGGGGCGCGAAACCTTTACAGGCTGATGCGCGGATATGCAAACGGAGGCAGTGTTGGCGGTTCCGGTTACAGCAGGGCTTCAACTGGCGGCGCTGGGCTTGCTTACTCTTTCGGTGATATCAACGTTGATATCAACAACGGAAACGATCCAAAAGGCATGGAAACTGGTGTTAGAATGCTTGTTACTGACATGCTCAAGCGTGAAATGGGTCAAGGCGGCAGCATTTACAATTTCGTTATGGAAAGGAGGTAATTTTGGCTAACCTGGAAATGTTTAAATGGTGTACACAAATCCAGAGCAGCGGCGGGAGCATGACCACTGAGGACACCGTTAGAGAGGTTGTTTTCGGTAACGGTTACACTCAAGTTGCATCGTCTGGATTTAACACGACAAAGCGCAGCTTTACGGTTGTGTACGCTGGTGCTGATTACAAGGATGTGATCAGCTTTATGCAGAGGCATTTAATCAAGCCTTTCGCGTGGGTCACTCCTGATGGAAACGCCGGATTATTCAGGGTTAAAACCGGAACCATAGCGGCTAAACCAATCTCCCCAACCGTTCAGGAGGTGGCAGCAACTTTCGTTGAGCAGTTTACCAGCATGGAATAATCAAAGCCGCCTTTGTGCGGCTTTTTTATTGGTGCTACAATACGCAATCATCACAAAGGAGGTCTATCAATGGCTACAGGCAAAGAAGAATTTGAGAACTGTTTGCAGAGCCTTTACCCTGGCGAGATCATGACGCTTGTCGAGGTTGACGGCTCGAAGTTCGGCGCTGGCGTTTACCGATTCCATAATGAGAACGTGCAATACACGCCGGAGGAGATTATGAGGGCGGTTGAGAGCGGCACGCTACCGCCAAAGGAAATCATTTTCCAGGGCGAGGCATACGGTGCGCGGCCTTTCGGGATAACTGGCATTAGCTTTACAAGTGACGGCAAGGCCGGAAAGCCGGAGTTAACCCTTTCAAACATTGACAGCCAGGTATCCGCACTTATCCGATCATTTAATGGGATGATGCAAGCAAAGGTAACAATCTGGATCACGTCAAAAGAAATGATTCAGAGTGACGGCAGTGTAAAAGACGGCGCTTATCGTAAGTTTGTCTACTACGTCGAGCGGCCTAGCTACTGCAACAAGAGCATAGCACGCTTTGAGCTTACATCGCCGTATGATATGGATGGTATAATGATCCCTCCACGAATCACCCAAAGCGTTTGCTATTGGGCGCAGCGTGGATGGTATAGAAGCGGAAAGGGTTGCAGCTATAACGGATCGCGAATGTTCGATAAGGACAATAACCCTGTAACAGATCCGAGCCGCGACCAGTGCGCGGGAACATGCACGGCGTGCAAACTGCGTTTCGGTGCGGATCAGGAGTTGGATTTTGGCGGCTGCGCCGTCGCATCACTTTTAAGGAGCTACCAATGATTAGCGCAAAAATTAAACTGGAAATAATGCGCCACGCGCAGGACGTATACCCCGCTGAGTGTTGCGGGGTTGTAACCCAAAAGTCACGCGTCCAGCGATATCACCGAATCAAGAACGTGCATGATGATCCAGAAAATCATTTCTTGATGGACGCAGACGAGTACGCAGAGATTGAGGGCGGGGATCATGAAATTATCGCAATCGTTCACAGTCACACCGGAGACGGGGCAACCACGCTACCGAGCGCACACGATACCTGCATGTGCGATGAAATGGGCGTGACGTGGGTTATCGTTTCGTTGCCAGAAGGTGATATGCGCATGGTGGAACCTGCAACGCGTCCTCTGATTGGTCGCCCGTGGTCGCTCGGTTCGTATGATTGCTGGGGCTTGATTATGGCGTGGCACAAGGAGCAAGGCGTGATCTTGAATGACTTCCGCAAGCCTTACGAATGGTGGAAGCCGGAGCATGGCGAAAATCTCTACCAGGATAACTATCTGAAAGAGGGTTTCATTCCAACAGGCAAGGAGCCGGAGCCTGGCGATATGATCATAATGCAGCTTCAAGCGCCAGTATGGAACCATGCCGGAATCTACTTAGGTAACAATCAAATCCTGCATCATGCTTTTGGTAAGCTGTCAAGATCTGATATCTATTCTGGATGGTATCAGGAGCACACGGTAATGATTTGCAGACATAAGGAGCTAAAGTAATGCAGACACTAAAGAGAATTAAGCTTTCTGGCTCGCTGGGGCGGCGTTTCGGCGTTTTTCATGAGTTAGCCGTTGAATCATACCCCGAAGCGATTCGTGCTCTCTCTGTGGCGCTGGAGGGCTTTAAAGACTATATGCAAAGTGAAGTTGGATCGCGTATGCACTACGCTGTTTTTGTTGACGGAAAAAATGTAGGGCAGTATGACGAAAAGGCGTGGAAGTGCGGCAAGGAAATCCGAATCATCCCGATCCCGTCCGGCTCAAAATCTGGCGGGTTGTTCCAGGTTGTTTTAGGTGCGGCAATCATGGCTACGGCGTTCTTTACTGGTGGCGCGTCACTTGCCGCGATGGGCGCTCTCGCCTCCTCCGCGTTTATGATGGGCGGCGCTATGGTTTTGGGTGGGGTTATGCAGATGATTTCACCGCAGCGCGGCGGTATGCAGATGGAAGTAAAGAGCACGGAAAACAAGCCGTCCTACGCGTTCGGCGGCGCGGTAAACACCACGGCAGCAGGTTATCCGTTACCTCTGCCATACGGTTATCGAACCGTTGGCGGCGCTATCTGGAGTTCAGGAAGCTACGCAGAGGACAAGGTATAAAATAAACCCCGCATTGCGGGGTTTTTTATTGGTTGCTATAATGCAACCTCAAAACAGCACAAATTGTTAAAACTGGAGGCCAAAATTATGATAAGCGGCAACAAGGGCGGCTCCTCTAAGCCGTACACGCCAAAGGAGATGGAAGATAACTTGATCTCCATCAACAAGATCAAAATCCTCCTTGCGGTTTCAGACGGCGAGGTTGACGGCGAGTTTTCGCTAAAAAACCTTTATCTCGATGATGTGCCAGTGCAAAACGCAGACGGCTCATTGAACTATAGCGGGGTTAGTGCAGAGTTTAGGCCAGGCACTCAAACGCAGGACTACATCAAGGGGTTCTCCGACACGTCAAGCGAGATCACAATTCAGCGCGACCTGGCGCAAGATAACCCCTACAACATCGCGGTAACAAACAGATCACTATCTGCTATCAGGATTAAGATACTGATGCCTCAGGGATACAAGCAGGAGAAAAACGGAGATCTGGTTGGTGTTTCAGTGCAATACGCGGTTGATATTGCTGTAGACGGCGGCTCATTCCAGAGGGTTCTTACTGACACGATCACGGGCAAGACAACGAGCGGATACGACCGAAGCCAGCGAATCGACCTGCCAGCGTTCAACGAGCAGGTGATTTTGCGCGTTAGCCGAATCACGCCGGACTCGACCACAAGCCGAGTTGTTGACGCGATTAGATTGCAGAGCTATGCGGAGGTTGTTGATGCAAAATTCCGTTACCCTCTGACTGGTCTGGTTTACGTTGAGTTTGATAGCGAGCTTTTCCCGACTCAGTTACCGAACATTTCTATCAAGAAGAAATGGAAGCTGATCAAGGTTCCTGTCAACTACGATCCAGATTCGCGCACCTATAGCGGATCATGGAATGGCCTGTTTAAAACAGCGTGGAGCAATAACCCGGCTTGGGTTCTGTATGACTTGATAACCAATCAGCGCTACGGACTCGACCAAAGGGAGCTTGGGATTGAGATCGATAAGTGGAGCATTTACGAGGCGGCGCAGTATTGCGATCAGATGGTTCCGGATGGTAAGGGAGGTTTAGAGCCTCGCTATCTTTGTGACGTGGTTATCCAGAGCCAGATCGAAGCGTTCAACCTGATTCGTGATATTTGCTCAATCTTCCGAGGTATGAGCTTTTGGAACGGCGAGAGCCTTTCTATCGTGGTGGATAAGCCGCGCGATCCGTCTTACATTTTCAGCAATGACAACGTAGTAAACGGTGATTTTCAGTACACCTTTGCGAGCGAGAAAAGCATGTACACGCAGTGCAACGTGACTTTCGACGACGAGCAAAACATGTACAGCCAGGATATTGAGGGCGTTTTTGATACTGAGGCCGCTTTGCGTTTTGGTCACAATCCGACAAGTATCACCGCAATCGGATGCACACGACGCAGCGAGGCGAACCGCCGAGGGCGCTGGATTCTCAAAACCAACCTGCGAAGCACTACGGTAAACTTTGCAACAGGTCTTGAGGGCATGATCCCAACAATCGGAGACGTGATCGCAATCGCGGATAATTTCTGGGCTAGCAACTTGACGCTTAATCTTTCGGGGCGCGTCATGGAAGTTTCAGGGCTGCAAGTTTTCCTCCCGTTCCGAGTTGATGCACGGCCTGGTGATTTTATCCTGATCAACAAGCCGGACGGAAAGCCAGTTAAGCGCACCATTTCACGAGTGAGCGCAGACGGAAAAACCATTGAGCTAAACGTTGGCTTTGGTTTCGACGTTAAGCCGGACACAGTGTTTGCAATCGACAGGACTGATCTTGCATTGCAGCAGTATGTTGTTACTGGAATCACCAGGGGCGACGATACGGAGCAATTCACGTACTCAATAACGGCGGTCGAATACGATCCAAACAAGTACGACGAGATTGATTACGGAGTGAACATTGACGACAGGCCAACAAGCATTGTAAACCCTAGCGTGATGAAAGCGCCTGAAAACGTCCAGGTATCCTCTTACTCTCGCATTGTCCAGGGGCAGAGCGTAGAAACGATGGTTGTTAGCTGGGATAAGGTAGAATACGCAAGTTTGTACGAGGTGCAATGGAGAAAGGACAATAGCAACTGGCTAAACGTTCCGCAGACGGCAAACAAAGAGGTTAGCGTTGAGGGAATTTACTCAGGCAACTACTTTGTAAGGGTTCGCTCAGTATCAGCATCCGGCAGCACTTCCCCGTGGTCTGCGATTGTATCGGCTGCGCTGACTGGTAAAGTTGGAGAGCCTAGCGCCCCAATAAACTTAACAGCATCCGATAATGAAATTTTCGGGATCCGTGTTAAGTGGGGTATGCCTGAGGGTTCCGGCGATACCGCATATATCGAGCTACAGCAAGCGCCTGACGTTGACGGGAGGGTTAGCGAGGAAAACGCAACTCTGCTAACTCTCGTTCCGTATCCTCAAATGGAGTATTGGCACGCAACGTTAAGCCCTGGATATATCAACTGGTATCGAGTGCGAAGCGTTGACAGGATCGGAAACGTGTCTGCATGGACTGACTTTGTGCGCGGAATGTCCTCAACTAACGTTGATGATATTTTAGGCGATATCCTTGATGATATTTTAAACTCGGTTGGGTTTGAGGAATTCAAGGAAAACGCGATTGATACGGCAAACAAAGTTAAAGACCAGGCGCAAAGCGTGATCCAGAATGCGCTAGCCATTGACACTAACCTGCGCTGGAACCGAGTAGAAAACGGGAAGCGAAAAGCAGAGCACGGACAAGCGCTGGAGCTTATCGCAAACGAGACTGAGGCGCGAATCCAGGCGGTTGATATTCTCCGCACGGAGTTCGACGAGGGGATTTCCTCAAGCATTACAGAGGTTAAAACCCTTATCTCTAACGAGTCAGAGACGCGAGCGCAGCAGGTGCAGCAGCTTGAATCTACGTTCACAAGCGAGATCGGAAAGACAAACGCCAACGTTAGCAGCGCTCAGGAGGCGATTGCAAACGAGACTGAGGCCAGGACTCAAGCAGTTAGCTCTCTCGATGCCAAATTCTCAGGGCAGATTGACGGCGTGAAGCAGGATGTAGCGTCAAATATCAGCCAGGTTAATCAGGCGATAGCTAATGAGGCGTCTGCGAGAGCCTCAGCAGATACGGCGCTGTCAACTCGATTGGGTAACGCTGAGTCTGCAATTACGCAAAAACTTGACTCGTGGATTGATAATGGTCAAGTTGGCGCTCAGTACGCGCTCAAGCTTGGGATTAAGAGCGGCGGCCTTGAGTACACCTCTGGTATCTCGTTGTCTCTTGTGCAAACTGGATCCGGTATTCAGTCACAATTCCTTGTTGATGCGTCACGCTTTGGTGTAATGACTCAGCAGGGAGGCAGCTACACATTGCCGTTTGTTGTTGAGGGTGGCACGGTTATCATGAATGCAGCGCTGATCAAGAACGGAATGATCACGAATGCCATGATTGGTAACTACATTCAGTCAAACAACTATGTTTGGAACCAATCAGGATGGAGGCTGGACAAAAACGGAGTGTTTGAGAACTACGGCTCAACACCTGGCGAGGGAGCCACGAAGTTAACGAACGAAGGGATTAAGGTTCGCGATCAGAATGGCGTGCTTAGGGTTGAGATCGGGAGAATCACTGGAGCATGGTAAAATAAAAAGGGGCTATTAAGCCCCTTTTTTATTAGTCATATTTTGATGCGTTTATAACAAGCATTGAGCTTGAATACTGAATACCAGCCGTACCAGGCCCCCTGGCAACCTGCCTTGCAGTTGAGTATATCCTATTGCCGACAGCACCAGCGTGCGCAACGTAGATGTCATTGCCGCCAACAGATGTATTTGGAACTGTAAATACAGCCGTTTGCGTAGGCGTGGTTGCTGCCAAATAGCCAACGTCATTATCGAACGTAACACCACCAACCGGAACTTGATAAGCTTCAAGCGGCTTCATTCCGCCGTGGTAAACCATTTCTCCACGCTCATTGTAGAATGCAAGCCCGTGCGATCCTGGGTTAGTGACCATGTTTGCAAACGCGTATACGACTATATAGCCTGGGTTGTCGTATGTGTGCGTCAACTGTAGCGCGTGATATCCATTTAAATTTATCTGATCAAAGGCATTGAATGATTTATTCCCCATTCTAACAAAGAAGAAACAAGCCTTTGATACAGGTATTGACGTCTGGAATATAGAGCCAACAGATAACCCAATGTTTCCACGGTTTATAAGGTTAACAGGAGTAAAGTTTGGACTAAGCCATAATGAGCCGTCCGGCCTTTTTATTTGCGCTCCGTACATATCACCCCCAATAAGTATATATATAGGTTGAATCGCCGCCGTTAAGATTGCTCCACGTTATAGTATTTCCAGATATAGAAATGCTAGGAGAACTCATTGGACTTCCGCGCCATGACATTACGCCAATGAAGTTTGCTTTTAGCGTCTTGCCTGGAGGCTGGTTCGTGTAAGTTATTGATCCAGAAGGCGCTGTTATTCGATCGAGGAAGAATACTGGAGTTAAAAGACCAGTTATCTCCCTGCCTTGCGCGTCATATATTGCGTAGCCGTATGCCATTATTTACACCTCACATCATAGAAATATTCTGATGGTTGCCACCTGTTAACAAAGATAACGCTTTTATTATCAACGCTCATGCGGTATTGCTTTTGACCGAATCTGTTTTCACGAACGCCGCTAATATTTACTTCATAAGCGCCAGCAACGACAAAGGTCTTTATGTCGTATTTAGCAGTGCATTCAACCTCTCGGAAATTTCCCGTTGCAGATGCGCCGCAACCGCTCAGGAGCGCCGCCGCGATTAAAGCCGCAAATCTTTTCATAATTGATTCCTCGCTTCATTGTTGAGTCCTAACAATACCATAAATGGAGATTCTTTTCACAACTAAAATCATCTTTGTTCTTTTTGTTTCTCGATGTTCACGACAGCACCCACCGCAGAATCGCACAACGTTTAAGAACAGAAAAAACAAAATAAATCATCTATAATATATAATAAAATCAATAGTTTAGTTTATATGTATTTGTATATTGTTCTTTATTGTTTTCACTGTTTCAGTGTTAACTGGCATATTGGCTTTCTGGTTTGGTGATATCTCTATCAGCCATTTTATGTGTGTATATACATAAACCCCACCGCAAATCCGTGAACAATGAAACAAAGAATAACACCTTTAAAAATCATGCGCTTAAGTGCTGTTTTTGTTTTCGTGACTTAAAGATGTGTTTCGAGAACAGAAAAAACAATCACGGGTATTGACTAAACGCCACAAATGGCTACAATGCACGTATACCAACACACGGGAGTAAGAAAATGAGTGAGTTTAAAGTTTTCACGAGCGCAGAAATGCCGAACAGCGTTTATCACGATCCGAATAGTTGGACTGCTGAGTACACAAGCGGTTCGAATCTGGCTGAGGTTTTCCAATCCTCCCCTGCTTCCTGGAAATTCAAGGAGCGAGACGAAAACGCAAAACCTCTTGTTTTCGGCACGCAGTCGCACACTAATTTTGAGAGCAAGGCGTTGTTTGATACTCAATATCGCAGAGCGCCAGCGCCGGAGGAATTTAAGGATCTGATTACCAGCCAAACGGCTCTCGCTGCGAAATTGAAATCTTTCGGCCTGAAAGGTACAAGCGGGAAGCAATATCCAGACCTGATCAAGATGATGGTTGATTGTGGTGAGGATTTGCAGGTTCAATGGCTGATTGAAATGATCGCAGAATCCGAAGCGCGTGCGGCTGGAGTCGAGCTTGTAAACGCAAAAGATTATGACGCTTGCGTAGCAATGCGCCAGGTTCTTGAGTCGATACCGGAGCACAATGCGTGCATGAACAGCCAAACAGCCCAGCGCGAGCTTTCGATTTTCGGCGTTATCAACGGCGTCAAGGTAAAAGTCAGACTGGATCACATTGACGAGTGCGAAAACGTAGAGTTTACGCTTATCACTGGCTACGACGACAAAGGGCAGCCGATTTGCGAGGACGTTGTTTATCCTGAGGCGATTGTTATCACGGACTACAAAACCACAATGAGCGCCAACCCTCTCGAATTTGAGCGCTTGGCATTCAATCACGGCTACTATTTGAAAATGGCATTGCAGCATGATTTGTTCCGCAAGGCTTACCCGAACGAAACGCGCCCCGTAGTGGTTCGACTTCTGGCGCAGGAGAAGAAAAAGCCTTACTTGCCGCTGGCGTACCGAATGAACAGCGAGCAACTAAAGATCGGGCGCATTCAGTACATGAGCGTGATCAATCAGTTTGCAATGTGCCAGGCGCATAACATCTGGCCTTCATACGCAAACGGAGCGCCGGAGGTTTCGCTTACTACTCCTGATTGGGTGCGCCGCCAATACAAAGAATTTCTGTAAACAGCACAAATAGCTAAACAAATGAAAATGGAGGTGTTATAATGCCTCCATCAAGTCAACAAAGAGAGGATATCAAAATGGAAAACATCACCAATGAAGAAATGATTAGCGCGGTATGTGAAGCTCATATGCGTATGTTTGTACACCGCATCACTTTCGCCATGAAGGACTTTGTTAAGCCGCTCAATCCGGCAGACGGCGAAGAAGAAATGAAGTACATCCGTGATGTGATGGAGGCCGTTGACAACGTTGTAGCCACTGCGCTGATGGTCAAAGAGGATCCCGAAGCAATCAAGATGATGAAGGAATCCACCGACAAGCTGATCAACCAGCTTATCGAGATCCACAACGGCGGCGAAGTAAAACACTAATCAATGACGGCGGCGAAAGCCGCCTTTAAGGAGAAATCAATGAAGTTGTCCGAGAAGTTCGACGAGATTTTGCCAGCGCTTCACAAAGCACGCAGCCAGTTTGTTAAGGTAAAGAAAGACCGCCAAAATACACACCTAAAAAACAAATACGCCACCCTTGATAGCGTTCTTGACGCAATCACGCCAGCATTGACTGAAAACAAACTTATGATCATGCAGGATGGAGAGCGCATCGAAAGCACAATGCGAGTTGAAACGACCGTGATCCACATTTCCGGCCAATGGGCTAAATTTTACTTTGATATCCCAATCGTAAAAAACGACCCTCAAGGCGTTGGCTCCGCTTTCACTTACGGGCGACGTTATGCGCTGGCGGCTGCTTTCGGATTGAGCCAGGCTGACGACGACGCGCAAATTGCCGTTAAGTCTGCGCAGGATTGGAAACGCGATCTTGATAAGTGCGAAAGCGTAGACGACCTGCAAAGCGTTCTGCGCGATGCGTGGAAGTCAAGCGACAAAGCGAATCAGGTTATCATTAAAGAGCACTACGAGAAGCGCAAAGCGGAGATTGAGATCGGAAGCGCTCGCGGATTTAGCGCCGCCGCTCCAAAGCAAAACCTCGCTCCAAAGGTTGACGAGCCGCAAAAGCAAGCTGTAGAATCACAGCCAATCACCAGTTTTGAATAATAACGCGGGGCGCTAGCCGCCCCAATTTCACAGGAGAAAGCAATGCACATTATTACCGGAGAAATTCGAAAAGAACCGCGAATCAAGCAGACTCAAAACGGCACTCTATACGTTGTCGAGTTATCAGAGCGCTATAAAGATCGAGAAGGTAACGCGCAATATACAAACTACACGTTTTTCTTTAATGCACGCGCCGGATCTGAGGGCATGAAAAACTGGTATGATGAAGCGTTCCAGGTTGGCAAGGTGATCTCTGTTTCTTGCGAAGTTCTCAAGGCAGAATTGCGAGAGTATGAGGGCAAGACGTATGTCACCATGCAAGCGGCAGACTTCCCGAAACTGCTGTTTAGCCAGCGCGGAGGCGCAGCGCCACAACAGCAAAGCCAGCCGCGACAGCAATCGCAGAGCCAACCACGGCAGAGCCAAGAGCCGCCGATTGACTTTGACGACGATATCCCATTCTAAAAATAAAGGAGCCTTTCGGCTCCTTTTTTATTTTGCTGGTTCTGTAATTCCGAGAAATGCGATCACCTTAACCGCCAGGCGTTCGGCTAGCTCTCGCTGCTTTGCGCTCAAGTCTCCAGTTGTCATTATTGACAGCATACCGCCAACACCGCCAAGAGCTTTAAGATCTGACATTGCTGACTTTAGAATGTCAGTTTTGCTATAACCATCATCGGCAATCTTGTGCGCTCGCGCTGATAGGTGATCCACAACGCTTGTTACTCCGTCTGATCTTGTCATTTACTTTTCCTCTCTCTTTTCCTGTTTTGGTTCCGGCGATACTTCCGGCGTTTGGTTTTGCGTTGCCATGTTAGGCCACGGGCTGATACTTTCCCTCTCAGTGGCAGACCGCTCAGGCTCCAAGCCGAGGAATTTACCTACAAACTCGCTAACAAAATTCGATCCGTCGCTGACATAAACATGCATTCTGTCAAGGTCTGCGGCTGTAACTGCGTGCGGGGCGATCATAATTCTCTGCTGGTGGAATCCGATATACATCACATTTACAGGGCGCTCAAGCGTGCCAGGAGTCGGAGCAATAACACCCATAATCCAGCAGTAATGGATTTTCCCATCGCCTAGCGGCTCGCATCCGGCATTCAGCCAGCTAACCTTTTGATGTGGAAACATCATTGACGCATCGGTAGCATCACGGCGCAGACTCCAGGTTACACCGCCGATGTTGATACTGTTTTTCGGGCGCATACCGTTGAACTGAGTCACGCCAACGCCATTGCTAATGCTTTGCATATCGGATCACCTCTTACATATCTTTCATTCTTTCAAGCGCAACAATACAAGCGGCGGCTAATTCCTCTAGCTCTTTCCGTATGTCGGATTTTGAGCCTGAGGCTTTTTTCTCCATTAGCTCTTTGTATTCCATTTCAACAATTTGCATCATCCCGTCCGGCTTGCCCATATGAGCCGCCCAGGTGTGAGGCTTATTGTCGATTTTTTCCATTACGTGAGCAATAGGAGAGTCGCCGTAATAACTATCCCGCTTTCTGCTTTCATGATCATCACCGCCGATGTGAATTCGCGGTAAGTGGATCTTAGGCATGTGGTAACGAGCCATTACAATTCTCATTTCGCACCTCTTAAGTTAGCGCCCCTTTCGGGGCGCTTTTGTTATGCAACCGGAGGAGTTGCAGGAGTTGGGAGCTTGAAGTTGACAAGCTGGTAGACCTGACTGATCTGATGATTCAGCGCTGCGGTCTGCGCAAGCTGGCTGTTTTCAAACTCTTTAGCGCGAAGCTGATCTTTCAGGTCGCAGATCAGAGTTGCCTGCTGCTGCGCGAACTGGTCGCGGATCAGAGCGCGGGTTGCTTCCGCTTCCGTCGCAATCGTGCGGTTAGTCTCGCAGCAACAAGCCTGATCGCGGAGTTGAGCCTCGTAAGCCAGGCGTTGAGCCTCGTAGGACTGCGCACATATAGCATTGCTGATGGTGTTAACACCAGAAGTGATTGCGGAGTTCACGCCAGCAAAGCCCTGCACGCTAGCCAGGAGGTTTTGCGTATTCTGACTGGTCAATCCGTTGAAGGTTGACGCAGCAGAGCGCTCAACGGTCAGGTTAGTGCCGTTCTGCCCCTGAATGGTCTGCAATCCGATGTTGTTTACGCTGGTTTGCAGGTTGTTGATCCCGTCAAGAACAGCGTTAGCGCCGACTGCAACAGCCGCGCCGTCACCGTAGCCATAACCAGGACCGAATCCACGACCACCGAAGCCGTTACCGAACCACGAGCCAATCAGACCACCTACAGCACCGCCAAGACCAGCCGCGCCAGCCTCGCCGCCCATACCGCCAGTTGGTAATAGAGTCATATCAGACATTTTGTTTCCTCTTTGTTGTTATGTAGCCCCTTGCTACAAACTCAATTCTACGCTGATAAAAACTATTGACAACGAAAGAAATGTATGGTTGTGCATTGTTTTGTACTGCCCTGTGAATCTATGTAAGCGACAACAAAAAAGCGCAGCCGTAGCCGCGCTTTGTGGTTAGTTTACTGCAACGCCTTGATTAGCGCTTTGAGTTCTTCAATCTCTGATTTCAGGTTGTCGATCTCCTCCTGCTGTTTCTCAACAATGCCACCGATGTAGCGAGTTGCAAGCGCTGTGTCAATCATGATCACGTTGTTATCAAGGCCAAGCGTATCATCGTGATAATCAATGATAACGGGATTATCTGGATCCGCGTTGTCCGAACTATCATCAATGATAGGAGCGCCAGGGATTATCCGCACGTATTCAGGATCGATCTCGTACAGGTCTTGAGCGATAACACCGCGACGCAGACGGTTGTACTTGTCGGACTTATACACGAACGTTGACGGCTTGAATTTCATGATATTGTCAAACGATGCCTTACCATCGTTATACTCAATATCCTTTTTCAAATCCCTGTCAGACGTTGCCACGCGCTGAAACTCAAACGAACCACCCCAAACGTTGTTAGTGTCCCATGCTGTAATTTGACCAGAAACGTGAAACTCAAATCCACGGTGCCAGGTTGCATCACCTTGCATATGGATAACTGTGCGAGGCCACGCGCCAGCTCCACTAGATATTGCTCCCAGAGAGTAACGAATGTCATAGCCGCCAGTTGATCGAGTGCCCCCAGCCACGACAGGAGAATAACCTCCGTCATTATTGATAGCAGTGTCAGCGTAGAATGGTGCGCCCATATACTCACCATCAAGCGCCCAACCTCCAGCGACGCACTGACCTTTAAACCCTCGCAGAGCCGTTATGTGGCCTCCATATGAGTTATTGAAATCAAACCACTTCCAATCTGTACCCTGGTTGTTAACTCCAAGCCTAACGGCTGAAATGTCAGCACCAGACCCGCGAATTGCTCCTAGCTGCCAGTAGCCGTTATACCAGTTACCTTGCAACAGGTTAACCCACGACCCAACGTTTCCGTCACCTGTTACGTTCTGAAGGATTATGTCCTTATTACCTCCGTCAGATGTCGATAACCCGACAGCAGTACCCTGCGCAGCCCTTATGTCGTTTGTAGACCTTACGTTTCTTGCTGTTAACGTTCCTGACACGTTTACACCAGAAAGGCCGGAAATGTAACCATCTTCATTTATCTGAACATAGTTGTTTTTCCCGTTTCCAGCAGTGTGGATTGTTGTCTTGCATATCCCGCCCTGCACCTCGCTATAAATTCGAGACATGCTCACGCGTGCGCCGGAAGAATTTAAGTTGTCGCTCTGTAATATTCCACCATTCGCCCCGTTAAACGTCTCAGCAATCACCTGGGCGAATTTCACTGATTGCTCCTTGCCTAATTCAAGGTTATTGCGAGCGCCAGCAACATCTAACGCGCCAGTGCCGCCGCGATTAACTGGAAGCGGCTTTATTGTTCCGCTAGCCTCGTCATGCGCGCCCCAATCGCCGCTATCATCAACATAGATTTTCATCTTCTTGTTTTGAGCGTACATGTACGTTTGAGCGCTTGACTGAGCAAAGCGATCCAATTGCAGGTTAGTACGCGCACCATCGGCAGTTGTCGCTCCAGTACCGCCAGAAGTGACAGCAATCGGAACAGTCTGACCGTCAGATGTTTGCCACACAAACAGACCATCATTGCCAAGCACAAGCCTATGCGACAGATCCGGTGAAGATAACAGGCTATTCCCAAAAGCGTTGTCGATCCAGCCCAATCCGAGGTTATTAACGGCGGAGCGTCTATCAGCTACGTCTGACAGGTTAGCGTCTTTTCGCATTAGGCTAGTAGCGTCAAGCTGAGTAGCCAGTTCTGCGGCTCGATCAGCTTCACTTTTTGCGCTTGCGGCAGATTGTGCTGCTGCATCTTTGCTTGCGCTCGCTGCATTGCTTGCGTTAGTTGAGATCACCGCTGCGGCCTGAGACTCGTTTTTCGAAGCGTCCGAAGCTGCTGCGCTTGCTGCGGCGTTTAGCTCGCTTTGGTGCGCTGCTGCCTCGCTTGCTGCTGCTGCTCCCTCTGAGTTTGCAGCGTTGTTTTCGCTCTCCGCTGCTTTTGTCTCGCTCGCCTTTGCGTTGGCCTCGCTTGCTGCTGCTGCATTCTTTGACGCAAGGGCAGACTGATCGTGTGCCGCCGCTGAGCTTGCGCTATTTGCTGCCGCTTCTTTGTATGTGTTTGCGTTGCTTTCGCTAACATGAGCGGCCTGTGCGCTTTGACCCGCTGCGCTCTCGCTTGCTGCTGCTGCGCTTGCTGATGCGCTTGCGTTCTGGCTATGCACGAATGCGTTTTGCTCTGACTGCAAGGCATTTGCAGCGCTTCCGGCTGCTGCTGCTGCATTCTCTTTCACCTCAGAATCTATTGCCTCTAATTTCTTCCAATCGAAAGTTTTAAGGAAGTCAACAAATTCTTGATACATTGTTTCCTGCCCCTGGTAGTAACGCAGCGTTTCAGCAACGTCTTGCGCCAGGCCGTCAACAGTGATTGAGTCATGCAGCAGGATCACATAGTCGCTTTGAGGAACGACAGCGCCGCCAGTAGATGTTGCACGCAGTGACGTGTCATTTACGATCTCGCTAATTGTTGCATACGCAACCGGATTTGTTGCAAAAACGATTGTTGCACCTGGTCGAATCAGCGTTAGCGCGGTTTTCCACTCCGTACCGTAACCAGTGATATATCCGTCAGCGTCCATTGACGCTTGACCCTTGCGGTAAATAGCCATATGTAAATTCTCCTAAATAGCACGTTTTGTTAATGACAAGCCTGATTATAGCATTGCGCAAGGCATAAAAAAACCCCGCCGAGGCGGGGCAAGAAAGCAATGGTTTACCGTGTCGGGAGTAAAGTTTCTGGCTTGTAAAGCTTTCGCTCTATCCCTTGCCGGAAATTATCGTTAATAGGAAGCATCACGTCAAGCCCTCTCTCCTCTGCGGCGATTATTACGTCCTGATCGGTTGACTTACACACCACGCGCATTTTTCGATCTCCTTTGTATCTGTGCGCAACAATCTCGACGTTATAACTTGAGAAGCAAGCCCAAACCTCTTGTCCTGTAGACAGGTGTATGTGTTGAGCATCAACCCAATCAACGCACAAATAGATTGTGTTGTCAGTTTTACCAGTCACCGCAACCGAGCCGCGCGTATAGTCCTTTGCATAAAAAGTTTTCTCTCCTAACTCGTCAATCATGAGGATGTTACACATTTCATCATCAAGACCATCATCATGCACGAGGTAGCAAGGGATTGCGTGAATAAGCGATTCTCCGCCATTCTCCAGCGCTTTTACGCCTACAGAATACATTTCATCATCTGGCGGAGCGATACCCTCAAAAACGCTTAGAGGAGTTTTAAGCACGCCTTTCGTTCTTTCCATTACCGCAACGCAGTTTTCATGCGGAGCCTGGGATCCGAAAGAGTAACCTGATGCGCGGGAGGCTCTCTTGTTCGCCTTGACTATATACTCCTGAGGAACCTTTCCGAGAAAGCGCCCTAAAATGTTGATGCACTCACTGTAAGGCTCTCCAGTGAGCTTCATTAACCAGCCAATACCGCTATCGTTCCCGCAACCGTTGCACACCGCGCCGCCGTCGCCGTCAGTGCTAAGTTTGTCAGTCCAACGGAATCGGTCTTTACCTCCGCAATGGGGGCAAGGCTGGTGTTTTTTGTTGAAAACGTCATTGCTCAATCCGCAAAGGCTTTGCAACGCATCGCGCCACATGCCTTTCATGTACGGCAATACATCCTCTTTTTGAAACATCATGTTTGGGTGTACTTCTTGCATTGTTCGCTCCAATAAAAAAATCGCGTAGCCGGATGATACCAGATACGCGATCTTTGATTTAGCTATTTGTGCTGTTTATGAAGTCCGACTCTTTGACTACTCGCAGCATTTCGTATCGGTCGCATTTCGTCGTTAGCGCTTTGCCGTTGGAGTCAAATCTCAAGTCTGGACGGCAGAATGAAGCTCGATATCCCTTACAGCCGTTTCGCTTATAGTCGGCGTGAACCTTTTCAGCGCCGGACACTGAAATCATCCCGCGCTTGCGCCACTGCTGGATAACCTGGTGAGTAACCTTTAAACGCCTTGTCATTTCTGCCTGTGATCCGTAATATTCACAAACGGCCTCAAGGCGAGCACGCAATCCGGCTTTGACTTCATCCTTTAGAACGTAGTAGCCTGTTTTGCGCTTGCGCTTCTTTTTGTCTTTACCGCGCTTCACTCCGTTGTTGCCATTGATTGTGCGCTTGTCAATTTCGCCAGTTGATGCAGCAATTTTCATGTTAAAACCTCCGATAGCACTTTTTGCTAAAAACATTCAAAACGTAGGCGTTATTATACATTCAATCGGTTAACGAATAAAGGTTAAAAATGGCAATTCCAAACATTGATAAACAGCTTTCCGCTTTGGGTGAGGCGGTAATCAAGGCGATTCAAGATCGCTTTACGTTTGGCGAAATCACCCCATACCCTTACCAGTGCGTTGCATACACTGAGATCGCAAAGCGCATGAAGAACTATGAGCACCCTTTCTTTGTGAAAGCGTCCGTATCCGCTGGTAAAACCATGATTTTTGCAATGGTGGCGGCGCAGTGTCAGAGGATGGGGCTTAAAATGATGGTTCTCGCTCGCCAGGGTGAGATTGTGGATCAGGATTCAGAGGAGATCAGCAATTTCGGCGTGCCTAACTCCGTTTATTGCGCGGCGCTGAAACTCAAGGGCGTACACTTCCCCATCGTTGTTGGCTCTGAGGGAACCGTTTCAAACGGATTGTTTAAGGCGTTGGGCGACTACGTGCCGCACGTTATCGGGATTGACGAATGTCACCAGGTAGATTGGGAGGATTTAGCAGAGGCAATCGAAAACGAGGAGCCGTGGGAGCAAATGACCACGAAAAAAGGCGAGATTGTCCTGAATGGTGACGGCTCACGCGCTCTCAACAATGACGGCGAGCCAATGGAGGGAACCGGACGCACGCAATATACGCTTATCATTCGTGAAATGCAGCGCCGATGCAAAGAGACATACGGGCACGAGTTGCGCATTTTTGGAATGACCGGATCAGAGTTTCGCGGTGTGGTTCCAATCCTGGTAGAAGATAAGCGCCAGCGCGGTTTCTGGCGCGAGCAGGTAACGAACATTGATACCAACTACCTGATCAAGTTCGGCTCCGTTGTGCCTACAAACTTTGGCGGAGTAGATAGGCTGGGTTATGACCTTTCAGAGTTCACGGCATCCAGCGAGGATGGGGTTGCAGACTTTGACCAGAAAACCCTGCGCAAGATGGAGGAGAAGATCCATAAAGATGCAACCATGACGCAAAAAATCATGGCACGCGTGCATGAGATCTGCAAAGACCGCAACGGCGTGCTGGTAACTTGCGCTGGTGAACGTCACTGTAAAGAGGCCGCCGCCGCACTTCCGCCAGGAGCGACATACAGAATCATAACTGGCAAGACCGGAGAGAAACAGCGTAAGGAATGGTTAAAAGAGGCGTTTGAGGGGAAAGTAAAATACATTTTCCAGGTTCAGGCTTTGACCACTGGCGTAAACGTTCCTTATTGGGATACGTCCGTCATACTGCGCAAAATCGGATCGCTTACACTTCTAATCCAGCTTTTGGGGCGCGGTATGCGACTGTTAAAGAAATGGCACATTGAGCAAGGATTCAAGAAAGACGATCACCTTGTTCTCGACTTTGCCGGATGCATGGACGAATTGGGGCAGCTTTACTTTGATCCGATTCTGGAGCAAGCGCAGTATCAGCGCCGTGGCGACAACGGAAAAGATCCTAAATTCTGCCCTGACTGCGGCACGGAAAACTCATTCTATGCACGCCGTTGCGTTCACGTTGACGAAAACGGAAATCGCTGTGAGTATTTCTGGAAGTATCGGGAGTGCGAGGATCAGGTAGACCCGCGCACGAAAAAGGTTGTCGTCAAAGGCTGCGGCACTAAAAACGACATAGCCGCCAGGATTTGCCGCTGCTGCGATGTGTCGCTTATCGACCCGAACGAAAAACTATCCGGCAAGCACTACACTAAAAATGATTGGTGCAATGTAAAATCGTTCCGTGTCGATATGACAAAAAACCAGCGCGGGATCGTGTTCTGTTATGAGCTTGAGGCACACGGGGAAACGTTCAAGGCTTATGAGCGTTTTTTCCCTGAGTCTGACAATCAGATCTGTAAAACGCTATGGAGGCAAACGGCTCTCAAGCACATTGCAGATCGCAGGATTGCAGGTGTTACGGCGAGCTATCGCAACGCTCGCAAGATCATGCAAAACGCGCATCACATCATGGCTCCGAAACGCGTTACGCATCGCAAAAACGCGAAAGGAGAGGACATTATTTATCATCGGGAGTTTTGAATATGGTTACTGACAAAGGCGATTATCTGGAATATTACGAGCGGGATCCGAGCGATACGCGCAAGGAAGATTCTCACCAGGTTGATTGTGTGGCGTGGTTGCGCCACCACTACCCACACTTACTCTTTTGGCACACTGTAAACGAGGGGAGCAAGACAATCACCGCCGCGCTGCGTGACGAACAGGCCGGATTGCTCAAGGGCGTTTCCGACTTTGTTATCCTGATTGGTTCGGGAAAATATCCGTTTGCAGCCATAGAGCTAAAGCAAGCCAACAAATCAGGCAAGCGCAAGGCGTCACCTGTCAGCGATAACCAGAAAGCTTTCTTAAGCAAGGTTAGGCACCTGGGAGGATTCGCAGCCGTTTGCTATGGCGTGAAGCAATTCAAGCTTGCAATTGAAGATCTCTTGCAGGAATAGCACTTTTTGTTAAAACCCGCTCCTGCGGGTTTTGTATTATGCACTCAACGAAACAAACACGGAGAATGAAATGAAAAAGCAAATCTTGGGCGCTGCGATAATCCTCGCATCTGGATTGGTGGCATGGAAAGCACAATCATTAATAGAGAGCATGGTTAAAGATCCGATTGATATTGAGCTTAATCGCAAGGCTTGCATTATGGCATCAAAGAAATCAGTTAATGATTTTGTAACTGCCAACGGTTACGAGTTAAGCGACAAGGCAATGCGAAAAGCCGATCTGGTTGTATCTCAGCAGTGCAAACTCTCGGTTTATTCAGAGAATGGAGAGCGAGCCAGGGAGCCTAAAACATTAAAGAGCGCTGGTAGCATGTTTATTGATGGGCTTGATTATGAGGAATTCTTGACGGTTCGATATGCCAAAAAGCGCTCAGACTTCAACGGAAAAATTGTTGCAAAAATGGGGATCAAGGAAGTATCAAAGTGGATAGAAAACTTTGAGGACGCAAACAAGAAATAGCACGAATTGCTAAAACGCCGGATGATGAATCCGGCATAATACACCCAACGAAAACAACTGAGGATTTGAAAATGTTAAAAGATATCTCTAAAGCGGTTTACTGGATTTTTGTTGTTCTTATCGCTCTATTTATTGTCTCACTGATAATCTCTCTTGTTGCGTTTGGTGTTGATATAATCTTTGGCGTTGTTGGAATCTTCCTTGCCGTTATATTTGCCCCAATGCTGCTAACTAAGGCCGCTGCAAGTGGTGCGGAAATTGAAGCGCCAAAAGCAGAGAGCAAATCTGATACTAGCAACGCGGCTAAATTCTACATGATGAAATAAGGATCTAAAAAATGGCTAAAGACATTCTTGATAACTCAACAATCGACGGTATCGAGCAGGTTGATGAAATGGACTTTCACGAATTGCAGCACGGGAAATATTCAGATATCGCTCTGCGTTCAGGTGGTCATTACCAGGCCGTGAAGCCTTGCCAGTATTACAAGGTGACAGGCAACCGTTACGCCGGAAGCAACACTCCAGATGTTGTCCGTGACCTTTGGGCTACCCCGCGCGATGTTGTTGAGTACATGGAAAACCGCTACGGAAAATATGATCTTGACGCTGCGGCTAGTGAGGACAATAAAGTATGTGAAAAATTCTACAGCAAAGAAACAAACTGCTTAAAGCGTTGGTGGGGCAGTAAGAAGCACGTATGGCTGAATCCGCCATATTCAAATCCAGATCCGTTTGTGCTTAAGGCCATTGAGCAGATGGAGCACGACAACCAGATCGATATATTGCTTCCAGCCGACAACTCAACGGCATGGTTTAGCGACGCACAAAAGAACGCTGCGGAAATTATCTGGATCACTGGCGAGACCTGGAAAGATGAAGATGGGCGCGAGTATTCACGAACCGGACGATTGGCGTTTATTTCTGGTCTGACTGGTGAACCAGTACAAGGCAACAATAAAGGCAGTGTGATTTTTGTCATGCGCCAGTTAAAAGAGGGCGAGCAACAACAAACGCATTATGTTGCAATTACAGACATTTGCCCTTCTGTTAAAAATCGTAGAGCTAAAGCGCGGAGTATTTGAAAATGAGCGACAAGAAATATGTTTACCTTAATGAAGTTGGTCAGTGGTTATTGTTCCGCGCGATGGTCTGCGAGGAGTTGGAAAAGCAAAACATGCAGCGCCTTATTGATTGTGACCCCTGGACTTATTCCGAGTCTCTTGATATGAGCTTTGAAGAAACGCGAGCGCTACCGCTTGAGTTGTGGGGTTCGAAAATCGCGGCGGATTGCGAGGAGTTAAAAAGAGATCTGAAATAGCACGAATTGCTAAACATGCCCCGCGTAAGTGGGGCATAATCATTTCAACGAAACGAAATTGAGGAAGCCGAAATGATTTATTGCAAACGCTCTTTTAGAATCGCTCAAGAGATTTCACGCGAGGCAGTAGCCGGAGGCAGCAAAGAGGGCTACGGTTTCGATTGGGATATCGCAATGATTTACTTGCAGGTGGCGACAGGTCACGCTCCAATCGAGAAAATCGAGCAGGTTGACAAGGCTATTGAGGAGGGATTGATTTAATGAAGGTTGAGCAAGGCCGCGAGGCCGTTTGGAATCACGCCAAAGAAACCGGAATGGCAGACGATATAGCACGAATTGCTAAAATCTTTGATCTGGCTGACGTTAGTATTATCAGCAACGGGAAAATGACTTACTTACACGATAGGCCGCGCAAAATGCACCGCGTGCCAGCAATCCCGACAAAAATTGACTTCAAAGAAGCAATGGCAAAAATCAGAGAGCCGAAAAAGTATTACAAAGGAGAATAGTTATCATGTGGCGCTTGCTTGTTCTTCCAATGCCCGTTATCATTGCCGCCGTTGTTATGTACGCACTTGTTATGTAATTTAAGAGGAAAAGTTAATGATTCAGAAAATGACAGACCAGCAGTTTAAAGACGCGCGAGCGGAGGGCAAAACCTACAAGCAGATCGCGGAGGAGTTCGGCTTGAATGTTCGCACCGTTGAGCGCCGCGCCGCACGCCTTGCTCGCCAGGGTGAAACTGACACGAAAGGCGCACCAGGTTTTGCGGTTGTTCGTGAATCAGTCCTTACCCGCGCAAACGGCGAAGAAGTTATGCGCTGGACTATCACCAACAAAGATAAAGATCAGTTGGAAGCTCTCATGCAAGCCGCGATGGAAGCATTCGCTGAGGAAGTGCCGCGCCTGGAGCCTCAGCCAGAAAGCCGAAAGGACTACAGCGAAAGCCTTGCGCTATATCCGATCTTTGATATGCACATTGGCGCAATGGCTCACAAGCACGAATGCGGCGAGAATTGGGACACTGCAACCGCCGAGAAAGTCATGAATGACTTCTTTGATTATGCGGTTGAGTGTGCGCCAAATAGCGAGAAAGCCGTGCTCCTGATTGGTGGTGACATGCTTCACAGTGACGGCCTGGAGGCTGTAACACCTGCTAGCGGTCACGTTCTGGATCAGGATAGCCGCTATGCCAAACTGGTTTACGTCGCAATCCGATCCACTCGCCGCGCTATCTCCTTGATGTTGACCAAGCACAAAGAGGTTGAAATTCAGGTGATCGAGGGCAATCATGACCAGTCAGGCATGATCTGGCTACGTGCAGCAATGGCGGCGGCATACGAAAACGAGCCGCGCGTGATGGTTGATGTTTCTCCTCGCGTGGTGCATCACACGCAGTACGGAAAAACATTCCTCGCGTATCATCACGGTCACACCGTGCGCAAGCCGGAAACGTTATTGATGATGTGTGCGGCAGATTGGCGCGAGGATTTTGGCAAATCAAAATCAATGTATGCGCATGTTGGACACTGGCATCACCAGACCGTGACAGAAACAAGCCTGGGGATTGTTGAAGTTCACAGCACTATGGCGGCTAAAGATGCGTATGCGGCACGCGGAGGCTGGCGCTCTCGTCGTCGCGCTGCGGTTATCATCTACGATAAAGAGCACGGCGAGATCGGGCGATTCATGTTCTACCCTGAAATGATGGAGTCAAAATAATGAAAGTTAAATGCGTTGAGAATTCATCTAAAACACTGCCTTACTACGAGGGCTTTGTGTACGAGGCGGAGCCATTGCCTGGCGGGATGTACAAGATTAAAGATGAATCAGGGCAGCATATAATCGCTCCGCTAAATGGTCATTATCTGGAGTTTTTACAGGTTGATTGACATTTAATTTCATAAGCTTACAAAGGGCTGGCGTTTGCTAGCCCTTTTTTTATTGTTTTGTTTTTGCTCATTGCTGGTTAACATACACTCGCTTAACTATTGACATTTGACACGAGGAGGTTAGATCATGAGAGAATTTTTAAACGCAGCAACTACCAGCACCGGAGGCGCATCACTGACGGGCGCGGCGACGGGTCAAATTACCATTGCGGTTGCTGGTCTTATCCTAATGGCGGCTTTTGGCTTTTGGGGCGCGTATCTGCGCTGGAAGGATAGCAAGGCGCTGCGAGAGGCTTTGGATCGTGAAGATATCAAAGAGGCAATTCGAATCAGGGGGAAATAATCATGAGTTTACAGAGAAGCGCGGCATACGCTTTATTTGGCGCTGCGCTCTCGTTAACTTCTCCGCTCCTGGAGGAGATCGAGGGCATTCGCTACAAGCCATATAAAGACATTGCCGGAATCTGGACGGTCTGCGCGGGTATTACCGGATCTGATGTTGTGCTAGGTAAGACGTACACGCAGAGAGAATGTGACGCACTTCTTGCCAAGCACATCGGGATCGCAAAGGCAGAAGTGGATAAGCGCGTAAAGGTTGAGATACCGGACACTATGCGTGCGGCGATGTATAGCTTCACTTACAACGCTGGTACTGGAGCGTTTCGCAAGTCAACCATGCTCAAGAAGATCAACAATGGCGATCTTTACGGCGCGTGCGACGAGCTTTGGAAATGGACGTATTACTACAATCCAAAAACGGGCAAGCGCGAGAAGTCCAAAGGGTTAAAAAACCGTCGCGCGGTTGAGTATAAATATTGCACTAAGGATCTGAAAAAATGAAACGATTAGCTTTGGCGGTACTGGTTGCCGCCTCTCTTTCTGGTTGTTCAGCGTCAAGCGCTCTGAGCGGTTTAATCGGCAGCAAGCCGGAAATCACAGCACAGGCCGGAGCCGAAAACGTAAAGCAAACAGTAGGCGTGACGGCAAAGAATGACGAGAGCAGCAAGCAGGAAAACACGATCAAGGATTCGCAGGTTGGCAAGGTTGACTCCTCCAACAAAAAGAAGGTGAGCACTTCAAGCATCCAGGCTGAGACAATCACAGCCGACAAGATCGAGATCAGAAACAGCGAGAGCGATTTGTATGTGATGTTCTTTGCGCTGGCTTGCTTTTTTGTTGCTGGCTTTGCCGCTGGCGTTGTTTGGAAGGGCAGAAAAAATAAAGGGGCATAATGCCCCTTCTTTCATTCCATCAATCTGACGTTTATCAATATCACGCCGTCCTCGTCGTGCAGGTTGTGCTCCTTTGCCGGATTAGCTCGCATATCGCTGTACAGGATCAGGAGCAGCGCCGCAATCATTTCGTCATGCGATACCGAATTTACGGCGCAGTGCTTCATAATCGCATCTATTAGATTTTGTGTTGAATAATTCATCGTCGCTTAACTCGTCAAGGTGAAACAGATCGTAAATGTATTTATTGCTCTCACCCTCCAGGCTATACAGTTCAAATCCAAATGGCCTCTTGTGCGAGCCTTTGCACGTCACTACGCCTTTATCTATCCCAAGATAACCCAATGTAGCCATTCGCGGGATAAACTCAAGAGAGACGCTTGAGGCGAATTTCCGAGGCGTCATATTTGCGGCTCTTGCGAGCCGCTCACATTCTTTGTGCTGAAAAACAAATCTGGCTAAGTGCTGGCGGTTAAACCAATCGTAGCTTTCGCAAAACTTATACAGATCCAGCAAAAACATCATTTATCACCCCATTAAAGCAGGATTCACAAACACGCGCCCATTAGTGAGGCACACGTAATTCAGATCTTCAAGGATTGGCAGCAAGTGCTCCTCAATTCGCTTCATCACGCCAGCCTGACCAAGGAACGGACGAACCTTGCGCACGGATTCGTAAATCGCTCGTGCAGTGATAGCGCCCTTATTTGCTTTTCCGAGTCTGGTTATCGTGTCGATAATCTTGATCAACTCCGCATCCTGACCAGCATGACCGGAGGCGTTTGCCGCGCTAATGTAGGTCTTGCTCAACTCCTGGAACATCAAGAGAGCCTCCTGCATAGTCTCAACGTCAATCTCCCGTGACTTTGTGGCGGTTCCGTTAACGTCCTGCCAGTTTCGGATCGTGTGGATAACGGAGGCCAGGCGAATAACCTGCTTATCCATTTTACCCAACGCGCCTCGCAGCATCGTGTGAGAGTATTCTCCTCCGTCTGCCAGCTTTGGCTCCATTTCCTGACGAGCCATGTTGAGCACGCGCATAGCGGAGCGGCTAACCTTTAATGAAACGGATTGCTCCATCATGATATTGTGGATCAGCTTGTAATAGTCTGCTTTTAGACCTGCATCAACTGGCGTGTAAGTTGTGTCTCCGTTGTCGTCAACGAATTTACGGCGGCCTAAGAATGACTCCTCGCGCACCAGCAGGAAACGCTCTGAAACACCGATACCACGAGCGCCAGCCTCCATAATGCCGCTGATTGTCTCGTCCTGCGCAATCACAGCCATGCAACCAAGAGCCGTAAAGCTCATGTTGTTTTCTGCATTCGCACGGGCAATGGAAACGTGACCGCTATCCCAAGCCTTGAGCACCAATTCGCTGTTAGTTTTGCGCTCGCTATTGGCGTATGTCAGACCGAGCAATGAGTTGATACTTGTTGCCTCGTCCGAGATCACGGCGAAATTGCCCTGGCGGAAGTTGATTTTAGCCAAACCCTCTGGAGTGGTATCTGAAACCGGAAACACAACGTCGCACAGTTTTGCGAGCTTTTCCTCGTACTCCTCTTTCTCCTCGTAAAGCGCAGCATATTCAGTGCCGGAGCGCTCTGATTTTAATTCCTTTGCAATGCCGTTTAGTTTTGCCTGAATCTTTTTGCGCTCTTTCTTGCGTTGTTCGTTGATGCGCTCAACCTCTGCAACAATCGGAGCAATCGCCATTGAGTTGATCGCGGATTTACCAGTAGACGGCGGCTGGCTGGTAACAACGTATAGCGCCGTTGGCTGATCGGTTCCGTGGTATTCCACGGTGAATCGTCCGAGCATTGCGGCAGACACGCAGCCTACGAAATGCATATAGGCAGATGAAACAGGGAATTGAACGGATTCCGCCAGGCTGCGAGACAGCTTTCCTACAACGTCGCAATCGTTGCCGAGGGAAATCACAGGGTACTTGTCATTTCCGCTGTTAATGTCCTTAACGTCACCCCAAAAACCAGACGAGCGAGAGTAGCCGTTTGCCTGGATTGCAACCTTAACGGCGCTCAAGCCTTGAGCCTCAGCCGTTGAAATGATTTGTTGTGGTGTCAGCGTGGATTGTTCAAAAAACATCTTAAAGTCTCCTTGTTGGTTGACCCGTATTATAGGCCAACCATCTTACAGCCTTTTAGCAATTCGTGCTATTTTAAACGTTCAACTTTTGCGAGAAGTTTCGATCCGTCTATGCTCCAGCATTCAAGAGTTTTTGGATCAAAGTCTAAAGACCTGTGGAATGTGTGACCAATCAGCAGATAACCGCCGCGCTGCCGAATCTGGTAAACAGTCTCGCCAACCGTGAATAATGAAATGTCGCTGTATGTCACTTTGAATCTATTAGCCAGCATACTTTTTGGTATGTGGCGGGTATATTCTACGCCTTGAATCATGAGTATTTCGCCTCGAACAAGTAAGCGCCACCAGCAGAGAAACCAACCTCCTCCCGATACAGGGTGAAGCGGTCGCCGTCCTCGTCAAACACATAACCAGCAACGCCACCCAATACGCGACCTTGTTCGATCTGGTAGCGCTTGCCAGCCTTAAACGTTTTCTTGTGCTTCATGCTGTGGTCTACCCAAGTGCATTTAATCGTTTTGGTTTTGATTTCTCGGAAATCGTTAAAATTTGCGTGCTCCCACTTTGCGCCTTTGGTTAATTCCTTAACCTGGAAAGCGCCAGTTTCAAAGAATTGAACCTCGTCAACAATTCGAGCTTTCATTAATTTATTGTCGGCGTTGCGGATAACTTTCATTTCTTGCTCCTTATATTCGAATAAGCTCTCAAAGTGTCAATCAATTTATCTTTGCCGAGTGCTGAAACTCTAAAACCTGCATACTCCTCGAATCTTTGTTTTGCCTCCTTCACTGAAAGCCCTTTGTTTTCAAGGGCATATATTAAACTGTTGCAAATCTGGTTTAAGCCTTTGACCTTCATTTATTAATCTCAATTCGTTTCGTTGAGATAATAATAGCGGATCTTATCGACCCGCTTTTAACAAAAAGTGCTATTTTGAGTTAGCCAGCCATACAGCAATAGCCAGGCCGCGCGGAGTGAGTGAGCGAATCAGTTTTGTTCGCGCTGATTTGCCGCCTAGCTTTTTCCAGCCTGGGTTGTCGTTACCAATCGGATCCACTGGCAAAGCCTCAGGCATTACAAAGCCGTTACCCGTCCAAAGGCAAGTTTGCTTATTGTATGCGTCACTTGCTGGTATGATGTCGGGGAAAGCTGGGTGAGCTTCATCCTTGATATGAATGTAGCCGCCATAGTCGCACGGATGAAATTTGTGATCCGGCTTGCGCCATAGCGTTGACAGCTTTCCTACAGGGTTTTCGATCATGTACGGAGCGCCAAAGTGATCAGCAATCTCCGCTGCAATCTTGCAGGTAGCCGCCGCCTTAACCTGGAAATCTGGATCAATCTCAGCTTTGCGCTTCCAGTGGCGGGAGCCGGAGTTTGCCAGGTCTGTACATGGAGGAAACGCCATAACAAAATCAGGCTTACCCCAAAGCAGGTGGCACGCGCTCACCTTGAAATCCTCGTCAATCCACGCGTTAACATAGCGAATGTTGGGATGCGTTACGCGCACTGATTGGTACGATCCGTGATCACCTTCATCGGCGTTGAAACAGACAACCTTGTAACCAGCTTTCGCCCACGGCAGCGCCGCATAGCCGGAGCCGTCGAACATTGAGAAAACCAGGCCTTTACGTTCAAACATATCTATCACCTCAAAACGGGAAGCAACGTTTGCAAGCTGGATCAAACTCACAGCCGCAATCATTCACAATCATTGTTGGATCGGCAAACGCCGCTCCGCTCTCCATATCCATATCCATATCGCCAAGCGCCTCGTCAAGCGTGCGCAGTTTGTAAGCGACCTCTAAAGCAGCCTCTTTGTTCAATCCGGCTTGTTCGGCCTCGTGCAGACGGGCAAAAAATGCATCTTGTACCACAATTCACTCCTCTAAAATGGCGGCGCAATTGCCGCCTTTAAACCAATCAGGACTTACCAAGCTTTCCAGGTTTCGATATACATCGAATTTTCATCCAGGAAATCGATCACATCTTGCTTGCTATACTGGCGCAGCGTGCAGCGCGGAGATGTTCCAACGGTGTAGCAGCCTTTGCCCTCGGTGATAGTCACTTGCTTGATTTTCTCACCTGGGATGTCGCACTTGATGATCACGCGGTGGTGGCTATCCAGGGTTTTCATGATGTTTTCGGTTTTGAGTTTCATTCGCTTGTCCTCGTTTGTTGTCGATGGCGCTACTATACCAGGCCGCAGCGCCGGAGTTTTAACAAAAAGTGCTATCAGTTCCAGAATGAGTGGCGGGGCGCACGTTTACCATCACCGCCGTAGTGGTCATTAGCAACCGCAATCATCCATGCGTTAGCAAACACCAGCAGTCTCATAAATCACTCCTTTAATCTTCTTGATCTCGTCAACCAACTCTTGCTCGTCGTGAATCATGGCGGGCGAGCACTCCCAACAAGCGGAGGGAAGTTTCTTGTTCTTGCCCTTAATCAGAAATCCGCCCATTAGCTCCCAATTGCAGATAAGGCGATCATCGCGCATATCGTACAGGTTGAACAGGTTGCGACGCTCGCCGCTAACGTAAATCTTCATCCCATTGTTGCGGCAGAATCCGCGTAACTCTTTCGTAACTCGCATTATTCACTCTCCAGCACAGTAACAGGCTCCAGGCGCTCCAGCACAACTTTGAAGTCGGCAAAGAATGTCGGCCTACGTTCGGTTAACTCAGTAAAGGTATCAGTCGCCAGCGTTGCGCGATCACCTTCATAGCACACCACACGCTTTCCGTTCTCGCGGCTGATTGCAACCACGCGATATGTGTTTTTTGTCATGCGTTATCTCCTGATTGGTTCAGTTCTTAACCTGGCTCATGCGATCCATTTCGCGATACCAGATAATCAAATCTTCCAGAGCCTGGAACAAGTCGGCTTTCTTTGTCTCCTTGATGGTGTCACAAACCAGGTTGATATCACATTCCAGCACGCCCAGGTACTCGCCATACTGACGGCAACCTTCAATATTATCCGCCTTGCTAGTGCGGCGATTGTTGCGCTGCGCACGGCAAATCAGGCTGATAACGTTGCTGGTTTCTTTGCTGGTGATGTGATAGGTCATTTCGTTTTCCTCAGTTCGTTTCGATGAATGCATTATGCCGAAATCAGATTAGTCTGTTTTAGCAAAAAGTGCTATTTAATCGGTAGTCAGTGATTTTGATGATTGCTTGACCAGTTTTGTAAGGTTGTTTTTGATGCCCGTCAACTTTTGTGTGATTGTGATGGTTGTTGATTAGATTTGATTGGATTTGATTGTGGGAATCAGCATGGTCTGACGATGCCGTTTTTGCGCTCCTGAAAACTCCACTCTGTTATCTTCTGTTTACACTCGTTTCCTCTTGTTACCGAAAGTACGGTGGCGTAGTTTGTTCGCGTTTTTCGCGTAGCAGAAACAAAAAAAACTTTTAATCCCCCTATAAACAACTAATAAAATCAATAGTTTATTTTATATATATTATATTTGTTTTCACTACGTTATACTTGTTCCATATGGTATGGGGTGGTTATGGGATTTTATTATTGGTGGTATTGGTTAATTTATAGGCATGTTCCGTTCAGGATGTGTACGGCTCATCATTTCGTTGTGGTTGTCTTTGGTGACATATACATATTTATTATGGCCTCCGAAAAAACTGTAACGGCTGTAACATGCAAAAAACAGGTTTTATCATCATGTAAATCAACAACTTGCGACAAATTTTGTTTTTCGGCTCAAAAAAAACTTGTGGAAACCAATTGTAACATGCATAATGCACCCCGAAACGAACAAACGGAGGTAAAACGATGTCAGATCAATCATTTGGCGATCAGTTGCGTGCAGCAGCGCGAATGCTGGCGAGTGGCGAGCGTGATGAAATTATCATGACCGACTACCAGTTACAGCAAGCGTCCGGCAAGGAGAAAATCAACCCAAGCCATATCCGTACAACTATGGCGCGAGAGGTTCGCACCCTGGGAGCTATCAGCGTGAAGCGAATCACGGATCCGATGGGCTACGTTTGCACATTCAACCCCGACCCGAAAAAGCGAGCGATTGCCAGCGACGAGCTACCAGCAATCAAGTCGCGTGCGGCTAACAAGGCACTGAAAGCGATTGCAGACGTGATGCCAAGTCTCACAGACCTTGAGGGCGAGCAGTTGCAGGGCGCTATCATTGCAGTGCAGCGCTACCAGGATTTAATCAAGAAGCAAATCACCGAGGAGGTTTAATTATGTGCAACGAGAAAATCGATCAGCTTGTGGACGAAATCATTGAGACGCACGACCGCGCCGGATTCAACTCCATCTTTATGGTATGCCCTGATGCGTGCGGCGTGACAGAAAACGAGCTTAAAGAGGCGGTTGAGCAGGTGGAGTCCGTACTTCGAACAGATAACCCTGGCGACGAAATCTTTTCAGCCCTGACCGCTTGCGATGGTGGCGGAGTGTTCGCCCTGTCATTCATCAACGCGAATACGATCTTGACCATCTGATTGGTGAATAGCACTTTTTGCTAAAACTGCCCCGCGCGAGTGGGGCATAATAGCCTCAACGAAACGAATTGAGGAGATTGCAAGATGGTTACACTGATTACCTGGGAGCACGAGAGCAGCAACGCGGTAGTGCGCGAGTTTGATTCAGTAGCAGCGTGCTACAGCCTGGCCGCTAACGGCGGTTTCTATAAAGCGCAGATTGTAAACGAGTTTGGGGTGGTTGATTATGAGTTTCATTAATGCAAGCGATGTTAAGCCTGGCGTGGTGTACCGCGCCAAATACACAGATCGGCTGTGGCGCTGGGATGGTGAAACGATGTGGACGAAAGGCGCTGGCGATATTATCTGGCATGAAAGCGGGTGGCCTCACCCAACAATGACGCGCAAGGACATTGCTTATTATCTGGCAGTTGGAGAATTCGAGGAGGTTAAATAATGATCCGATTCAACGTAGATTATCCAGGCTTCATTGCTGGCAAGACCTATCAGGCGAAATATGCTGCGCACCCATTCTACGGATACCTAGCAATCAAGGTTGTAGACGAGGACGGCGATACGCGTTACCTGGCGATTGAGTTGCTGGAGGACGGTTCCATTGTTGAGGTGGACGATGAAGATTAACGCACAGGCGCGCAATTATGCGCTCAAGCACGGAGTGCATATCTACGGCCTGACCAATGAGCAGAGCCGCGCCCTGGTTTTCTACGATATCGCCAGCGGCACAAAGCTATGCACTTACAAGAGCTACAGCTATGACAACCCATTGCAGAAGTCGCTCAACTACAAGATGAAGCCGGAAACCTGGCAAGCGATGCCGGATGATATTCGCACGGCTCAGGGTGTGCAAAAAGCAATAGAGGCGATGGTTGCAACTGGCACGGCGAGACTACTGGACGAGGACGAGCTAGCGGAAGCACGCAACAAGATCCTCAAGCGGTCAACGGGAGTTGAGATCCTATGAGCAATTTTCACAATGAGCACGTCATGCAGTGGTGGCGGCATCGCGTGAAGAATTTCGAATTGTACCGCCACGAATGGAAATTTAGCGAATAGCACGAATTGCTAAAACACCAGATCGGGGTTGCGCTATAGTAACCCCATCGAAACGAAACGCACTTAGGAGCACAAAATGAAATCTCGTAAATACCGCAACATCTTCAACAACCTGACTTACTGGCTGGAGGACGGCGCTGTCATGGTTAGCAACGGCGAGCAAACAAAGAAATCGCTGTTAAGCGCAGAGGAGTTTTTCATTGCGGTAGGCCGCGACGTTCTGGAGCTGATCGAAGAATGAGCATGTTTACAGTATATCACGCCGTCGCATGGGCGGCACTTTTTGCCTGGGTTATCACTCACTACTAAGGGGAAATTATGCTGTCAATTCGCAACTGGTTTATGCGCCTCATTGGGAAAGAGGTTGAGGCTTTCGGCTATAACATTCCGGCAAACTTCAAGCGTGCTTGCCCTGGCAATGCCAGCGGCATCTATTGGGAAATGCCGGACGGCACATACTGGTTCACGGTGATTTCTGGAATGCCGATCCAGGTTAGTGAGCGAGACTATGAGCGCGGAACGTGGCTTACAGCTATGCAAGAGATCGGGGAGGAATTTTAATGATTAAGTTTGAACTTTGGGGTTACACATACCATCTGCGCGGCACTTACGGCGTTACAATCGTTGACCTGGACGGCACACTCTCGGACGGCACGCACCGCTTGCACCTGATGCCAACAAAGGACTTGCACCTCACCGAAAGCTGGAGCGAGTTTAACAGGGCGGCAGCTAATGACAAGCCGATACAGAGCACGATTGATGTTGTGCGTAACCTTTGGCGTGCTGGGATGGGCGTCGTTATCCTGACTGGTCGCAGTGACGAGGTGGAGACTGATACTATCCTTTGGTTGGATCGCCACAAGGTGAAATATGACTGGCTTATCATGCGCCGCGCCGAGGACAACCGCAAGGACACGGTTATCAAGGAGGAAGTTTTACGTGCAATCGGTCTGCATCATATTACGTGCGCCTTTGATGATTCGCCAAACGTGATCAAGCACTTCCGTAGCCTGGGAATCACAACCTATCAGGTGACGGAATACGATAAGCCGCACGCTCATTTACAGAGTCACGGTGTGGAGGAACTGAAATGATTATCACGCACAACGTAGATCCGAGCGCAAACACCGCGCAGGATATGATTGCCGGAATGCCGTCAAAATCGCACAGAATGGTGCGTGTGTGGGGTTTTCAGGGCAACGTAAGCCAAACGCTCAAGGAAATTTTAGACCTGCCACAAGTTGATACAGCGCTTGTGGGAGTGCATACAAACGAATATGTTTCTTTCCACATTGTGACGAAATAGCACGAATTGCTAAAACGCGCTCCGCCAGGGGCGCTATAATGCAGCCATACCAACCAACGAGAGGAAAACAAAATGCGAGCAAAGATTAAAACCACTGGCGGCTACACCGGAATGAAAAACGTCAAGCTGCCACTGACACTAAAGGCGGTTTCCAGTGGTTATGGCACGGTTGATGTGAGCATGGCGGAACTGATTTACCACGGCTATGATTTTGCAGCAGGTCAGGCAGACGAGATCAAGGACTGCGAATTTAACGCTCAAACACTAACTTTCATCATCGGATCTGAGGCGGAGATTGTAGAATGAAATATCAGGTATTCAAGGCAGTAGACAAAATCGACGGCGAGCTTTCACTTTTCATCTTTGACGAGGAAAACAACTACACAGTTATTGACTATTCGCCGGAAATGATGGGGCGCATGATTCGCGATATCAAGGCTGGCGGCAGTTGCCACTGGAGCGACGGGGCAAACGAAACTCCACGCCGTGACGACATGCTCGATGCGGTTTTAATGTGTGAGTTCGAGGCTGAATAATGAAGTGCATCCGGTCAACATACGATCTATTCAAGGCGGGTGAGAGTTACCCGCTAGTTGAGAAAGGCCAGGTTGGGCGGTTCACGGTGTACGAATACACCGACGCGCAAGGTTGGGTTTACACGTTCGGCCTCGACGAGAACGGCGAGAACGAGACAGACGGCAATTTCATGAAATTTACAAAGGAGTAACAAGATGATTGAGATCAAATTCGATGGCAACTCTAAGCGATTCAACGGCGTACAGATCCACAAAGACGCAACGCACGCAGTAGCGGGTCGCAATTCCGGCACTTACTTTAAGCTCAATGGCGAATGGTATTTCACAGTTTTCTCTGGCTACGCGCTGAAAGCAACGGTTGCGTCTCATGACTTTGATATCCGCGATCACATCAGAGACGACGCAGAAATCACAGAGTTCTAAATAGCACTTTTTGCTAAAGACTTTCAGCGAGGCCATTGATATAGTGGCCTCATTGAAAGCAACCACGCAAACAGGAGATAGAAATGCGTAACTCTGAGAAAATCCGCACCAACAAAGACCGCCGCGCCGCTGGTGAGATTGTAGACTCACACCGTCGCCGCAAGAAAACCCA